>Ga0105237_10001355_pt1 | contig 32411 bp, 24 predicted proteins | sample KBSC24metaG_FD_81520 | JGI IMG/M metagenome (GOLD analysis project Ga0105237, IMG submission 81520) | Corn rhizosphere microbial communities from Kellogg Biological Station, Michigan, USA - KBS C2-4 metaG | ecosystem: Host-associated > Plants > Roots > Rhizosphere > Soil | place: Michigan, USA... | reverse complement strand
GCTGATGGCGACCTACATGTACCGCACGGTGTTCTCGTCGTTCCAGCTCGGCTACGGCAGCACGGTCGCCTCGGCGATGTTCCTGGTGGTCACGCTCATCGCCGCCGTCGGCATGCGCCTGACGAAGCGCTTCGAAACGGAGGTCTGAGATGTCCAGCATCGCCATGCAACAACCCAAGCCGCTGACGCGCAGCGTCATCTGGACGCTCGCACTCGGCTGGCTCGCCGTCACGCTGCTGCCGCTCGCCTTCGTGCTCTTCACCAGCCTGAAGTCGCAGCAGGACACGTTCGACAGCCCGGTGTGGGCGCTGCCGACCCACATCGACTGGAGCCACTACGCGAGCGTGCTGCAGAGCGGCTTCTTCACCTACCTGCGCAACAGCCTGTTCGTCGTCGGGCTCTCGGTGCTGCTGATCGTGATCGTCAGCGCGATGGCGGCCTATGCGCTGGCACGGCTGAAGTTCCGCTTCAACAAGCCGCTCTTCGCGCTGATCGTCGCGGGCATGATCGTGCCGCTGCACATCACGCTGGTGCCGATCTACCTGATGACCAAGGCCATCGGGCTCTACGACACGCCCTTCGCGCTGATCGGCCCGTACGTGGCGACGAGCCTGCCGGTGTCGATCTTCATCCTCGCCGAGTTCATGCGCCAGATCCCGCGCGAGCTCGAAGAGGCGGCCGAGCTCGACGGCTGCGGCCCGTTCACGATCTTTCGCAAGATCTTCCTTCCGCTGTCGGGCCCGGGCGTCGCCACGGTGGCGATCTACAACGCCATCGGGCTGTGGAACGAATTCATCTTCGCCTACGTGCTGACCTCGTCGCCCGGCAATCGCACCTTGCCGCTGGCGCTGTGGGACTTCCAGGGCGAGTACTCGTCCAACATCCCCGCGATGCTCGCGGTGGTGACCTTGACTTCGCTGCCGCTGATCGTGGCCTATGCCTTCGGCCAGGAGCGGATCGTCAAGGGAATGATGGCCGGTTCCTTGAAAGGTTGACCATGACTCAGATCACTCTCCAATCGGTCCACAAGACCTACGGCGGCGCAGTCCCCGTGATCCGCAACGTCGACCTCGACATCGGTGCGGGCGAGTTCTGCGTCTTCCTCGGGCCCTCGGGCTGCGGCAAGTCGACCTTGCTGCGCATGGTGGCCGGGCTCGAAGCGATCAGCGCGGGCGACCTGCACATCGGCGGCGTGCGCATGAACGACGTGCCGCCGGCGCATCGCGAAGTGGCGATGGTGTTCCAGAACTACGCGCTGTATCCGCACATGAGCCTGTTCGAGAACATGGCCTTCGGGCTGCGCCAGGCCAGGGTCGACCCGAAGGAGATCGAGCGCCGGGTGCAGGACGCGGCGAAGATCCTGCAGATCACCCACCTGCTCGATCGTTTGCCCAAGGCCTTGTCGGGCGGGCAGCGCCAGCGCGTCGCGATCGGCCGCGCGATCGTGCGCCAGCCCAGCGTGTTCCTGTTCGACGAGCCGCTGTCGAACCTCGATGCGGCCTTGCGCGTGCACATGCGCACCGAGATCGCCCGGCTGCATCGCGAATTCAATCGCGCCAGCGCGATCTACGTGACGCACGACCAGACCGAGGCGATGGCGCTGGCCGACAAGATCGTGCTGCTGCGTGCCGGCCAGGGCATGCTCGAGCACGGCAGCGTCGCGCAGATCGGCTCGCCGATGGACCTGTACCACCGGCCGCGCGATCTGTTCGTGGCCGGTTTTCTCGGCTCGCCGCGCATGAACTTCCTGCCGGCGACGGTGCAGTCCGCGGAGCGCGGCGAGATCACGCTGCAGATCGACGGCAACTCCGGCGGCGAACGCCTGCGCCTCGCCGCGGGCATCGTCGCGCCGGCTGCCGGCAGCCGCGTGACGCTCGGCATCCGCCCCGAACACCTGGCGGCCGGCCCATCGGACGGCAGCGCGGCGATCACGCGCCGGGTCCGCCAGGTCGAGCACTTCGGCGAATACAGCTACGTCTATCTCGACGGCACCGAAGGCGAAGAGGACCTGATCGCCAAGGTCATCGGCCACAGCCCGGCGCGGCCGGGTGACAACGAGAGCTTCTCGATTCCCTCGGGCGACTGCCATGTGTTCGACGCGGCGGGCTTCGCCCTGCCCCGTGTGCAAGCCTGACCTCACCACCCTCCACATCCGAGACCTCCAATGAGCCCCACCACACCGATCTACAAGGACCCGGCACAACCCGTGCCCGAGCGCGTGCGCGACCTCCTGGCGCGCATGACGCCGCAAGAGAAGTTCGCCCAGCTGCATGCGTTCTGGCTCGTGCTCTCGGAAAGCGGCGAGCACCACGCGCGTCCGGGCGAAGCCTTCATCGGCGCCAGCGACGACGCGTCGGTGCAGCGCCGGCTCGCGAACAGCATGGGCCAGATCACTCGTCCGCTCGGCACGCGCAGCGTCGAGGCCGCCAGCGGCGTGCGCGCGCTGAACAAGCTGCAGCGCTTCCTGCGCAACGAGACGCGGCTGGGCATTCCGGCGCTCTCGCACGAGGAATGCCTGATGGGCGCGATGACGCGCGACGGCACGCTCTTTCCGTCGCCGCTCGGATTGAGTGCCACCTGGAACCCGGAACTGGTCCAGCAGGTCGCCGAGCAGATCGGCTTCGAATGCCGGGAGCTCGGCTGCCATCAGGGCCTGGCGCCGGTGCTCGACGTGTCGCGCGACGTGCGCTGGGGCCGCACCGAGGAGACCTTCGGCGAAGACCCCTACCTGGTCGGCGTGCTGGCAACGCGCTACGTGCGCGGCCTGCAAGGACCTCATCGCGATCTGCTGGCGACCCTCAAGCACTACGTCGGCCACTCCTTCAGCGAAGGCGGGCGCAACCACGCGCCGGTGCACGTCGGCTGGCGCGAGTTGAACGACGTCTTCCTGCTGCCTTTCGAGATGGCCGTCAAGCAGGCCAACGCCGGCTCGGTGATGCCGGCCTATCACGACATCGACGGCGAGCCGGCCCACGCCTCGCACCACCTGTTGACCGAGGTGCTGCGCAACCAGTGGGGCTTCGACGGACTGGTGGTGGCGGACTACGTCGGGGTCAGCCTGCTGTACCAGCATCACGGCGTGGCGGCCGACGCGACCGAAGCCGCGGCGCTGGCCTTCAATGCCGGCCTCGACATCGAGCTGCCGGCCGACGACTGTGCTCAGCACCTGGCGGCGGCCGTCGAGCGCGGACTGATCACGATGGCGACCATCGACACCATCGTCGCGCGCGTGCTGACCGAGAAGTTCCGCCTCGGCCTGTTCGAGCAGACCTTCGAGGACGGCCCTGCACCGCACTTGCGCACGCCGGCCGTCGTCGCGACGGCGCTGGAGGCCGCACGCCAATCGATCGTCGTGCTCGACAACCGCGGCGGCGTGCTGCCGCTCGATCCCTCCGTACCGCGGCGCATCGCCGTCATCGGGCCGACCGCGGCGGACCCGCTGGCGCAGCTGAGCGGCTACAGCTACCCGGCCCACGTGGTGCTGCACAACCAGACCGAAGACACAAGCCACATCGTGACGCCGCTGCAAGGCCTGCAGCAGGTGTTCGGTGCCGACAACGTTGCGTATGCCCGCGGCTGCTCGATCATTGACGTGCGCCGCAAGGGAGCGCCGGTGTTCCCCGGCGACGTGTTGAACGACCCGGTGCTGCCGGCGTCGCCAGTCTCGCAGCGCACCGACGAGATCCCGGCCGCCGTCGAAGCGGCGCGCAATGCCGATGTCGCGATCGTCTGCGTCGGCGACCTGGCCGGCCTGTTCCAGACCGGCACCATCGGCGAAGGCTCGGATACCGACTCGCTGAGCCTGCCGGGGGTGCAGCAGCAACTGCTCGAAGCCGTTGTCGCGACGGGCACGCCGACCATCATCGTGCTGAACAGCGGCCGGCCCTACCACCTGGGAGGCCTGGAAGAACGGGTCGCGGCCTTCGTGATGGCGTTCGCCGGCGGCCAGCAAGGCGGCACGGCGATCGCCGAAGTGCTGGCGGGCATCGTGCCGGCGTCGGGGCGGCTGACCGTCTCGGTGCCGGTGAACGCCGGCGCAATGCCGTACTACTACAACCACAAGGTCAAGAGCGGCGGCACGCCGATCGCACTGCACTTCGGCAGCCGCTACCCCTTTGGCCACGGCCTGGGCTACACGACGTTCGAGTACCGCCGGCTCCGAGTGGAGAGCCTCACGGTACCGATCGACGGCGACATCGTGCTGAGCTTCGAGCTTGCCAATGCCGGCGAGCAGCGCGGCGTGGACGTGCCGCAGCTCTACGTGCGCGACCGCCTGGCCAGCGTGGTGCGGCCGGTGCGCGAGCTGAAGGCGTTCCGACGCATCGAGCTGAGCGTCGGAGAAGCGGCCCGCATCAGCTTCCGCGTCCCGGTCGACATGCTGTGCTTCACCGGCATGTCAGGTCAGCGCATCGTCGAGCCGGGCACCTTCGACCTCGCGGTCGGCGCTTCGAGCGGCGACATCCGCCTGCGAGCCGAAGTCGAGGTGATCGGCCGGACGCGCACGCTGCCGCGCGACTGGCGCATGGAAAGCAGCAGCGACATCCAATCGGCTTGAAGCTAGTGTCCTGGGTTGGAGGTTCGTTGAACAAAGTCGGCAAAGCGCTCCGGCATGGCCGAATCCTGTCGAAAACGCGCGCAGCCTGGGCGCGGCGCGCAGCGAGGCTCAATGCCTCGCGAGCACCGCAACGACGGATCCGGGTGTTTCTCGACAGGATTCATCAACGAACTTCCAATTCAGGACACTAGGCCATGTGCTCGATGTCCGGGGGCATGGATATCCAGCCGTGCATTCGTTCTTCGTAGACCGAGAACGTGGGACGCGGAAACTTCGGGTCTGCGAACGCGCCGACCGGCACCGCGATGAAGCCCTCAAGGCCTTCGGCGGTGTAGTACACCGTTGATCCGCACTCAGGACAGAACCTGAACGTGCTGCGCGTCCCTTCGTCTCCGACCCGGACGAACTCCTTGCTCGTGCCCTTGATCGTGACCGAGGCCGACGGGAAGCGAGCCTGGGCTCCAAAGACACTTCCGGTTCGGCGCTGACAGGCAAGGCAGTGACAGACGGAGACCCGAATCGGGTCGGATCCGACCTGAGCTTGAAGCTGGCCACAGCTGCAGGAGGCGGTTCGATGCGTCATCGACGTCCCTTCGATGGGTGAGGCCTCATTGTGCCCGTCCGGACAATCGCTAGCACTGACACCAATGATGGCGAGACGGATTGAATATCCTCAGATCCATCATTTCTCCAAGTCCTGCAGACGCTTGCGCGGCGCGTTTGTGAGAAGCAAGAGCGGAATCGCCTTCCTCGGTCTCAAGTCGTTTGGTGCAAGGCCGATCTGCCGGTATCGGCGTGCCATTGGGGCAACGACCGAGTCCGCCGAACCGCGCCAACCCCTTGACTTCCGCAGCAACGCTCAACACCCGACCGGATCGCGCCGCGTCGCTTTCCCATCCGCGCACGCTCGGCTGGCTGGGGACCACGGCGCTCGCCATGGGCGGCAGCAACCAAAGCCTGTTCATCCTCGCGGCGCTGTTCGCCGGCCAGGACCAGATCCTCGGGCAGGGGAGCGCGGCCGTGCCGCTGCTGATCGTCGGCTTGCTGCTGTCCTGGGCCGCCGCGCCGGGCTGGATCGAATTGGTGCTGATGTATCCGAACCGCGTCGGCGGAATCTCGGCCACCTGCGCCGAAGCCTTCCGGCCCTACAGCGCGGTGCTCGCCAACCTGACGGGCGTCTGTTACTGGTGGGGCTGGGTTCCGACCTGCGGCCTGACGGCGCTCCTTTCGGCTTCGGCCATTCACGAGTGGTACCTGCCCGGCGTGCCGGTCACCGTGCTCGCCGTCGCACTCGTGCTCGCATTCACGCTCGTCAACCTGCTCGGCATCAAGTGGGTGACCCGGCTCGCCGTGCCGGTCGCGAGCGCTTCGGCGCTGCTGGCGCTGATCTCGGGGCTCGCGCCGATCTTCGCCGGCGACGTCGACTGGCAGCGGGCGACGACGTTCCAGCTGACCACGCCGTTTCCCGGTTGGTTCGGCGACCTGACCAGCCTGATGGCCGGCCTCTATCTGATCGGGTTTGCCGCGCCGGCGTTCGAGGCAGCCGCCTGCCATGTCGGCGAAACCGTCGATCCGACGCGCCAGGTTCCGCGTGCGATGCTCGCGAGCGGCGTGCTTGCCGGGCTCTACTTCGCAGTGCTGCCGGGGGTCTGGCTCGGCAGCCTCGGCAGCGAGCCGCTGGGCAAGGATCTGGCGCTGGTTCTCGGCCCGACGTTTGCGCCGGTCTTCGGCAGCGCGGCCAAGGCCGCAGCGATCTGGTTCATGGTCCTCAGCATGTTCTCCGGCACGCTGCAGCCGCTCGCCGGCGCAGCCCGGGCCCTGTCGCAATTGTCGGAAGACGGCTTGCTGCCGCGGCTGCTCGCGCGCCGCTCACGCAGCGACACGCCGTGGGTCGCGACCTTGCTGACCGCCGCGATGGCGATCCTCTTCCTGCTGATCGGCGACCCGATCTGGCTCATCGCCGCCGCCAACTTCACCTATCTGATCAGCATTGCGCTGCCGAGCGTCGCGGTCTGGCTGCTGCGCCGTGACGCACCCGACATGCACCGGCCGTATCGGGCACCGCGCGGCACGATCGCGCTCGGCCTGATCGCGGCCGTGGCGTGGGGCTTCTCGGCGTTGCTGGGCTTCGAGCAGTTCGGCTTGACGACCGTGCTGATCGGCCTCGGCTTCGCGTACTCCGGCTCGGTGCTCTACGCCTGGCGCCGCTACTTCGACCGTCGCGAAGCCGGTCTGCCCGGCATGGCCGGCACGCTGCAGATCAAGCTCACCGGTGCCATGCTTCTGGTGCTGGTGCTCGATGGCGCCGGCTATCTGCTCGCCGTGAGCAATCTTCCGCCGCAGCAGAGCACGCTGATGACGGCGCTGGCCGACATCTTCGTCGCGGTCGCGATGCTGTCGATCACCGTGGCCCTGGTGCTGCCGGGGATGATCGCGCACTCGGCCACCGAGGTCTCCGAGACCGCGAAGCGCCTGGCGAACGGAACGATGGCGGAGTTCTCGCGCGCGATACAGGCGCTCGGCCGCGGCGACCTCGATGCGGCCCACGTCCGGGTCGACATCACGCCGGTGCGTGTCGGCACCCGCGATGAGGTCGGCGACATGGCGATCAGCTTCAACACGCTTCAGGCGGAAATTGGCATCGCAGCGCACGGGCTCGTCGACGCACGCGAGGGCCTGCGACAAGCGCGCGGCGATCTGACCGATGCGAACGCCCGGCTCGAGCAGCGCGTCGTGGAGTTGCGCCGCGTCGAAGAAAAGCTCTCCGGCGTGCTCGAATCGATCGACAACGTCGTCTGGTCGATCTCTGCCGATGGTTCGGAACTGCTCTACCTGAACCCTGCCGCGGAGCGCGTCTATGGCCGGGCCGTGGCCGAGTTCTTTGCCGACCACAGCCTTTGGTGGCGCATCGTGCATGCAGACGACCGGCAGCGCGTGCAGGACAGCCTGAACGAACTGAACGAGAAGAAATCGCTGACGCTCGAATACCGCATCGTGCGGCCGGACGGCACTCATCGCTGGCTGGAGGATCACGCGCGCCTGATCAGGTCGGCGGACGGCAGCACGCTTCGCATCGACGGCGTCGCGAACGACGTCTCCGAGCGTCGATCGCAGGCCGAGCGCATGGCGCATCAGGCGAGCCACGACGCCTTGACCGGCCTGCCGAACCGCAGCCTGCTGAACGACCGCGTCGCTCAGGCGCTCGGCCAGGCCCGACGCAGCGGCCGCCATGTGGGCGTGCTGTTCCTCGATCTGGACGGATTCAAGTTCGTCAACGACAGCTTCGGTCATTCGTTCGGCGATGCCCTGCTGTGTTCGGTGGCGGCTCGCCTGCAAGGCGCGGTGCGCGACAGCGACACGATCGCCCGCCTGGGCGGCGACGAGTTCGTCGTTCTCCTTCCCGATCTCGATCAGCCCGACGCGGCATGCCGGGTCGCAGAGAAGCTGGCCGAGTGTTTCGTCGCACCGCACTTGCAAGGCGGGCGGGAGCTGCACCTCGGCGCAAGCATCGGCATCAGCGTCTCGCCGGGTGACGGCGACAGCTGCGAGAGCTTGCTGAAGAACGCGGATGCGGCCATGTATCGAGCCAAGGCCAATGGCCGCAACGCGATCCAGAGCTACTCGCAGGAGATGGGCGAACAGGCGCAGCAGCGCGTCGAGCTCGAGACTGCGCTCCGGCTGGCGCTGGAGCGCGGCCAGCTCGAGCTGCACTACCAGCCCCAGGTCGATCGGGCAGGCCGTCGTGTCGTCGGCGTGGAGGCGCTGCTGCGCTGGCATCATCCCGAACTCGGATGGGTGTCGCCCGCTCGCTTCATTCCATTGGCTGAAGAGACCGGATTGATCCTTCCCATCGGCGAGTGGGTGCTGCGCACTGCCTGCGCCCAGGCGAAAGCCTGGCATCGGGCCGGCCACCTCGGGCTCTCGATGGCGGTCAACATGTCGGCACGGCAATTCCAGCAGCAGGACGTGCCCTCGCTGGTGCACGACGTGCTTCGTGAGACCGGCCTGCGGCCGCAATCCCTCGAACTCGAGCTGACCGAATCGGCGCTGATGAACTGTACCGAGGAGGCGATCGAGACGATGCGAAGCCTGAAGCGCCTCGGCGTGCGGCTCGCTCTCGACGATTTCGGGACGGGCTACTCGAGCCTGAGCTACCTGAAGCGCTTCCCGATCGACGTCCTGAAGATCGACAAGTCCTTCACCTTCGACGTCGCGACCGACGAAGGCACCGCGTCGATCACCCGAGCGATCATCGCGATGGCGCGGACCCTGAAGATGACCACGGTGGCCGAGGGAGTCGAGAACGAAGCGCAGTTCGAACTGCTGGCCGAGCTCGATTGCGACGTGATGCAGGGCTACCACTTCAGCCGGCCGCTGCCGGCGGAGGGCCTCGGCGCGCTGCTGCAAGGCGGCGATCTCCTCCCCGAAGCCACCGACCTCGAAGACGCGCCCGTGGAATTCGGACGCACCGGCATGCTGCCGTTGTACGAGTCTTCTCCGGCATAGGCTGACCGCATTGGACTGAGTCCAATTCTCGACTCTCGGAGTCATCATCCAGTCATTGATCAGTCCTGCATGCAATCAGGACTGCATTCGATGGCGCAATGAGGATTCTCTGAACGCGTCAATATGACTTTGGTCCACAACCGGCCAGATCCCTAACCCATAGCGAATGATCCGCTCGGAATCCCCAACCTGACGGATGTGAGGAAGCGACTCGCTCGCCTAAGCTTCCCGTACCCGAACGAACGAAGGGCGGCCCGACGGGCTAGTCCTCTCTCGCGCGCCGAGATCGCCACGGGTCGATCGCCAAGGTCGAGTCTCCCGGGTTCCATTCATCCATCGGTCTCGCGACCGGCCTCTTCGAGTCGATCATGAATCTCGACAGCTTGCGCAGCCTCGCCAACCTGCTCGCCCTCGCGGCGCGGCAGGCCTGGGGCCATCGGCGCCGCACGATGCTGGTGGCGCTAGGTGCAGATGCTGAACCGGAGCCGAGAGCATGCTGAGCAGCGAGGCGGCGCAGGTCAACGGGCCGGTGATCATCGTCGGCGGCGGCCTGGGCGCGCTGCTGCTCGCCGAGCGGCTCGCGCGGCATCACGTGCTCGTCGTCGTCGCCGACAAGAACGCGGACTTCGGCGGCTGCAACGGGCGCAGCGCGAGCGGTGTGCCGCTGGTCTGCTACAAGGCCCTCGGCTTCGAGCCGGGCAGCGCGCTGGCGCGGCTCGTCACCGACCCCGCGCTGTGGAGCCGGGCCGCGCCACGGCGCATGGCGGCGATCGACCACGTCTTCTTCCCCGGCGAAGCGATGGTGCTGCCGGGCACGCTCGATGCCTTTCGCGCTGCACTGGCGGAGCGCCATCCCGCCGAGTGGGCGGCGATCGGCACGCTCTGCGATGCGATGCAGCGCGTCTACGGCGCGATCCGCGTCAGCGGCGGTCTCGCGGCGCCGGCGGCACGGCTCGAGGCGACGACGGTACTGCGCGAGTTCGCGCCGCAGCGCTGGGCCGACTGGCTGCGCCGGCACGTGGCCGACGAAGGCCTGCGCCGGCTGCTTTCGGTGCGCGCGTTCAGCCACGGCAATTCGGCGCTGACGATGCTCGCCTACCTCGGCAAGATGCTGATCGACGGCCTCTACGCGCTACCCGAGTCGGGCGCCTCGCTGTGCGATGCACTGGTCGAGCGGCTGCGCGCTTCGCCGTACTGCCGCTTGATGCCCGGCGCCTGGGTCGACGAGATCCTGTTCGATGTCGAGGCCCAGGCCTGCGGCGTGAGGCTGCGCAGCGGCGAGCGGCTCTACGGCAGCGTGGTGCTGAACGTGGACCCGGGCCGCGTCGCGGAGCGCATGGCGGGCGGCACGATCGGGGCGGAACTCGGTCGCGTGATTGCCGGCCACGGCGTCTCGCTCAGCGCGCTGAATCTCGTCTACAGCCTGACGCCCGATCTCGGTCGCACACTCGCGGTCCACCGGGATACCGCGCGCTTCTTTCACTCCGAAGCGGTCGATCCTTTCGACGTGCTCGCGGCGCGCGAAGTCGGCCGGTTCGACCTTCGCAACTGCAAGATCAACCTCGACTTCGGCGACGACGGGACGGCGCTGCGCGCCTATGCCGAGTTCGACTGCTCGCCACGCGCGCTCGCGGCCGGCAGCGATCTCGTCGCCCTCGCCCGGTCGGTGCTGCACCGGCGGCTCACGAGCCTGCAGCCGGACTTTGCCGACGGCGTGGCCGCGATCGAGATCATCACGCCGCACCACTTCGCGGCGCGCAGCGATCACCGCGACGGTGCCTCGTCGGGCTTCGCCGAGGCCGAGGCCGCGGCCGGGCCGCGGCCGCTCGACCGCTGGCTCGCCGAACACGGGCTGGATCAGGTCGGTCAATGGTCCGCGCACGGCTCCGGCCTGTCGCAGCTCGACGCGAGCGCCGCCGCCGTGTATTCGGCACTGCGGCGTGCCCACCCGGCCTCCGCGCCGGCTCGCTGAAATGAAGACACCGATGGCTGATCGAGACGGAGTTCGAGGCCGCGCCGTGCGTCAGGCGCGCCCGGCGCATGCCGCTTCCCGCATGAAGAGCACAGGAGGATCTCATGTTTGAGTACCATCGCAGCGCCGAACATCGCCCCCGCAGGCGCCCTCCGCGGGCCCATGCCAATCTGGTGGACCTGGCCCGTTGCCGGGCGCGGGAGCAGCCGCAGCACAAGGCCTTCGTCTTCCTCCGCGAGGGCGAGATCGAGACCGAGAGCCTGACGTTCGCGGCGCTCGATGTCGGCGCACGCGCGATGGCCGCCACGCTGCAGCAGCACTTCCGGCCGGGGGACCGCGTGCTGCTCAGCTATCCCTCGGGACTGGAATTCATCCTCGCCTTTTTCGGCTGCCTCTATGCCGGCGTGCTGGCCGTGCCGGTCTATCCGCCGACGGGCAGCACCGAGATCGGGCGGCTCGAGCGCATCGCCGCCGATTGCGGCGCGCTCGGCATCTGCGTGGCACGCTCGGGGTTCGACGGCACGCGAGTCGCGATCGCCGGCTCGCCCTTGCTGCGCAGCCTGACCTGCATCACGCTGCCCGCGCTGCTCGACGAACCGGCGAGCGCATGGGCCGAGTCCGAGCTGCACGCCGACAGCCTGGCGTTCCTGCAATACACGTCGGGCTCGACCGGCGCGCCCAAGGGTGTGATGGTGAGCCACGGCAATCTGCTGCACAACCAGCGGCTGATCGAGACGGCCTTCGGCCTCACCGAGCGCAGTGTCGCCGTGAGCTGGCTGCCGCTCTATCACGACATGGGCCTGGTCGGCCACGTGCTGCAGACGCTCTACCTGGGCACCACCTCCGTGCTGATGTCGCCGGTGGCCTTCATCGCCAAGCCGGCGCGTTGGCTGCAGGCCATTTCGGACCATCGGGCGACTTCCAGCGGCGGGCCGGATTTTGCGTACGACCTGTGCGTGCGCCGGGTCACGACCCAGCAGATGATGGCGCTGGACCTGAGCTGCTGGAAGATCGCGTTCAGCGGCGCGGAAACTGTTCGCCACGGCACGCTCGCCCGCTTCGCGGAGAAGTTCGCCGAATGCGGCTTCCGGCGCAGCGCGCTGACACCGTGCTACGGCATGGCCGAAGCGACGCTCTTCGTCGCCGCGGGCGACAAGTCGCGCATCCCGGCGGTGCGCCGCATCGACCCCGGCGCGCTGCAATGGCATCGCGTGCAGCACGTCGCGCCCAACGAAGCCAACGGGCTCTCGATCGTCAGCTGCGGCCGGGCCGTCGGCCAGGAAGTCGCGATCGTCGATCCGCACACCCGCAGGCGTTGCGGCCACGGGCAAGTGGGCGAGATCTGGGTGTGCGGCCCGAGCGTGGCCAAAGGCTACTGGAACAACCCGAGGGAGAGCGCGGCGACCTTCGAAGCGCGCCTCGCCGATTCGGATGGCGGGCCCTATCTGCGCACCGGGGACATGGGCTTCATCGACGACGGCGAGCTCTTCGTCACCGGCCGGGTCAAGGACCTGATCGTCATCAGCGGGCGCAACTACTACCCCAACGACATCGAGGCTGCGGTGCGGGCCAGCCACCCGGCGCTGGAGGGCGGCCTGGCCGCGGCCTTCTCGGTCGAACTCGAAGGCGAGGAGCGTCTGATCGTGGCGCACGAGATTCACCGGCACGTGCTGCGCCGGCTGCCGCGCCACGAGGTCACCAGCGCCGCGAGAACGGCGCTGATGAGCCAGCTCGGCTTGCCGCTGCAAGACCTTGTCTTGCTCGAACAAGGCCGTCTGCCGAAGACCTCGAGCGGCAAGATCCGCCGCCGCGCCTCGCGCGAGGCCTACCTGGGCGATGCCCTGGTGTCGAGGTTGCGGGCGGCCTGAGCGGCCTGGGGGGCCGTTCGACCGTGCGGCATCAGGTCTGCCGATGCGTTTGCGGCGGAATCCGCCGCGCGTGCGGCGCGCTGCTGCGGCTCCCGCCACCAGCGCCTGCCCGGCCGCGGCTGCCGCAGCGACAGCCGCTCGCCCATCGCCGGCGTGGCCAGCGCGACACCCGCCGCTGCGGCCAGCGCTTCGATGCGGTCGAAGGGTTCGTGCCAGGCATGCATCGCGAGGTCGAAAGTGCCGTTGTGCACCGGCATCAGCCAGCGACCGTTCAGGTCGCGGTGAGCCTGCAGCGTCTGCTCGGGCTGCATGTGCACGTCGGGCCATTGCGCGTCGTACGCGCCGGTCTCGAGCAAGGTCACGTCGAAAGGTCCGAGGCGCTCGCCGATGGTCTTGAAGTCGGCGTGATAGCCGGTGTCGCCGCTGAAGAACAGCCGCAGGCCGTCGGCCAGGATGACCCACGATGCCCACAACGTCTTGTCGCCGTCCGTGAATCCTCGGCCGGAGAAGTGTTGCGCCGGCGTGGCGACCAGGCGCACGCCCTGGACCGTGGTCTCCTGCCACCAGTCGAGCTGGCGCACCTTGGCGCGGTCGATGCCCCAGGCGATCAAACGGTCGCCCACGCCGAGTGGCGTCACGAATACCTCCACCTTCGGCGCCAGCTTCATGATGGCCGCGTGGTCGAGATGGTCGTAGTGGTCATGCGACAGGATCACGCCCTTGATCGGCGGCAGCTCGTCGATGCCGATCGGCGGCGCATGGAAGCGCTTGGGGCCGATCCATTGAAACGGCGACGCACGCTCGGAGAACACCGGGTCGGTGAGCCACAGCTCGCCACCCAGCTTCAGCAGCAGGGTCGAATGCCCGAGGCGGAACAGGCTCGCATCGGGCGCCTGCGCCAGCTGAGCGGCGCTCAGCAGCTGCAGCGGAATCGGCTCGCGCGGCACGGTGGTGGCGGGCTTCTGCGTCAGGATGCGCCAGGCGATGGCGAGCGTCTTCGCCAGGCCGGGCGCCTCGCGCGGCGCGACGTTGTGAAACTTGCCGTTGCGCTGCTGCGGCGAGGCTTCGACTGCATCGGGCATGCCGCTGCGGGCGCAGAGAGAAGAGATCATGGCGAGGGTTCCCGGTTCATTCGGCAGTGGCGAAAACAACGAGATAAGTACACTGCACGGTGTAGTTTTTGAAGTGTAGCGGCCGCCTCGTGAAAAGTAAACCGGCGGGTGTAAAATTTCGAAATGACCGAACCGCAGCGCCTGACCGACCGCAAGCGAGAGGCGATCGTCCAGGCGGCGATCGCCGAGTTCCGCGCCGCCGGATTCGACGCCACCAGCGTCGACAAGGTGGCGGCCCGCGCCGAGGTGTCCAAGCGCACGCTTTACAACCACTTTCCGAGCAAGGACGAGCTGTTCGCCGAGATCCTGCGCGTGCTGTGGCACAGCAGCGCCAGCCGGGTGGAGCTGCCGTACCGAGCCGATGCGCCGCTCGACGAGCAGCTGCTCGCACTGGTGATGCACAAGATGGCGGTGCTCTCCGACGACAACTTCCTCGATCTGGCGCGCGTGGCCATTGCGGCCGCCTTGCATTCCCCCGCACGCGCGAAGGACATGATCAGCCGGCTGGGCCAGAAGGAAGGCGAGCTGCTGACATGGATCCGCGCGGCGCAGAAGGCGGGCCGCCTGAAGACCGGCGACCCCGCCCTGGCGGTGCAGCAGCTCGAGAGCCTGGTCAAGGGCGTGGCCTTCTGGCCCCAGGTGGCGATGGGGCAGCCGAAGCTCGCGCCGCGCGAGCAACGCAAGCTCGCGGCCGCGACGGTGGCTCTATTCCTCAGCTACCACGCTGCGTGAGCCCGCGCCCAGGCGCGGCCCGCCCTGCTCATCCGTAGCGCGGGCCCGTCAGGTAGCCCGCCATCATGTTCACGATCTCCTGCGTCGCGTGTTTCAGTGAAATGCCCTTCGGGCGCTGCCGCACGACGGCGTGGACCAGGCCGTGCGCGGCCTGCAGCAGCATGAAGGCCGCGAGCCTCAGATCGGGCGGAGTGATCTCGCCGCGGTGACGCGCCAGCAGCGCGACGATGCGGTCTTCCATCACGTCGACATATTCGTCGTGCAGCGAATCCGCCTCCATGCTGTCGAGCTGCTCCTCGAGCACGCGGTGGAGGTCGGCATCGACGCGGTGCGCCTCGACGGTGGCCTCGATCAGCACCGCCAGCGCGTCGACCAGCGTCGCGTCCATCGCCTTCGTCAACGCACGTTGGATCACGGCCTTCATCTGCTCGCCGTGACGCGCACGCAATGCCGAGACCAGCGCGTCCTTGTTCGGAAAATACTGGTACAGCGAACCGATGCTGACGCCGGCGCGCTCGGCGACCGCGTTCGTGCTTGCCGCGGCGAATCCGCGCTCGACCAGAATGTGAGCTGTGGCGTCGAGGATGGCCTTGACGGTGGCCTGCGAACGCGACTGGCGCGGCGCCTTGCGAGGGGAAAGCTGGGGAATCATGGCAGGCTCGGGCGAGTTGAAATGCGAGTCGACAATATGAGCGAAAGCTCGCATAGTGTCGTGACTCGGGCGTAGCCCGTCAAGCCCGCCCCGGACCTCACTTTCTTCGCGGCACCCTCATGCATCAACGCAACTTCTTCATGCTGCTCAAGGCTACTGCGCACTGGCATGCGCTCGACACCGACGCGCAGCGCCGCGTGTTCGACGACGCCTTGATGACCGTGTTCAACGGCTACCCCGATCTGCGCATGAGCCGCTTCAAGGCCGGCGCTTTCCACGGCCGCTGCAGCCACGTGATCGTGTGGGAGCTGCTCGCCGGTGCCGACGTGCGCGAATACGTGGCGGCTGTCGAAGCCTTGCATGGCCGGCCGTTCTTCGCCGCGCCCTTGTTCGAGATCGTCGATGTCATTCCGGGCATCGAAGATGACGAAGACCAGGCGCTTGCGATGATGTCGCTGGCGATCTAGGCATCGGTGCATCCCTACAACGGCATCAGTCCCATCCGATAGACCGAGCTTCCTCGAGGAGGACGATTGAGGTTCCTCACTTCAAGGAGAGCAAGATGCAAAACCCAGCGACCCTGGTCGACCTCGAGACGAAGTTTTGGCAGTCGATGGTAGACCACGACACGGATGTGGCGCTGAACCTGCTCTGCGAGCCGGCGCTGATGGTCAGCTCGCACGGCGCGATGAAATTCGACCATGCGGGTTACCGCAAGATGGCCGACCACGGCTCGATGGTGGTCAACTCTTTCGAATTCAGCGACATGGAGGTCGTGTTTCCGAACGATGCGACGGCGATCCTCACCTACCGCGTCAAGCAGGGTGTCGCGCCGCGCGGCAAAGGCGCCACGACTCGACAGGAGATGAACGACACCTCGACCTGGGTGAAGACTGACCGCGGCTGGCGCTGTGCGATGCATACGGAAACGCCGGTCGAGGCCCACTGAGCCACTATCGAGGTTCTCAACTTTTCAGGAGAAACGACGTGGTCAGCAAGAACACGATCTGTCTTTGGTACGACGGCACCGCCGTCGACGCCGCGAATTTCTATGCCGAAACCTTTCCCGACAGCGCTGTCGGCGTCGTTTTCCGCGCGCCGGGCGACTATCCCGACGGCAAGCAGGGCAACGTCCTGACGGTCGAGTTCACCGTGGCCGGCATCCCCTGCATCGGGCTGAACGGCGGCCCGCAGTTCAAGCACAACGAGGCTTTCTCGTTTCAGATCGCGACCGACGACCAGGCCGAGACCGACCGCTTGTGGAACGCGATCGTCAGCAATGGCGGCCAGGAGAGCCAGTGCGGCTGGTGCAAGGACCGCTGGGGCCTGTCATGGCAGATCACGCCGCGCGCCCTCACCGCGGGCATCGCCGACCCCGATCCCGCGGCCGCCAAGCGCGTGTTCGACGCGATGATGACGATGAAGAAGATCGACATCGCCACGATAGAGGCGGCGCGGCTGGGCCGGAACACGTCTTCGCGTTGAAGCGGACGGCTGGATCGCCCGGTCGTGGTCTTCTCGCGCCGGGCTGACAGTGCCGAGTCGAGCGACGACAGCCCCGTAGGGCGAGCCTGACCTCATCCCGAGGCCGACGCCGATGCCGTCCGCTCCGCGCGAGGCAGACCATTCGATGGCGATGGCTCCCGAGCCATCGTGTTGTTCTTGAACCCAGCCCTTCGCAGGGCATGAAGGAGATGATGATGAGCCAGCAATCCGACAAGGGCCAGCAAGGCCAATCCGGTCAGAAGAGCGGCCAGCAGGACCAGGGCAGCCAACGCAGCGGCCAGCAGGATCAAAGCGGGCAGCGCAGCGGCCAGCAAGATCAGGGCGGGCAGCGCAGCGGCCAACAGGACCAGAGCCAGCAGCGCACTCCCGGCCAGCAGGACCAGGGCTCGAAGCGCCCGGGGCAGAGCTGATCGATCGCCCGGCGCCGCGGCCTCCGGCTTGCGGCGCCGGGTTCACCCCTGCGGCAGGCGGCTGCCGCGGGAGGCGCTGGGCGGGTGGCCGATGATGCGCTTGAAGGCGCGGCTGAACGAGGCTTCCGAGTCGTAGCCGAGGCGGTCGGCGGCCATCGCGATGCGCATCCCGCCGTTCGCGATCCACTGCCGCGCCTGGAACATCTTCACCTTGGCGACGTACTTCGCCGGGCTTTCGCCCATCGTGCGCGTGAAGGCCTCTGCAAAGCTGGAGCGCGACGCGCCCATCACCTCGGCCAGCATCGGCACGCTCCAGTCGCGTTCGGGCGCCGCGTGGATCGCCGCGATGACCTTGCCGATCCTGGGGCAGCGCACCGCCGCGATCCAGCCGGTCGAGTCGTTGCAGCCGCACTCCACCCAGGCGCGGATGATGCTGGCCGCCAGCACGTCGGCCAGGCGCGCCAGGATTCCGCAGGCGCCGATGCGATCGAGCGCGACCTCGCGCTCCATCGCCTCCAGCAAGGCTGGCACGCTGGGGTCGCGTCGTGCCAGTTCGCCCGCGAGCATCAGCTCCGGCATCATCGTCACCAGCGGGTGCAGCGGGTCGAGGTTGAAGCGCAAGGCCCCGCAGAACATCATGTCGGGCGCAACCGCACTGTGTGCCTCGGCCCCGGCCGTGTCGCCGCCCACGAGGTAGATGTTCTCCGAGACCGCCACGCGGGCCAGCGTATCGATATCGACCACCGGCACGTCGGGCGAGCTGGCCAGGATGTGGAAACTGCCGCGCGGCAGCAGCACCGCATCGCCCGGCTTCAGGCGCGCCCAATCGGCCGACTGCGTGCGCAGCCAGCAGCCGCCGCTGCCCACGAAATGAAAGCGCGCCGCGCGCTGCTCCGCAAAGGCCACGGCCCAGGGGGCTCGCATCAGGCAGCGGCCGTATTCGACGCCGTCGAGCCGCAGCCCCAGCAGGATATCGGTGAGCATGTCGTGCTCGCTGTCGCCATCGCGTGGGGGGCGATTCGGATGCTTGGACAAAAAGTCAATCATTTCGGCTCTTCCGGCATTCAAACGCCGAAATCTTATCCATAAGCTGCCGCTTCAGTCCACCCCCGCGGTTTTCCCGCCTGTCCTATGTCCACCTGCTCCGAGTGTCTCGACGCGAATGCCGCCGCCCTGCCTGGAAGCCCTCGTGGCCCGGCGGCAACTGCCGCCTCCAACGCCACGACTCTTCCCCACTGGGCCGCCGTGGCCTCGCTGACGCTGGGCGTGTTCGGCCTGGTCACGGCCGAGTTCCTGCCGGCCAGCCTGCTCACTGCAATGGCTGCCGACCTGGGGATCACCGACGGCGCGGCGGGCCAGGCCGTCACGGCCACGGCGCTGGTCGGGGCCGTGGCGGCCCCTTCGATTCCGCTGCTCACGCGCCGGCTCGATCGCAAGACGGTGATGCTGGCACTGACCGCGTTGCTCGTGCTCTCGAATGGGCTGGCGGCGACGGCCGGCAGCCTGCCGATGCTGCTTCTGGCGCGCGTGATGCTGGGCATCGCGCTGGGCGGCTTCTGGTCGATGTCGGCCGCGCTGGCGTTGCGCCTGGTGCCCGAAGCGCTTTTCGCGCGCGCGATGTCGGTCATCCTGACCGGGGTCTCGGTGGCGACCGTCGGCGCCGCACCGATCGGCGCCTGGATGGGCGCGCAATGGGGCTGGCGCAGCGCCTTCATTGCGGCGGGGACGGTCAGCGTGCTGACGCTCGCCGTGCAACTCGTGGCCTTGCCGGCGCTGCCGCCGCGCGACAACCCCAACCTGCGCGTGCTCGGTGAACTGCTGCGGCGCCCCGCGGTGCGCGTGGCCCTGCTGGCCGTGCTGCTCGTGATCTCGGGACACTTCGCGGGCTTCACCTACATCCGCCCGCTGATGGAGCAGGTCACGCATCTGTCGGTCGGCGCCGTCTCCGGCGTGCTGCTCGGCTACGGCATCGGCGGTTTCTTCGGCAACTTCGCCGGCGGCTGGCTGGCCCAGCGCAGCGAGCGCCAGGCCATCGTCTGCGGCGGCATCCTGATCGCCGTGCTCGCGGCCTGCCTGCTGGTCGGCGGCCACTCGGTCGTGGTCACGGCCATCGCAATTCCGCTCTGGGGCTTTGCCTTCGGCGCGTTCCCGGTCGGCTTCCAGACCTGGATCGTGCGCGCTGCGCCTGACCAGGCCGAAGGCGCGGGCGGCCTGCTCGTCGCGGCCTTTCAGATCGCCATCGCCAGCGGCGCCATCGGCGGCGGGTTGTTCGTCGACCATATCGGCGCACTCGGCGGCCCCAGTTACGCGGTGGCCGCGCTGACGCTGGGCACGCTGCTGACCTTGCGGCACGGCCCGCGCCCGGCGCGGGCGTGAAGGCGGCTGCGCGCTTCGCATCACACTCGTCGCGTCGCCGGGGATTGCTCTCAGCCGCTCACTCGCTGACCGGGTCTTGCCGACGTGAATTGCGCGGCCATGGCAGCAGCATGCCGACCTGCTCGCGGTAGCGGCGAGCAAGAAAGGTCGAAGTCGTGCGCCGCCGCTGCGGCCGGACGGGAAGGTGGCGCCGGGGCTCGAAGTGGGGCAGCATCGGGCCACGGACTCGCGATGACCACCTGTGCCGGCTGCGGCAGCGAAGTGCTGCCTTCGTCTTCCTTCTGCCACTGCTGCGGGCGTCGGCAGGCCAGTCCTTGCGCCGCCTGCGGCTTCGCCTGCGAGCCGGACTTCGCCTTTTGCCCGCGCTGCGGTGCGGCGCGGAGCGCGCGCAGCGAGCCGATGCCTGTCGCACCCCCGCCGGAGCCCGAGCGTGCCGCCGGTCACGAGACCGATCGACGCCAGGTCACCGTGGTGTTCGCCGATCTGTCGGGCTTCACCTCGCTGGCTGAACGGCTCGATCCCGAAACGCTGCGCACGTTTCAAAACGCCTTGTTCGAGACGATGGCGCAGGCGATCGCGCGCTACGACGGCTTTGTCGAGAAGTTTGTCGGTGACGCGGTGATGGCGGTCTTCGGCGCGCCGCGTGCGCACGAGGACGACCCGCTGCGTGCACTGGAAGCGGCACAGGAGATGATGCAGCGCGTCGGCGAGCTCAGTGCGAAGTGGGCCGCGCGCCTCGGGCGGCCGGTGACGCTGCACATCGGGGTCCACACCGGGGCGGTGGTCGCCGGTAGCCTGGGGCATGGCGCCGGCAGCACCTACGCGGTCACCGGCGATACGGTGAACACCGCCTCTCGCCTGCTCACGGCCGCCGAGGCGGGCACGGTGCTGGTGTCGGAGGCGACACACGCGCTGGTGCGGCACCGCTTCGCGTTCGCACCGGCCACCGAGCTCGAGCTGCGCGGCAAGGCACGCACCCTGCGGGCGCATCGCCTGGCCGGTGCGCGCACGGACATGGCCTCCGCGCGCGGCCTCGCCGAACTCGGGCTGGCGGCGCCGCTGATCGGGCGCGGCGAAGCGATCGATCATCTGTTGGCCGCCTTCGACCGCATGCAGCAGGGGCAGGCCCAGTTCGTCAGCGTGGTCGGCGAGGCCGGCGCGGGCAAGTCGCGCCTGTTGGCCGAACTGTTCGCGCGGCTCGAAGGCGACGGCCGGCTCGCCGCGACGGGCGTGCGCCGCGCCACTTGCTCGTCGCTCGGCGAGCCGACCTACGGTACCTTCGGCGCGCTGTTCCGCGAGGCCTACCGTGTCGAGACGGCCGATTCACTCGAAGTGGCGCGGCGCAAACTGGAGCAGGGCCTGCGGGCGCTCGGCGCCGGCGCGGACGAGGCGGATGCGGTGGCGCAGGTCCTGAACTACCTGCTCGGAATCGAGGAAGGCCGCCCGAGCGACATCGAACCCGAGCAGCTGCAGCGCCAGATCTCGCTGGCGGCACGAGCGCTGCTCGAACGGCGGCTGGCGCAGCAGCCGCTGCTGGTCGTCGTCGACGATCTGCAATGGGCCGATGCGGCCTCGGTGGATCTGCTGGCCGAGGTGGTCGACCAACTGGCGGACCGGCCGCTGATGCTGCTGGTTTCGCAGCGCCCCGACGCGCGCACGCTGCGCACCGTGCGTGCCGATCATTCGACGATCGAACTCGGCCCGCTGGGCGACGAAGACACACGCTTGCTCGTCAGCCACCTGCTCGGCGCACCGACCGACGGCAGCCTCGCGGCGGTGCGCGATCTCGTCGTGGCACGCGCCGGCGGCAACCCGCTGTTCGTCGAGGAAATCGTTCGCAGCCTGGCCGGCTGCGGCCGGCTGGTCCGCCAGCACGACCGCTGGGTGTGCGAAGGAACGGGCAGCGCGGTGGATGTTCCGTCCACGCTGTACGGCCTGCTGTTGTCGCGCATCGACCGGCTGGGTGTCGAGGACCGCCGGGCGCTGCAAGAAGCGGCGGTGCTCGGCGCCGAGTTCGACAGCGCGCTGTTGCAACGCATCGCGAGCGAACCGCGCGCCGCCGAGGAAGCGCTGCGCCGGCTGGCGGCGGCCGATCTGATCCGCCCCGATGCGTCGACTCGGCAGCGCTGGCGCTTCACGCACGCGATGCTGCACGACGTGGTCTATCAGAACCTGCTGCTGGCGCGGCGCACCGAGCTGCACCGGCGCGCCGGCCGCGCGCTCGAAGCCGTGCTCGGCGCTGAAGCGCTCGCGCCGATCGATGGCGAGGGCCGAAGCCCGCGGCGCCTGGCGGAGCTGGAGGCGCTCGGCCACCACTGGAGCCTGTCGCCGGACAAGGCGCGCGGGGCGCGCTATCTGCTGGCCGCCGGCGACTGGGCGCGCGCGGTCTACGCCAACGACGACGCGATACGCCACTACGAACGCGCGCTGCGCACGCTGACCGAGGCCGCAGCGGAGGCGCCTGCCGCGAGCCCCGAGGCCCAGGCCGCGGAGCTGGATGCGCGCGAGCGCCTCGCCGAACTGTTCGGCCTGCAGGGGCGGCGCGCCGAAGCCCTGGCTCAGTACGACAGCGTGACTCGAGCGGTCGAGCGGCAGCGCGATCCGGCGCGCGCCGCGCGCGTGCTGCGCAAGGTCGGCGGCCTGCATTGGGAGGCCGGGGAGCGCGAGCGCGCCGGCGCCTGCTTCAGCGCCGGCCTGGAATGCCTGGGCGAGGACGGCGATCCGATCGAACGCGCGCATCTGTTCCAGGAGATGGGCAGGTTGGCGTTTCGCGCCGGAGACAATGCCACCGCCCTGGCGCTGGCGCAGCGCGCGCTGGCCGAGGTCCCCGCGGATGCGGCCGAGCGCACGCACGAAGCCGCCGTCGTGCACGCCCAGGCCTGCAACACGCTCGGTGTCGCGCTGGCACGCCTGGGCCGGCCCGAGGAGGCCATCGTGCACATCGAAAGCAGCGTCGCCCAGGCCGAGGCGAACAACATGCTGCAGGCGGCCTGCCGCGGCTATACCAACCTGGGGGTGCTGTATGCGTCGCTCGATCCGCGGCGCAGCATCGAGACCTGCCTGCGCGGGCTCGAGACCGCCAAGAAGGTCGGCGACCTCGGCTTTCAGTCGCGGCTCTACGCCAACCTCGCGGTGGCCTATTGCGCGCTGACCAACCGATGCGAGGCCGAGGGGATCGATGCGGCACGCGCTGCGGCGCACCTCGACCGCCGGCTTGGACTGCTCGATCACCTCGCGGTGCCGCTGATCGTGCTGGGCCAGATCCATCAATGCCACGGCGACCACGCGCAGGCATTCGAGTCGTACCGGGAGGCGCTGCAACTGGCCGAGCAAGCCGGCGAGCCTCAGCTGCTGTTTCCCTGCTACGATGGATTGGCGACCTTGTACCTCGATACCGGGCGCCCAGCGCAGGCGGAGGTCTATCTCGCGAAGGCGCAGGCGGCTTGCGAAAGCGCTGGTCTCGAGCCCGACGCACTGATGGTGCTTCCGTTCCTCTGCTGAACGTGCCGGAAGGAGCCTCGATATGACAGCTGCGACGAGTCAACCGATGGCGCCGGGCGAGCCGGCCCCCGATTTCGCACTGCCGGCGGTGGCCGGGCCCGAGACCGTTTCACTCTCCGACTATCGCGGGCGCAGTCCCTTGTTCCTTGCGCTGATGGTCGGCCTGTGGTGCCCGTTCTGCCGCCGCCAGCTCGTCAAGCTCGGCACGGTCGAAGGCAAGCTGAAGGCGCTGGGCGTCGAGAGCCTGGTGGTGGTGGCGACAGAGCCTGAGAACGCGCGGCTGTACTTCAGATTCAGGCCGACGCACCTGCGCCTGGCCTGCGACCCCGGCCTGTCGACGCATCGCGCCTACAGGGTGCCGAAGCCCGAGCCGACGCCCGAGCTGATAGAGGCGATGGCGGAGACGCGCGTCAACCCGACGGGCGACTTGCCGGAGCCGCTGCCGATCCGCCAGGCCGCCATGGCGCTCGAAGCGCTCGACGGCTATGCCTGCACGCCGACCGACCAGGCCGACGTCGAGCGGCAGTGGCCGCAACTGAAGGCGCTGTTCATGATCGACCGCGACGGCATCGTGCGTTGGGCGGACATCGAGTGCGGCGCCGAGGGCCTGGCCGGCATCGGCAAGCTGCCGTCCGAAGACGAGATCCTCGGCGCGGCGCGCGCCTTGGCCTGAACATCGCCTTGCGGCACGACTCGAAAGCCGCTCAGCCCTTCCTCGTCCGCCGGCGCCGAGGGGCTTCCGAGCGCTGCATGCGATAGGCGAACTGCGCCCGCGTCAATCCGAGACGCCTCGCCGCGGCGGCGACATTGCCTCCGGCAGCGCTGACGGCCTCGCGCAGCAGGCGGCGCTCCAGATCGTCGAGCGACAGCGAGTCCTGTCCGCCGAGCTCCTTTCCGAGGAGTTCCAGCAGCTGCGGCTGCTCGGGCTCCTTGCGGGCCGTCAAGGTCCCGTGTGCGCCGATCGCCAGCAGTATTTCGTCGGACAGCTGCTCGCGGCGGAACATGTGCACCACGTCGATGGCCGCACCATCCTCGGCGGAGATCACGCCGCGCTCGATCAGGTTCTGCAGTTCGCGGATGTTGCCCGGGAACGCGTAGTGCAGCATGGCACGCACCGCGCGCGGGGTGAAGCCGGTCGGCTGGCGGCCGTGGCGCTCGGCTTCGCGGCGCAGGAAGTGGTTCATCAGCAGCGGGACGTCGTCGCGGCGTTCGCGCAGCGGCGGCAGGTGGATCGGGAACACGTTGAGGCGATAGAACAAGTCCTCCCGGACACGCCCCTCGCGCACCTGCGCCTGCAGGTCGACGTTGGTCGCCGCCACCAGGCGCACGTCGACCCGCAGGGTGCGCGTGCCGCCCACGCGCTCGATCTCGCCCTCCTGCAGCGCGCGCAGCAGCTTGCCCTGGCTCACCAGACTGAGCGTGCCGATCTCGTCGAGGAACAAGGTGCCGCCGCTGGCGCGCTCGAAGCGCCCCGGCCGGGAACTGCTGGCCCCGGTGAACGCGCCGCGCTCGACGCCGAACAGCTCGGACTCGATCAGGGTCTCGGGGATCGCGGCGCAGTTGACCGCGACGAAAGGCTGCTCGGCGCGGCTGCTGATGCGGTGCAGGCGCCGCGCGAAGACTTCCTTGCCGACGCCCGACTCGCCGGTGAACAGCACGGTGGCCTGGGTCCGGGCCACCCGGTCGAGCTGGTGGCAGGCCGAGTTGAAGGCCGATGACGCGCCGACGATCTCGTGGCGATCCGTGCCGGCTTCGGTGGAGCGCCGCCTTCGCGCCTGCGGCAATGCGGCGGGCCCGCTCGAGGCGGGCGAAGGCGCTTCAGCCAGGCTGCGGAAGTCGCGCGCCTGCAGATAGCGCAGATCCTCGCTGACGTCGCCCCAGGCCGCCGCGTGGCGGCCGATCACGCGGCACGCGCCGGCACCCATCGAGCGGCATTCGATCTCGCGAAACACCACCAGCTGGCCGAACAGGCTGGTGACATAGCCGGTGGCATAGCCCACCTGCGACCAGCAGGCGGCCTCGGTGCCCAGGCCGTAGGCGGCGATGTGCTCGTCGTCCTCGCTGGAATGCTCCCACAGGAATTCACCCTCGTAGGTCCCGCGGTCGATGTCGAAGTCGAAGGCCAGCGGCGTGACCTTGACGACGCCTTCGAGCGCATGCAGCCGCGTGCCGGCCATGAACACCGCCGCCGCATCGCCCTGCGGCCAGCGCTCGCGCACCAGCTGCGCATCGCGCGCGCCCGAGACATAGCCGGCGCGCGTCAGCAGGCCGCGCGCGCGGTCGTTGCCGAGCGTGTCGATCAGCTCGCGGCGCAGATGGCCCATCGACGAGCTGTGCAGCAGCAGCATGCGCTGGTCGTTGAGCCAGATGCGGCCGTCGCCCGGCGAGAAGAACAGCGCTTCGGTCAGGTCGGCGAGCGACGGCGGCTGCTCCCGGTCGAAGTGGGCGCTGTCGCCGCGCCGCAGCATCGTGCCGGTCTGGCGTGCCACTTCGGCGAGCGAGATGCGCGAGGGTTTGGCCATCAGGGAGTTTCTTAATTGAGCAAATCGGGCGATCGATGGGGCGCCATTGTCTTTTTAATTGAGCAAGGTCGACGGTCCGCATAAACCCTCTGATGCGGAGCAGCAAGGAGGCCTCGGGAAACTCCCTAGATCGGCCGGCCGCTCTCCTCTGAGCGCCCCCATGCGCCGAACCCGCCAAGGGCCCGGGTGAAGCGCGCGCCGTCAGGACTCGGCACGTGCGTTGCGCCTGGACAGGCCAACCGCGCCGCAAGAGCTGCGCCGCAGACACCACCCCCCGACGCAACAAGGAGATCCGTTCCATGGGCACACCCGAGGCTCTGTCCTTCCTCGATTCGAAACGCTGGCAGGGCCGCGTCTATGGCCCGACCTGGGCCGCCCCGCAGGGAGGAGCGGTCGACGTCGTCGAACCCGCCACCGGCGAGACGCTGGGCCGGGTCGGCCTGGCCAATGCCGCCGACATCGCCGCGGCCTGCGAGACCGCGGCGGCGGCCCAGCCGGCCTGGGCCGCGATGGCGCTGCGCGAACGCGCTGCGATCATGCGGCGGGCCGGCGAGCTGTTCGCGCAGCATGCCGACGAACTGGCGCTCGTCATCGCCCGCGAGAGCGGCGGCATCCTGCCAAAGGCCCGGCACGAGGTGAACGAGGCGGCCACGCTGTGTCACCTGGGCGCGGGCCTGGTGCTGCAGCCGCAGGGCCTGACGCTGCCCACCGCGCCGGGCCGCCTGAACATCGCGCGCCGCGTGCCGCATGGCGTGGTCGGCGTGATCTCGCCGTTCAACTTTCCGCTCATCCTGTCGCTGCGCGCGGTGGCCCCGGCGCTGGCCGCCGGCAATGCGGTGGTGCTCAAGCCCGATCCGCAGACGCCGGTCAGCGGCGGCTTCGTCATCGCCCGCGTGTTCCAGGATGCCGGCCTGCCCGCGGGCGTGCTGCAGGTCCTGCCCGGCGGCGCCGAGGCCGGCGAAGCGCTGGTCAGCGACCCGCAGGTGCGCATGATCCAGTTCACCGGATCGACCGCCGTCGGCCGGCGCATCGGCGAGCTGTGCGGCAGGCACCTGAAGAAGGTCTCGCTGGAGCTCGGCGGCAAGAGCTCGCTGATCGTGCTGGACGACGTCGCGAGCGAAGCCGAACTCGATCGCGCCGCCAGCAACGTGGCCTGGGGCGCCTGGCTGCACCAGGGCCAGATCTGCATGGCCTCGGGCCGCGTGCTGGTGCACGAGAAGGTGGCGGCGCCGCTGATCGCGCGCCTGGTCGCCAAGGCCAGGCACATGCCGGTGGGCGACCCCAAGAGCGGACAGGTCGCGCTCGGGCCGATGATCAATGCGCGGCAGGTGGCGCGCGCCCACGCCATCGTGCAGGACTCGGTGCGGGCCGGCGCCACGCTCGAGGCCGGCGGCACGCACGAGGGGCTGTTCTACCAGCCCACCGTGCTCAGCGGCGTGCGCCCCGGCATGCGCGCCTTCGACGAAGAGGTCTTCGGCCCGGTGGTGAACCTCAGCACCTTCGCCACCGACGACGAGGCCGTCGCGCTCGCGAACCAGACCGAGTACGGGCTGGCGGCGGCGGTGATCTCGCCGTCGATCGCCCGCGCGATGGCGATCGGCGAGCGGCTGAAGGCCGGCATGTTGCACATCAACGACCAGACCGTGAACGACGAGTGCACCAACCCGTTCGGCGGCATGGGCTGCTCGGGCAACGGCGGGCGCGTCGGCGGGCCGGCCGATCTCGACGAATACACGCAGTGGCAGTGGCTCACCGTCAAGGGTGAAGCGCCGCAGTACCCGTTCTGACTCCGAGAGGCACCGCATGAACTTCCAAGGCAAGACCATCGTCGTCACCGGCTCCAGCTCGGGCATCGGCGCCGAGACCGCGCGCCTGCTGCGCCTGCAGGGTGCGCGCGTGATCGGCGTGGACCGCAACGAGCCGATGATCACGCTCGACGGCTTCGTCAAGGCCGACCTGTCCGAGCAATCGACCGTCGACGCGGCAACCCGGCAGCTGCCCGAGCGCATCGATGCGCTGTGCAACATCGCCGGCGTGCCCGGCACCGCGAACGTCGACCTCGTCGCTCGCGTCAACTACCTCGGCCTGCGCCACCTGTGCCAGCGCCTGCTCGAGCGCATGCCCGAGGGCGGGAGCATCGTCAACATCGCGTCGATCCTCGGCGCCGAATGGGCGCAGCGCCTCGCGCTGCACAAGGCGCTGGGCGAGACGCCGAACTTCGAAGCCGGCCTGGTCTTCCTCGCGAAGAACCCGGTGCCGCAGGAGACCTGCTACCAGTTCTTCAAGGAAGCGCTGATCGTCTGGACGATCACGCAGTCGCAGAAGTGGTTCCTGGAGCGCGGCGTGCGCATGAACTGCGTCGCCCCGGGCCCGGTGCTCACGCCCATCCTCGGCGACTTCGTCAGCATGCTCGGCGCCGACCGGGTGCAGAAGGATGCGCACCGCATCAAGCGCCCGGCGCTCGCCGACGAAGTGGCGCCGGTGGTCGCCTTCCTGTGCTCGGACGCCGCACGCTGGGTCAGCGGCACCAACCTGCCGGTGGATGGCGGGCTGGCCTCGACCTATCTCTGAGCCCGACAAAAACCAATCAACGAGGAGACAACATGCACCATCACCGCAGCCTGGCGGCGGTGGCGGCAGCGCTCGTGCTGCCCGCCGCCCACGCCGTCGACATCCCGACCTCCGATCCCGACCTGAAGGCCAGGCTCGACCTGACGCCCAAGTACAGCTCGGGCTATCGGCTGAAGAACCCGTCCGCGGCGCTGACCCAGCTTGACGTGGCCGCCGATCCGGGCACGGTCAACGAGGACGACGGCGACCACAACTTCAAGAAGGGGCTGATCTCCAGCCGCTTCGACCTGCTGGGCGAGCTCGACATCTCGGCGAAGAACTTCGGCGGGCGCCTGAGCGCCAACGCCTGGCGCGACAGCGTCTACCTGCGCGGCAACAGCTACGGCGGCACGCCGCTGACGGCCAATGGCGTGCCGCTCGGCCCGGTGGTCTCGACCGCGAACAACGACATCGGCCAGGCCATCAACGAGTTCCTGCCGGCGACACGGCACCAGCATGGCCAAGGCAGCGAACTGCTCGACGCCTTCGTCTACCTCAAGGGCGATCTCGGCGGCATGGCGGGCACGCTGCGCGTGGGCAAGCACACGCTGCAATGGGGCGAGAGCGTGTTCTTCGGCCAGAACGGCATCGCCAATGCACAGGGGCCGGTCGATGTCGCGAAGATCGTCTCGGTGCCGAACTGGCAGTTCAAGGAAGTGCTGCTGCCGGTCGAGCAGGTCTCGGGCTCGCTGCAGATCGCCGAAGGCGTATCGCTCGGCGCGTACTACCAGTTCAAGTGGCGGCCGAGCAAGATCCCCGGCGTCGGCAGCTACTTCTCGAACCAGGACTACGTCGGCACCGGCATCGTCAACTTCGGCGTCGACGCGAGCGGCGATCCGATCCTGCTGAGCTACGACCCCAGCAAGGACTTGCAGCCCCGCAACTCGGGCCAGGGCGGCGTGCAGCTGCGCTGGAGCCCGACCGGCAGCGACTACGAGTTCGGCTTCTACGCCGCGCAGTACCACGACAAGACGCCGGCCGTGCCGGTGTTCGACTTCGTCAACGGCAACGTGCACCTGGCCTATGCGAGCAACATCCGCACCTTCGGCGCCAGCGTCACCTCGTCGATCGGCCAGCTGAACTGGGCCCTCGAAGGCTCGGTGCGCACCAACGCCCCGCTCACCAGCGACCCGGCGGTGCTGGGCCTGGGGCCGATCCTCCGCTGCGGCACCTCCGACGACAACCCCTGCTATGCCGTCGGCCGCACCGGCCACCTGCAGCTGTCGGGCATCTACGTGCTGCAGCCCGGCCCGCTGTGGGGTGGCGGCGCCCTGGTGGGCGAGCTGGCCTACAACCGCCGGCTCTCGGTCACCAAGGACATCTTCGCGATCGGCCCGAACGGCAGCAGCGTGGGCCTGGGCGGGCTGGACCCGAACACGACCAAGGGGGCCTGGGCATTCCGCGCGATCTTCGAGCCGCAGTACTTCCAGGCGCTGCCGGGGCTCGACCTGTCGGTGCCCATCGGGCTGGGCTGGAACTTCGGCGGCCGGTCCTCGGCGATCTTCAACTTCGCCGGCGGCACCTCGAACGCGGGCGACTACAGCATCGGCATCAAGGGCAAGTACCAGAACGCCTGGAACGTCGCCCTCAACTACACGGACTACTTCGGCAAGGCCAAGACCTTCACCGAGACCCTGGTCGCCGGATCGGGCACGCCGCGCCAGCTGAGCTTCGCCCAGTCGCTCAGGGACCGTGGCTACGTGTCCTTCAGCGTGTCGCGCACTTTCTGAACTGCATCGGAGTCTTCATCATGCATCGCAAACACCTGCCGGCTGCGCTGATCGCGGCCCTGTTCATCGCACCGCTGGCCGCCACGCCGGCCGCGGCCGCGGTCTCCGCCGACGAAGCGGCCAAGCTCAAGAGCACGCTGACCCCGCTGGGCGCCGAGCGTGCCGGCAACAAGGACGGGAGCATCCCGGGCTGGGACGGCGGCATGACCCAGGCCCCGCCCGGCTACAAGAGCGGCGACCCGCGGCCGGATCCGTTCGCGGCCGAGAAGCCGCTGCTGTCCATCAGCGCCAAGAACATGGACACGTACGCCGCGAAGCTGAGCGATGGCGTCAAGGCGCTGATGAAGAAGTACCCCGACTTCCACATCGATGTCTACCCGACCCACCGCACCGCTGCGGCGCCGCAATGGGTCTACGACAACACCTTCAAGAACGCCACGCGCGCCAAGCTGGTCGACGCCGGCCATGGGACCGAGGGCGCCTACGGCGGCACGCCGTTCCCGATCCCGAAGGACGGCTACGAGGTGTTCCAGAACCACCGCCTGGCCTGGACCGGCACCTACTTGCAGGCGCCGGTGCGCGTCTGGGTCGTCACCGCCGACGGCAAGCGCGCGATGGCCTCGGGCGGCACGCAGAGCTTCCGCCGCCAGTACTACGACCCGGAAGGCAGCCTGGAGAAGTTCGACGGCTACTACTCGCTGGGCAAGTTCGTCGTCAGCGAGCCCGGCTCGAAGTCGGGCGAGGCCATCCTCGCGCACGACGCGCTCAACGCGACGCAGCCTCGCGGCCTGTGGCAGTACCTGGTGGGCCAGCGGCGCGTGCGCAAGGCCCCGTCGGTGGCCTACGACACGCCCGACTCGGTGACCTCGGGCATCGGCCTGTTCGACGAAGCCTTCAACCTGTTCGGGCCGATCGACAAGCACGAGCTGAAGCTCGTCGGCAAGCGCGAGCTCTACATCCCGTACAACAACAACCGCGCCGCGGCGGCCAAGGTGGCCGACCTGGTGACGCCGAACACGCTGAACCCGGCGCAGGTGCGCTGGGAGCTGCACCGGGTGTGGGAAGTGGAGGCCACGCTGGCCGCGGGCAAGCGCCACGTCGTGCCCAAGCGCAAGTACTACGTCGACGAGGACAGCTGGCAGATCATCCTGTTCGACGGCTGGGACGCGAAGGGCGAACTCTGGCGCAGCAACTACACGCTGACGCTGCTGGCGCCCGACATCCCGGCGATCGTCGGCAACATGCTGTGGGGCGGCTACGACCTGCAGACCGGCGCCTACTACCTCAACATGGCGTCGAACGAACTGCCGGCGCAATACAAGCCGGTGGCGCCGATCCCGCGTTCGTTCTTCAGCCCCGAAGAGCTGGCCAACGAGGGCACGCGCTGATGCACGCCCTGCGCAGCGCGATCGCGGGTCTGGCGCTGGCCGCCTGCGCCCTGCCCGCCGCGGCCGGCGCGCAGCCCGTGCCGGCCGTGCTGCTGCAGCCGGCCGCGGTCACGCCGCACGCGCTCGGCGCGGCGATGCTGGCCGTGGCCCGCGCCGGCCAGCGGCTGGTCGCCGTGGGTGAGCGCGGCACCGTGCTCTACAGCGACGATGCCGGCGCGAACTGGCGCCAGGCCAAGGTGCCGGTGCAGACCAGCCTGACCGCGCTGCACTTCGTCGACGAGCGCACCGGCTGGGCGGTGGGCCACCTCGGCGTGATCCTGCGCAGCGACGATGGCGGCGCCGCCTGGACACGGCAGCTCGACGGCGTGCGCGCGGCCCAGCTGGTGCTGCAAGCCGCACGCGCCTCAGGCGACGAAGCCGCGATCAAGCGCGCCCAGGCCCTGGTCGACGAGGGGCCCGACAAGGCCTTCTTCGATGTCGACTTCGCGGACCGTCAGCACGGCATCGCGGTGGGCGCATACAACCAGGCCTTCGCCACCAGCGACGGCGGCGCGAGCTGGCGGCCGCTGCAGCAGCAGCTGCCCAACCCCAAGGGCCTGCACCTGTATGGCGTGCGCCTGCTGGGCAGCCAGGTCTTCGTCGCCGGCGAACAGGGGCTGCTGCTGCGCTCGCTCGATGGCGGCGCGAGCTTCGAGACGCTGGCCTCGCCGTACAAGGGCAGCTTCTTCGGGCTGCTGGCGGCGCGCACGGGCACGCTGATCGCCTATGGCCTGCGCGGCAACGCGTGGCGTTCGGATGACCACGGCGCCGGCTGGACCCGGATCGAACTAGGCGTGCCGGTGTCGCTGAGCGCCGGCATCGAACGGCCCGATGGCGCGCTGCTGCTGCTCAGCCAGACCGGCGACCTGCTGACGAGCCGCGACGACGGCCGCAGCTTCAAGCGCCAGGCAGCGACCGAGCCAGTGCCGGCG
>Ga0105237_10001354_pt1 | contig 32413 bp, 26 predicted proteins | sample KBSC24metaG_FD_81520 | JGI IMG/M metagenome (GOLD analysis project Ga0105237, IMG submission 81520) | Corn rhizosphere microbial communities from Kellogg Biological Station, Michigan, USA - KBS C2-4 metaG | ecosystem: Host-associated > Plants > Roots > Rhizosphere > Soil | place: Michigan, USA... | reverse complement strand
CGCCGGAAGGCTGACGCGATCCTGGCCTTCCTTGGCGAGGAGAACGTGAAGGACGTACTGCTCGTGGGTGCGACCGGGCACGAGCACGACGACGAACGCTTGATGTCCCACGAGGGCATTGTGGAACGGCGGATTGCCGACCGCTACGAGGTCAAAATGGGGATCAACATCGTGCCGTCACAGATCACCGAGCACCCGTTCATGATCGCCGACGCGCGCGACATGCCGTTCGAAGACGACTACGTCGATTTCGCGCTGGCGAACGCGATCATCGAACACGTCGGTGGCGAGCACGAGCAGCGCCAGATGGTCGATGAAATGACCCGCGTTGCTCGCTGTTGGGTGATTACCACGCCAAACAAATGGTTTCCGGTGGAGTCGCACACCCACGCCCTGTTCCTTCATTGGCTGCCGTCATGGCGCCGAAAACACCAGCGCGAGTTCACCAGGTTGTTGTCGCTGCGTGAGTTCCGTGGTCTGCTGCCAGCGGGAGTGGAAGTGTCGGGTTGGCCGTGGAGTCCCACCTTCCTTGCGCGCTACGCCCGCTAGGGCTTGACGGGATCCGGCGTGGGGACCGGTTCGATTGTCGCGACCCCGTGCCGACGCACGTAGGGAAGCGTTGCTTGGAGGTAGCGGGTGATGGGCCGCTCGACGAAGCGGAAGATGAGCGCCGCCCCGATCACCGCAGCGAGAATCGAGAGGACGACCGATAGCCCGCCCATCCGGAACCCGATCATTCCCATCGCAACCGGCACGATGGGTGCGACCAGCGGATGGAAGAGGTAGAGGCTGTACGACGCGTCGCCCATGTAGATGACCGGTCTTGGCACACGCCCGCCGACCCAGGGTTCACCCGCGGCTACGGCGATGACGATCACGGCGACGGAGACGTGGCGAATCAGCAGGGAGAGATCGTTTCCCGAGAACTCCCCGTCGGCGAGCGGGATGACGAGCCAGAGAGCGACGACGTACGACATCCAAATCAGAAGGCGGCGAATGGATCCGTCCTTCACCCACTGCCCGACGATCATGCCGACCAGGAAGTAGATCAGTATGGGGTTCAGGTACACCAGCACTGGCGCCCACTCGTCGGGGCGCACGATGTTGCCAAGAGCGCAGAGAGACAAGACAATCGCGCAAAACCAAATGGGCTTTGCTCGTACGAGCAGGGCGATGGTGAAGACGAAATAGAAGAACATCTCGAAAGTCAGTGTCCAACCCACACCGAGAAGTGGTTCGACGCGTCCCTCGAAGTTGCGCGACGGCAGGAACAGGTACGACAGAATCGTCTTTCCTGGGTCAAGCTGAGCATGCAGAACCGCAGACGGAAGCGCGATCATAGTCAGCAGCTTGACCGTGGTGGCGATCCAGTACATCGGCACGATACGGACGAGCCGCCGCATGCCGAAGTACTTCCAGCCGTCCTTCGCTCCCGCGAGCCCCCCGGTCGAGATCATCATCACGAACCCGCTGATCACAAAGAATATGTCGACACCGACCGCGCCGAAGTCCCAGGTCTGGATGCTGGGATCGAGCCGCTCGCCGGCGTAGAACGTCGAATGGGTGACGACGACGAGTAGCGCGGCGACGAATCGCAGTGACTGGATGCCATCGAATTTGGAGCGCGGCAAGGCTGGCACTGACTCCCCCTGCCTGATCTGCAGTACTCGTTCGGTAGGGCCGAGGGGTGCGTGGACTATTCAGACTTCACAAAGGCCAGAGCGCTTGCAGACAACCTTGCACCACGTCGCGAAGTCCTCACTCTTCTCGCACACCGCAGGATTCTTGTTGATGTTGGCCGCGGCTTGTTGGTCCTTCTTCGCCTGGGCACCTTGCGGCGAAGCTGCCGAGTTTCCTGGATGGCCGGGTTCGGCGACTCTCCTGTTGCAGTTCAAGTTGAGCACGACGTCGCCTGCCCGATCGTTGACCCCGCTGGAATTGAGGAACGGCGACTTGTACGAGCTCGTGACGACGCAGTCTCCCGTCACGAGCTGATCGCCATTCACAGCACCGATGACGGGGGTGCCGTTGTACTTGGCAATGTTCGCTGCAGCTTGGTCGTAGGTTTGCCCGACGTAGTAGTCCTTGGCAGCAGCGACGCCGGATCCGAACACGATCACCGAAAGCATCACGGCGCCAACGACACCAAGTATGCGCACGATCAAACTCCCCATCAGGGGCCCCTCCCCTAGAAGGACATGCTCGCCAATCTGGCGCCCGTTCCGCCGCAACCGTTCTCGGCGTCAGCAAGCTTGCGGCGTCGGTAAGCGCGCGGTTTGAACCTAACCGCGTACCGGGAAGTCTGGTAGCGGGTGTTTCCCTAGCATTTCCGGTCCGATACCCCTATGCCGGACGGACACTGGACCGCCAGCCGCAATCTTGAAGTTGCTGCAGGTTCCGACTCGGATTTCGCCACGCACCGATTTGACGGATGCGACAATTGACGTGATGTCCGGGGGGACTTGTTGGATCGGGGGACGCATCATGACTGGGAAAGGTATCGTCGGCCGTTCGGCCGAGTTGCGAACTGTTGCCGACTTCTTGACGTCGATGGCCGAGCGCCCGTCGGGGCTCGTGATCGAAGGCGAGGCTGGCATCGGCAAGACCACGCTGTGGTCGGCTGCAACGCAGCAGGCGCGGGAGCGCGGGTTTCGGGTCTACGCGGCTCGGCCTGGTCAGGTCGAGTCGCAGCTCCCCTATGCCGTTGTCGCCGATCTAGTCAGCGATGTCGGCTGCACAGCCCTGAACGAGTTGCCCGAAGTCCAGCGAATGGCAATGGATCGTGTGCGGCTGGGGAGCCACACCGGTGATCCCCCAAGCGACCATCGGCTCGTCGGCACCACAATCCTCTCGATCCTCGAGCGCTTGGCGGCCGAGTCACCGGTGTTGGTCGCCATCGACGACGTGCAATGGATGGACGCGTCCAGCCAGAGTGTCATCGCGTTCGTCGCGCGTCGCCTCGACCGCCGGATCGGCGTGCTGTTCACCGAGTGCTTCGGGCCCGACAACACCGAAGCAACGACTTCCTGGCTGCGGCTGGCCAGACAGGAGGGTATCGAGCGAATCCGCTTGGGGCCGATACGCCTTGGTGCACTGCACACCTTGATTTCCGACCGATTGGGTCATTCACTTCCTCGCCCGACGACGGTCCGGATCGCCGAGATCTCGCACGGCAACCCGTCCTACGCGCTGGAGCTGGCGCGCGCGGCCAACATCGCGTCACCGACCGCCGAACCAGCCTTGCCTGCCCCGCTGGCCGAGCTGATGCGCGATCGGATAGGCCAGCTCAAAGGCGACGTCCGGGATGTGTTGCTAGCCGCGGCATGTGTTTCCGATCCGACCGTCGACCTGCTCGCGCAGGCCACCGGAACCACCACGGCGCGTACTGTCGAGCTGCTCGAACCTGCCGAAGACAAGGGCATCATCGGCATCCACGGCAACCGGGTGCGGTTCAGCCACCAGCTGCTCGCACAGGGTGTGTACGCCGAGGCCGATCCAATTCGGCGGCGCAGGATGCATCGGGCGCTAGCCGACGTCGAATCCCTACCCGAACTGAAGGCCAGACATCTCGCACTGGCGACGGTCAGCTCGGACCCCGCAACGCTGCAGGCCCTGGATTCCGCCGCGGAGGCGGCACGGACTCGCGGCGCGCCTGCTGCCGCCGCTGAACTCGTCGACCTGGCGATCCGGCTCGGCGGTGACACCCCCGAGCGCCGGATCCGCGCCGCCGCGCACCATTTCCACGCCGGCAACACCGGACCTGCCCGCGCAGCGCTCGAACCCATGGTCGGCCAGCTGCCACCCGGCCCGCTGAGAGCAACCGCGGGCAACCTGCTTGCGGAAATGCGCATGTACGACAACAGCTTTGCGCACGCCGCCGACCTCCTACGAGGTGTGAAAGTCGATGCCACGACCGACCCAACAATGCTGGTGCAGAGCCTTCTCCTACTGTCGCATGCCCAACTCAACACCGGGGAGTACGACGAGTCATTGCACAACGCGCTGCAAGCAGCGACGTTGGCCAAGGAACTCGACCTACCTGCCATGACCAGTCAAGCATGCGCGATGTTGGTGAATGTCGGCCTCATATGCGGGCATGGCATCAACGAGCGCAGCCTGCGGGACGCGCTGGAACTGGAAGACCCGTGCATCGACGTTTCACTTCCGTTCAGCGCCAGCGCCGTCAATGCCCTGGCACTAGCCTGGACTGGACGACTGGACGAGGCCAGCACTCAAATGCTCGCCGTGAAGAATCGCTTGATCGAGCGCGGAGCCGACAGTCACATCATGTTCATCGATCTCCACAGCACGTTGATCGACACTTGGAGGGCCGACTTCGCCACGGCCGCACTGACGGCCGAGGATGCGATGGAGCGTGCCCAGCAGCTCGGTGGTGTTCATACAGCGGTAATTGCCCACGTCGCCAGGGCGGTCGTCGCCGCGTACACCGGGCGTGAAAGTGCTGCCCGCGCCGATGCTCATGCAGCGATCGAGGCTGCGATCCGCTGCGGCTCAACGCGACTCGCGGATCTGCCGGTCGCGACGCTCGGATTTCTCGAAGTCTCGCTTGGCAACTATGCCGGAGCAATGACGACCCTGCGGCCGCTGATCGCTCGGTTCAGTACTCTGCCAAGCACCGAGATCGTCATCGGCGCATTCATCCCCGATGCGGTCGAGGCAATGATCGCAGTGGGCCACATTTCCGAAGCCAGACCACTGATCGATGCACTGGAACACAACGGCCGCCGACTCGACCGACCGTGGATGCTCGCGACCGGCGCACGTTGCCGCAGCATGTGGTTGGCCGCCCAGGGTGACGTCGATGGCGCCATCCGCGTGGCGCACCAAGCAATGGCCGAACACGACCGGCTCCCAATGCCGTTCGAGTTCGCGCGCACGCAGCTTCTGCTCGGCCATCTCCAACGCCGGCAGACCCACAAGAAGGTCGCAACGACTACCCTGGGCGAGGCGTTGCGCGAATTCGAGGACATGGGAACGCCGTTGTGGGCCAAGCGCGCCCGCGACGAACTGGCCGCCACCAAGAGCGACCCAACCCGATACGTGCGACTGACCCCATCGGAACGATGCGTCGCCGAACTCGCCGCCTCCGACATGACCAATCGCGAGGTGGCTGCGGCGCTCGCAATCAGCCACAAGACTGTCGAGGCGAGCCTGACCCGCATCTACCGCAAACTGGACATTCATTCGCGCACCGAACTCGGCGAATGGATGAGCCAATTGGCTGCTGATAGCCCAGCGTTCAGGAGTGTCGCGATGCCACGCGCTGAGACTCAGTAGCCTCGGTTGGAGCACGTTGGTGCGCCCGAGAGATCAAACCCGCCAACAGGATTGCCACCAGATCTTGGATGATCCGCTCCGCGTCGACCGGGAACAACGTCTGGCGCGACCACGCACCTGCGGCACTCACGACGGCATGCAGTCCCGCGACGAAGTACTTCTGGTCGGCTTCGTTGAAACTGCAACCGACAGCAGCTTCGACGAGAGCCGTGAGTGCGGCACCGTTGCGTTCGCCTTGGGCGCGATTCCGCGCGCCGGAACCCGACGCGGTGTGGCGCAGCAGTTCGGGGGACGCCTCGATGAGCTGGTGCAGCGTCGTCCGGTGCACCAGCGACGAGGCGATCAGCGTGGCAACTGCGTCGATCGACGCCGGCGTGCCGAGCCGGGTCAGTTCTGCGGACAGCTCCGCAATCCACGCGACGTACTGCTCGTCCATCACGTCGAGGAACAACTCCTCGCGCGATCCAGCATGACGAAGCACGTTGCTCGCAGCGAGCCCGACTTTGGTGGCCACCATGCGCACGCTGATCTGATCGACGGGCATGTCCCCAAGTAACTCCACTGCCGCCCTGTGGATTTCAGTGACGCGTTCGCCGCGCTGTTCGGGTGTGCGGGCGCGTTGGAAGTCTTCGGCCACTCCTGCCTCCCTTCACGAGATATAATAGAGCAGTGTTCTATTACATCGAACACTGCACCCAGGAGGATTCGATGGCTCGTTCATACTCCGTGTCGGTCGAGCGCAATGGTCAGGCGGATGCGGAGACCGCCTTCGACCTGCTCCGCGACGCCACGACGTGGAAGCGCTGGGCAGGCCCGCCCATCACGTTCTCGGGTTGGCGCGACGACTTTCCCGCCGACGACTCGGTGGTGGGCCGCGTCCGCCTAGTCGGGACGGCCCGCTTCAAGACGGCAGAGCAGATCACCGATGACGAACGACCAGTGCTGCACGGGTATCGGATCCTCGCCAAGTGGCCCGTCAAGGACTATCGCGCACGGGTGGTCCTCACGCCGGGCCCCGAAGGGCTGCTCACCGTGACGTGGTCGGGTGAGTTCACCGAACGCATTCCCGGCACCGGAATCCTCTGGCGGCGCTATCTCACCCGGTTCCTTGGAGGACTGGCAAAGCGATTGATAGCGCATGCACAGGTTGCCCAACGGGCCTGACGCCTGCCAACTCACTACAGTCGGTTGTATCGACACTCTGGACGGCGCACCCTGTTGACCATTGTCGCGGTGGCCGCACTCGCACTGGCAGTCATCGGGCTGCTCGCACGCCACGTGCCGCTCACCAGCCAGGTGGTCATGTTCGTGGCGGCGCTTTCGCCCTACTTGATGGGTACGGCCGTCGTATCGGTGGTCCTGCTCTTGGCGGGCAGACGCTGGGTGCTGGCGATCGCGGCAATCGTCGTCGTCATCGCAGCGATTGCAGTTGAGTTGCCGCTCTTCATATCCGACCGAAAGGACCCCGCCGTCACCACCGTACCGCTGCGGGTCATGACGGCGAACATGCTCAACGGTCGGGCCGACGCGGATTCACTGGTGGCGACGGCGAACGCGAGCGCCGACGTCCTCGCCATCCAGGAACTCACGCCGGAATCAGTCGAGAGGCTATCCGCCGCGGGCCTGGACGAGACCTTCCCCTACCGAGCCCTCGACGCACGGCCGGGTCCCGACGGCGTTGGCGCGTGGAGCAGGTTTCCGATCACTTCGTCGGAACGCATCGACGACTACCGGCTCGCCATGGTGAGCGCACGCATCAAAGTCGAAGGCGTGCAGGTCGATCCGGCCATCCTGGTGGCCCACCTGCTACCACCGTGGCCAAACCCGATCGGCGGGTATCGATCGGACATGCAGCGCATGCAGAAGACGATGCGCGATCTGGCCGAGTCAGTCGGCGCAGGTAGTGCGATCGTCGCAGGCGACTTCAACAGCACACCGGACATGCGCGAGTTCCGACACTTGCTGCGCAACGGCTTCCACGATGCTTCACTGCAGGCAGGCGCAGGCTTCAACAGGACCTATCCCGCCGACCGCCGGCTTCCGCCGATCATCGCCATCGACCACGTGCTCACATATCAGTGCATCGCGACGTCCGCCGAGACCACTCCCCTGCCCGGGTCCGATCACAGAGGCCTGATCGCGCGGCTGGAGCTACCCCAATCATCCACGGCGGGTTGAGGATCCGAGCGGTCAGTTGACGGGTACGTCGAGGATGGGCCGCGGCACGTCGGCCCCCGCACCGTCGAAGTGCCACCACTCGCCGGAGTACGCGGTCAGGCCACCGGCAGCCATCGCCGTCCTGAGCCGCGCGCGGTTGGCCTGCTGCACCGCGGTGACCCCGTCGGTGGCGTAGGCGTGGCTGCGCGGCGTGAAGTCGTCGAAGTCGGTGCCCATGTCGATCAGCCACCCGTAATGACCATCGGCCAGCGTCACGTCGACAGAACGACCCGACTCGTGGCTGCGCGCAAACTCGCTCGGCCGAGCCACCCAATTCGGGTTGGGCACCACCTCGAACATCCGGACCTGGACGTCGTGCGGGCGATAGCAGTCCCAGAAGACCAACACTTCACCACTCTTGCGGAGCACGTCTGCCGCCGCGGCGAGGCCCTGCGCAAGGTCCTGGTGAACCAGGCATCGCGCGTCGGCCGGATAGAGCTGCTGGCCGGTGAAGTTGTCCGTGGTGGCGTAGCGCAGCCTGATGATGGCGTCCGGCACGGCGCTGCGCACGTCCACCAGACCTGCGGCCGCGGCCTGCGATGAGATCGGCGGAGGAGCGGCGGAAGCCATCGGCACGCTAGTCACCGCCGCCACGACGGCGGCGACGACCACCCACGCCCACTTGCCTGCCGCAAACACACGTTTGAGTGTGCAATACCCAAACGCCGGACGTCACGCCACGGTGGCGTTGCGGGCGCCACCAGGCGTCGGAGACGGACGGCCGATGGTGTCGGAATGACGGTTTTCGGCCATTGCCGGGCCATCCCGGCAGTGCAAGCCGCCGCTCGGCATCCCTTCAGTTAGATCATCTCGCCAACCATGTCGACGCACCTCTCGAACCACAATTCGCAGCGTCCGGCTTGCGCCCAGTCGACCGGTGACGCAGATGACTATTCGTTCGCTGACGCGAGCGATACTTTTATTTGGCAGCGACCACCAAACAGTAGCCATAACTACGTGTTTTCCGCAGAAAATAAAGGTTGACGTGGTGTTACGCGATCTGCGAAGATAGCGGGAGCTCAATCGGAAGAAGGGCTGGGGGAACATGAACGCAATTGCTACAAAGCTTCAAACGGGGACTGCAGCATGCGCCATCGCGGCAGCTGCCGCCCTGATGCCACTGCCAGCGGCCAGTGCCCTGCCCGCTGCGCCACTGCCCGCCGCGCCCGGCCTTGGGTCAGCGCTTGGGTCCGCCGCCTGCGCGGTTCCGATCTTCAACGCAAGCCAGTGCGCAGCCGGGGCTGCCACCATCGGAGGGGCCTTCTATCTCGGCCCCAATGATCCGACGCCGCCACCCCGCAACGACATCCTCAAGTTGAATCCGATCCCGGTGTTCCTGTTGATTCCGGTGGTCGGTGCGCCGTTGGCCGGCTGGTGGTCCACGTTGGACATCGAGGTCTGCGTCGGGGGCATCAGCGCGAGAGTCGGCGGCTACGGCACTCTCACGGCGTCACTCGGGTCGGGCTGTTAAGCCTCTTCACGCCATCCCTTGATCGGCCGTTCGAACCGACGTTCTGAGGTGGCTTCGTTGTTTGACTGTCGAACCACCCACCTCAGCCGAGTAGGGGATACGTTCTGAGTGCGCATCTTCTCGCGAAATCCGTTTCCACGTGATCCGGACGGCGATGATGATGACGGGTCATCGCAACGTCGGTTTCGGCGTATCGCTCTAACTGCGGGTCTAATCCTATTGCTAGTCATCGGGTTTGGATGCTGGCTGGGGTATGAAGCCGTTCACGCGAAGTCGAGCCTCGAGGAAGCACGCACCAGCGCCCAGCAGGCGAAGGAAGCACTCCTGAAGGGAAACTCCGAGGACGCTGCCCGATGGTCGAACGAAGCGCGAACCCAGGCCCAGACGGCAAGAGACTCTACTCATTCGTTGCCGTGGCAGGTCGCGTCAGCCGTGCCGTGGCTGGGAGGGCCGTTCGAGACGGGCCAACGGCTATCCGAAGTCGTGTTGGGCCTGACAACCGACGTATTACAACCCTCCACTCAAGTGGCCGCCGCGATCTCACCGGACCGATTGCTCAAAGGCGACCGTGTAGACGTACAACTACTGCGCGACTCCGCTCCCAAGCTGGACGAGATATCAGCGGCAGCCACACGACTCGACGTCGACGCCAACGCGATCCCAGACCCCAAGTTCCTTTCTGCGATCCGCGACGCCCGTACGGAACTACAGGCCCAGACTTCCGACATCACAGGCCTCCTCAAGAATGCAGCCCTTGCAGCGCGTCTGGCACCCGCGATGATGGGTGCCGACGGCCCTCGTACCTACTTCATGGGTTTTCAAACCAACGCGGAAGCCCGCGCTACCGGTGGCCTCCTCGGCGGATTCGGGATTCTCCGTTTCGACAACGGCAACCCCATCGTGGAGACCTTGGGACCGAACACCGAACTCAACAAGCCATTTACCCCCATCGACCTCGGGCCGGAATACAACGCGCAATACGGATTCCAAAATCCCACCACCGACTTCCGCAATAGCAATGTGAGTTCACACTTTCCATATGCGGCGCAAATTTGGAAGTCGTTGTGGGCGCAGCAATCTGGAGTCAACGTAGACGGCGTGATAGCGATCGACCCCGTCGCCCTAAGTTACATCCTCGGCGCGGTGGGCTCGGTAACCATGCCGGACGGCGAGAGGGTGACGAAGGACAACGTCGTCGAGTTGACGGAGTCGACCCTTTATAGCCGATTTCCCACGGACCAAACAGCACGAAAGCAGTATCTTCAGGACGTCGCCAGCGAAGTCGTAAAGAAGATCACGGTACATATCGAGTCCCCGCGACAGTTGCTCGAGGCCCTTGGCAAGGCGGTCGGTGAAGGCCGCATCGCAGTGTGGAGTTCGTCGCCGGCCGAACAGCAGCTTCTCGAGGAAACACCGCTGGCACACGTCGTCCCAAATGATCCTGCGCCGTATGCCGGGGTCGTCATCAACAACCTCGGCGGAAACAAGCTCGATTACTACCTGAAGAGATCCATCGAGTACTCGGCCGATGCGTGTGAAGGCGACACCCGGAAGTCGACGATCACCATTCGGCTGACGAATACCGCACCCGATGGGCCGTTGCCGGATTACGTAGCAAGTTCACCAGGACTTCCCGAGCTTCCGTACGCCGTGCCGAGCGGTGCCAGCGTGTCCTCAGTACTTCTTTTGGCGACGACGAATGCGAAACTAGCGAGCGCGATCGCCGATGGCCGGAGGGTGCCGGTCTTCACGGGGACCGAACGCGGGCACCCGGTCTTCGAAGTTCAAGTCATCATAAAACGCGGACAAACGATGGAATTGAGGTTCCTGCTCACGGAACCGACGGCTCCTGGCGCACCACGCGTGCCGATTCAGCCGTTGCTGGACCCTGTCGCTCCGGTTGTATCAGTTCCTGAATGCTCGGGATGAGACCGCCGGCGCAATCATTGACCACGGCACGCTAAGGGGGTAAAAATGTTTGCTGCGGCTCTGTCCGTTCGGGGGCTGTGACGAAATCCAGAACGGTATACTTCGGCAGATCGCGACGTCGTCGGCAGACGAAACGCACGAGTCAGGACAATCAGCGATGAAGGGCCGACATTGAGCATTCAGGACTTCGTGCAACTGTTGCGTTCTCGGTGGCTCATCATCTGCGCCACCATCACCGTCGCCGTTCTGGGATCCGTCGCGTTCACATTGCTCACGACTCCGCTTTACCAGGCATCGACGAGGCTCTTCGTTTCGACCAATTCCGGCGCATCCGCGAATGAGATATACCAGGGCACACTATTTTCCCAGCAGCGCGTGATCTCCTACACCAAGCTGATCACGGGCGAGACCCTGGCTCGCCGCACCATCGACAAACTCGACCTCGACATGACACCGGAAGCACTAGAGGCGAAGGTCAAGGCCAGCGCGGCACCCGATACGGTCCTGATCGACGTAACGGTCCTTGACGAGTCAGCGGTCCGGGCACGCGATATTGCCGACGCAATGTCCGACGAGTTCGTCCTCATGGTCGGTGAATTGGAGACACCCGAGGAAGGTGTCAGGCCCGATGCTCGCGTCGTCGTCGAGCAACACGCATCGATTCCCGCTCACCCGGTAATTCCGAAACCGTCGCGCAATATTGCAATCGGCGCCGCGCTGGGCGTGCTGCTCGGAATTGGTCTCGCATTTCTTCGCGACCGATTTGACAACACCATCAAGAACCGACAAATTCTCGAAGAAACTACGGACGTCGGACTCGTTGGCAACATTCCGTTCGACAAAGAACGGCGCAATGGTGCTGCGATATCGTTCGCCAACGATCACTCACCAATAGCCGAAGGGTTTCGTGAGCTGCGGACCAACTTGCAGTTCCTCGAGGTCGACAACCCGCCGCGCGTACTCGTAGTCACTAGCTCGCTTCCAAATGAGGGCAAGACCACTACGGCGATAAATCTCGCTCTGGCATTGGCCGAAGCCGAACACAATGTCGTGCTGATCGATGGCGACATGCGACGCCCCAAGTTGGACACGGCCCTCGACTTGGTCGGTTCGGTTGGATTCAGCACGGTGCTCACCGGCCGAGCATCTCTTTCCGATGTACTGCAGAAGACGCGTTTCCCCGGATTGACCGTCCTAACCTCGGGAACCGTGCCGCCGAACCCGAGCGAGTTACTCGGGTCCATGGCAGCCAAGAAAGTCGTCAGCGAACTGCGTGGGCACTTCGACTACGTCATCGTGGATTCGTCGCCGCTGCTGGCCGTCACCGATGCCGCAATTCTGGCCGCAGCGTCCGACGGTGTATTGGTGATCGCTCGATTCGCTGGGACGAAGCGCGATCAGCTCGCACACGCTGTTGGAAATCTCAGAAATGTCGGCGCCCCCATACTCGGCGCGGTGTTCACGATGACCCCCGCGCGCGGAAAGGGGTCGTACAACTACAGCTACTACGGCGATCCGGAGCGTTCATCGGCGCCAACTTCTCGCGATGAAGACCGATCGCGTCGCAGCAAGAAGCAATCACGGCGTCAACGCCACGCTCAGCCTTTGAACCCGCCTTCGGGCCGAGGTACCTAAGGCCCGGGATGTCGCATCGACGTGCTGGTTCAGTGCCGCTTGTATCGGTCGTTCTGATCTTCTTGAACGAGGAGCGCTTCCTCGAAGAAGCGGCGCGGAGCGTTCTTGACCAGCAGTTGCCGGACTGGGAACTGATCCTGGTCGACGACGGTTCCACCGACCGAAGCACACAGTTGGCTCGCGATCTGGCGGCACGCGACGACAGGATCCGCTACCTCGACCACCCGGGACACGCCAACCGGGGTATGAGCGCGTCGCGCAACCTCGGCGTTGGCCACGCCACCGCGCCGTACATAGCCTTTCTCGACGCTGACGACGAGTGGATGCCAGACAAGCTGGCGGAGCAGGTCGATCTGCTGGAGAACATGCCGGACGTGGCAATGGCCGTAGGCGCCATCGAGTACTGGTACAGCTGGGATCCGGCATCGACGAAGGCGGACCGCGCCGTGCTGACGGGCGGGATGGCCGACCGGCGCCTCGACCCACCCGACGCGGTATTGGCGCTGTACCCGCTGGGTTCCGGCGCAGGCGCCGGGGTGACGGGGCTCGTCAGGCGCAGCGCCTTCGACGCGGCCGGCGGGTTCGAAGAGCCGTTCCGCGGGCTCTACGAGGATCAGGCCTTCCTCGCGAAGATCTTCTTGCGCTACCCCATCTTCATTTCGTCGCGCAACACGTACCGCTACCGGCAGCACGACACTTCCTGCGTTGGCCGAACGTCCCGGGCCGACCGCAGGCGCCTGCGAGGTACCTTCCTCGCCTGGTTGGAAACGTACGTCGGACCCAGTGGGGATCCGCGGGTAATCGCAGCTGTCCGGCGCGCACGCCGCGAACTCACCTACACGAGATTGGCAGCCCCGGCGTACGAGGTGTACGACCGCCTTCCCGAGGATCTCAGGGGGCGGTTGCGGTCCCTGGCTGGGCGGACTACGGGATAGCGCGAGGCATCGCAAACCCCGCCGTGACCAACCACCGTGCCATCCTGTCGAGCGCCTCGTCATCGCCAATCGGTTGCGTCCAGTCCGGCACCACGTGACTGCGGAATTCGTGCTCGCTCGACAGAATGGCGAGTAGGTCGCGGTCCTGCGGTGCCTCGAAGGGGTCTACCTCCAGGCCTCCGCCGAGCGCGGTCTTGGTTCTGAATATGGCTGCGTCCATCGCGTCGTCCACCTCCACTCGCGCCAGTGATCGCCGCGTGATGCGCCCGATCGGCCCTCCGTAGAGCATCCTGAGGGTTCCGGCGAGTGCGGGGCGGAGCGTCGCGCGCGTCGGCGCCGCGGCGGGAGCTGCCAGCACCGGTGCAACACCGATCACCTCGGCAAAACGTGCGATGAGCGCCGGCCAGCGCAGTGAGCTCAGGTCCGCGAAGTGATGGTATCGGCCGATCTCGCCTCCTGAGGACAACGGCGCATCCACCAAGTGGCCCAGGTAGGACGCGATGTTTGGGGCGAACGCGGCGTTGGAGTACCCGGCTCGGCCCGCAACCCCGACCGGCCGGCCATCGAGGAGCCGTTGCGCCAGGTTGGCCGTCCATCCGGGCGCCCCTTCACCGACGATGTTCCCGAGCCGGACGATGTCGAGCCTATGACTCGCGCGAGACTGCAGCTCCTCGAGCAGCAGTTCGGCATGCACCTTGGACTCCACGTAGGAATCGCCGGCGCGGGGGACTGCGCGCACGGGCCGCGGCGGCTCGTCGAACTCGTAGCCGAAGATCGCCTGGGTGCTCACATGAACCAGACGCGCTGCGCCAAGTCGCACTGCCGCGTCGTGGACGCGCTGCATGAGCAGGGCGTTCTGCCGGATGAGGCGATGGGGCTTCTCTGCCTTTATGTAGGCAAGATTCACGACGGCCGCTGCCTCACCAGCGGTGGCGAGCTGATCCGGCGCAATGACCGTGATCCGGTCCTTCCACGGGTGAAGCAGAATCTCGCTCACCGTGGGGTTGCGTGTCACGGCGACCACTTGATAGCCCCGCGTGAGCAGGTCGTCGAGCACGTACTGTCCGAGATAACTCGTCGCGCCGAAGAGCACGACCGTTGGCGGAGACTCGAGCTGCGTCATGAGCAGGCCAGGGTGTCGAACAATCGCGCGAGGGTGACGAACCGCGAGCCCTCGAGCAGGCCACCGACGTCTGGTCGGCCAGAGGGATTCACCAGAGCTTCATGCTCCAGGCGAAAGCACCCTGTCGCGTCAGCGGGACGTGGCGTGTCGAGCGGCAGGTCGAGGCGTAGGGCTCGCTTGCGCGCGATGACGGTCGGCTGCTGAGCAAAGGCGCCGCCGACGACGAGCGATCCATGCTCGCCGTGCAGCACGACACTCCGGGGAAGCGCCTCCGTGCGACTCACGCGGAAGTCGACGGGTAGGTCGCTTCCCCCACGGCACAGTCGGAAGCGGGCGCGGAAGTCGTGTGACGGCTCGGTGTCGCGATCGCGTACGACCGAATCGACAGTCACAGTGGGTGCGGCCGCAGGGTCGTCGAGGTCGAGCAGAAAAAGCAGCGTGTCCAGAACGTGCGCGCCGGTGTCGAAGAGCACACCACCGAACGAGCTCCTGACCGTGTATGGAGATGCGGCACCCCACTCCCACCGACCGCCCTCCCGCGCCTCGACGGCGCGAATGTCGCCGATGACGCCCGAGCGCACGACCTCACGCGCCACCTGGATCGCCGGGTAGAGACGTCGCATGTGTCCAACGAGCACGCGTGCGTTGCCAACGCGCGCGGCGTCGAGCAACTTTTCGACGTCCGCGAGTGTTGGGGCGAACGGCTTCTCGATGAGGACGCTCCGTCCGGCCAACAGGTAAGGGAGGGCGAGCTCCGCATGGAACTCGGGCGGCGTCGCGATGAGCGCGACATCGGCGCCCGAAACACCAGCTTCCGTGATGCTGGCGGCGGGCACGCCGTGCAGGCGCTTGGCCATCCACGTAGCTCTGCCGAACGACGTGTCGATGCACGCGCGGACAGTCAGGAGTCCTTCGATCCGAAGGCGGTTGAGAACGGCGGCGTGTTCCTGCGCGACCACTTCGCCGCAGCCGACGATGTCATAACGCAGCACGTCAACACAGTATGCCAGCAAACCTCACTTCGTTGGTGTTCCGAGCGGCTGCCGAGCCGTTTTCGACGCGGCTGGTTCGATCTCGCCGGCGCGGCTGCAGCCCCCTGGCGGCGCCGAGGAATCGGCATGAGCCCGCCAAGGCGGCGAACCTGCTGGTCAAGAAGTTTCGACTCGCCAGACGTCGATTTTGGCAACCTTCGTTTGATAGCACTTTGCCTGGTCATGAGACACGGATGGGCGCTGTGAGCTACTCTTTGCCACAGATGATGGGGGGCATACCGTCGTCTCCCGTACGCGGATGGGGACAGGGTGGGTGCTGTGGCCAGCAAGCGCAAGATGATCTTGTTCGAGACGAACGAAATACCGTTCAAAATATTTGACGACTACGTTGAAAAACGGCCGCGGAGTCACCTCGCAAAGCTAATGGCTACGTCAAAGCAGCTATCGACTGTTTGCGAGGATCAAGTGGAATTGGATCCGTGGATCAGTTGGTCGACGTTACATCGTGGGGTGATCGACGAGGAACACCGAATTTTCCATCTAGGGCAGTCGCTCGACTTTGCCGATGAGAACTACCCACCGATCTGGCGACTGCTGTCGGCACGGGGAGTCAAGGTCGGCGTAATGGGGTCACTCCACAGCTCCAGCATTCCGGACGATGTCCAAGACTATGCGTTCTACGTCCCAGACTTCTTCGCCGATGAGTCATTCGCACATCCGCCGGATCTGGTCGCGTTTCAGCAATTCAATCTCCTCATGACGAGAAGATCCGCTCGAAACGTCGAGACGGGATTACCGCTAAAGTCCGCGATCGAATTCCTCAAGTTCTACGCCGCCCATGGAATGTCAAGGATCTCGGTCACGACAACATTCAAGGAACTCCTGACGGAACGGTTCCATCAACACCTTCGCTGCCGCAGGCGCTCCATTCAGCCCGTGCTATCGCTCGATCCCTTCCTGCACCTCATGAACCGCACCCAGCCCGATTTTGCGACCCTTTATACAAATCACGTTGCGGCCGCCATGCACCGATACTGGGCAGCCGCATACCCGGACGATCCCGGCGGCACCGCAATGCCGGAGGAATGGCGTCAACTGTATGGCGGCGAGATCCTCTACACGATGGATTGTCTCGACCTGATGCTTGGGCGCCTCATGAAGTTCGCGAGCACAAACGACTACATGCTGCTCGTATGCGGCAGCATGGGACAAGCCGCACACAAGTCTGAGGCGACCGAAGGTTTCACGACCATCGTCGATCTGGATCAGTTCATGACACGGCTGGGTCTTTCCCAATCGGAGTGGACCGAGCGCTACGGGATGGTCCCCTGCGTAAGCGTCACGGTTGATCCGGCCAAGGCAGATGCATTTGAGGAGCGGCTCCGCAATATATCCTTCGCCGGTCGATCCATGACGTTGGAGAAGCGCGAGGTCCCGCCGCTCAGTTATGACCGCGCCGGCGAGACTTTCCACCTATTCGTGTATTTCGAAAGACACACGGGACCATTCACGGCCGAATTCTTTGACGAAACCGCGACATTCGAATCACTTGGCTGGGGCTTCTACGCCCATCAAGACAATATCGACTGTTCTGCACGGCACACTCCACACGGCCTATTGCTGGTTCACGATCCCGCGACAACGGTAGCGAAAGAAGGCGGCCGTTCCATAATTTCGACGCTCGACATTGCGCCGACCCTGCTGGACCATTTCGGCGTTCCGATTCCGAAATACATGCACGATCCCGATCGCACGATACTCGATCCCGCAGTTTCAGGAACCGCCGTAGTAGTCAGAGCGGAAGGTGGCGGCGTCGAAGAAATGGTGACGCGAGAAGCGCACAACTAGCAGGCTACTGACGCGTGGCAGAACCCACTGGTATCTGCCGGCGATTGGGAAGTCGACGAGCGAGGAGGCCCACGATCATCAGCCGACGAGCCTTGCGCGAAGCGTCCATCGTGATGCTGCCAAATTGCTCCGACCACATTCCGATCGCCAAACAAACCGAGACATCGGTTGCGGTACCGCAGGCAGAGCTGTGCGGCTATCAGCGAAGTACAAATATGCGCAGGGACGAGTACTGGGATGGGCTAGCGGAGCGTTGTCGTGATGGCCCGCCATAGGCGTTCCGGCCTCGCGCCCTCGGCGCCAAGGGATGCAAGGTCAGCCGTTGAACTCGGATTGGCCACCATGCTCGGCCCCGTTGGCGGCTTTGTCGCAAACATCATCTTCGCGCGGACACTGGGTGCCAGCGGGCGAGGCGATCTCGCCGCGATCGTTGCCGCACTGGCCGTGTGCGAAGCCGTGCTTGCCGTCGGACTAATGGACGTCTTGGCCCGCAACATTTCAAGAGGCGACGTAGTTCCCGGTGCCGCGCGCACTCTGGCGGCAGGCGCAGTTGCCGCGTCGATCATCCCAGGCGTGTTGGTCATGATGTACTGCCACATCTGGCACTTCTCTTGGTACGTCGCGGTTGCTGCCGGGTTGATCGTCCCGCTGACAACAGCCACCGTGATCGGACGGGGAGTCTTGTTGGGCCGTCACGCCTACCGCAAACTGACTGCTTCGCAGATCATCAGTGGCGTAATGCGCCTTCTGGCTCCGCTAACGCTCATTCTGGTCGAACGTCCCACCGAAGATCTCGGATTGCTCGTCGTACTCAGCTGGAGTGTGGCAGCGGCGGTTCCGATTTTCGCCTGTCGACCCTTTGCGGGACGAGCCGCCTCGCTCCGTAAGGTCTTGCCGATCCTGCGGGACTCGATGATCGTTTGGCCATTACACATGGCTTGGCTACTCCACGTGTACCTGGATCAGCTCGTTCTCGCAGCGTTCGTATCGCCCGCGCAGCTGGGCCTTTACGCCGTCTGCGTCGGCATCGCTCAAGCGCCCAGTGCTCTTGCGAGTGGTCCACGCCAGGTCCTTCTGGCGCGAGCTGCCAAGTCGCACAATCTGGATGAAATTCCAAGAATCGCACAGGCGATCGTCGCGATTGGCTTGATGAGCGGACTCCTGTGCGGATACTTCGCAGGTCCGTTGTTGGCGGCAGTGTTCGGGCCCGAGTTTAGGGGGGTCTCGGTCGTGCTCGGATTACTAGTGGCTGCAACGTTTTTCGACATCGCCATGGGCATGCTCAACACCGGACTCATTGCGGTCGGCCGCCTCCGGTCTGCCGCAATCAATCAGTCCATCGGCCTGGGGTTGACCGTGGTAGTCCTTCCCATCGCGGTGGCGTCCGGTGGCGGCATCTTGTCGGCCGCTGTCATCAGATTGATCGCTTCTACCTCGGCATGCGTATCCGCCCGCATAGAAGTTGGGCGCTTCGGTAGGTCACAGCAGATTAGTTCAGCGCCGTTGTGACAGGTGTGGGTTAGCCGGGCCATCTCGTTGGGTCGCGGTCGGCTGTGATTCCGGTTCCGGTCGTCGCCGCGTGCCGAGCCGAGCCGCCAATATGCCATCCGCCAAACCCATTGGGAGAAGCAGAAATACCATGCCGGGATAGCTGAGAGTGAGACCACCCAAGACGATTACCGCGCCCATGATCGCATACGGTTCCGTTCGGCGACGGATGAAGCAGAAAAGGCAGGCCACGATGGTAAGGACAATCGCCAGACCAATGATGCCACCCTGTCCGAACAACGTCACGAAGGTATTGTGGGCTGCCTTTGCGACCTCGGTCTGGGTAAACATTCCAACCCCGCCTGGAAAATGGTCCATTGCGAGGTCGATCCACGATTGAAGCAATTGTCGACGCTCACGTGCGACGAAAGCGTCGACAGCATGTTCCGTACGCAGGTCGTTCTGAATGCCGGCCTCGATGAGGAGTGCCTGTACAGCCCGATCCCGTTGGCCGCCGACGTTGAACACAAACAGTGCGAGCAGGCAGATCGCTACCGCAACCACGGGCTTCCGCCCTTTGGTCTTGTTACCGAAACCAAAGGGCGATGCGCGAGTCACCAGCGAAAATGCCAATGCTGCGACGGCGAGGAAAATCCCCGCCCGCGAGTTGGTCGCATAAAGGCCAACGGCAACGACGACGAGGGCGGGCGCACGAAGCCACGTGAATCGCCAACTCACGATCAGCGGTACGACGCTCGCCAACAGAATGGCGAAGAAATTGGGGTCCGCCAGAAGACCAGCGCCGCGGAGCTCGCCAGAGGCTGTTGTGGAGAATCCCCAGCGATCGCGCCCGACGGGCCCCACCACGCCAAACCGCTGGAGCGTCGCAACCGTCGCACTGCCAATCGCGAAGAGCACGAGCATGTCGGTCAACTTGCGACGTTGATAATCGCTCGCAATGGCGCGAGCAAGCAACACCATTCCAGCGAGGGATAGGAACTGAAGAATCAGCACCTTGCCCGCCTCGAATGTGCCGACGTCGGGAAGGAAGATTACTGGAACGAGAATGTAAAGGGGAAGCAGCACGAACATGATGGCGCAAAAGGGGGTCCGGACACCACCCTGTCCGAAAAGCAGCAGGGGGAAGATCAGCACCGCCAGTAGTCGGCTTGAGTTACCGATCACCGGCAGCGAAACGTCAACGAACAACAGCGCACAGATCGCGACGACGGCAACGATGACGACGCTGGATTGTTCGACTGGACGTCCGTCGCGCACTGCAACCGACTCGGCAGTTCCGCGGCTGATCACTGGCCGTCGGCCCCGGCTCGCCACGCGCGGGCAGAGGGCGGCCCTACCCCGGAACGGCTCATCTCCCCACCTTTGCCCGCGCCGCATACGCAGACGCATCACTTTACCGGCAAAGTCCCTCTCAGCAGGCCGATCGGTGCACGATCGTGCGATTCCGGAAGTTTTGCCATGCCTCCGTCTCGAGCGAGGGCGCTCCAAGACACCGGGACGGCGACGCGCCGGCTTCCGCGCGTCACCGCAGGTTTGCCCCGTTCGCGGACAAGGGCCGTGGATACGCGGATACTGAACGCAGTCCATGGCATGAACGCACGCAATCTGTGACTGCTCGTCAACGTCCCAACTTCATACGAGGAGCTCGCTTTGCACGTCCTGTTCGTCTGCACTGGAAACATATGTCGATCACCGACCGCCGAACGACTCGCCATTGCCGACGCTGCTCGGTCGCACTTTCAAGACTTCACGGCATCGAGTGCCGGCACCCACGCGTTGATGGGCCATCCGATTCAGGCCAATGCCGCGCGCGTCCTCGAGAACCTTGGTGGTGATGCATCCGGCTTCACCGCACGACAGCTCACGCCCACGATTGCCTCAGACGCCGACCTCGTGCTCACGATGACGGTGGCCCACCGCGACCGCGTCCTGAAACTTGCCCCGCAGCAGCTCCACAAGACCTTCACTCTGCGTGAAGCTGCCCGCCTCGTGTCGGAGTGCAACGCACGGCACGTCGCCGATCTCGCAGCGTTTCGTCCACGATTCCCCGCGCGCGAGCCCTCGGACATTCCCGACCCGATCGGTCACGACGAGGCGTTCTTCGAAATGGTTGGGGCACGGATTGCCGATCTCCTCCCTTCAATACTGGAGCTTTGCCAGCGCGCCTGATACGTCTCTACTCACTACGCTGTTCCGAACCCCCGGAGCGGCGAGGGCGCTATGCTCGTCATGTTTGCTAGGACTACGCCCTCGAGGCTCGGAGCGGCGGCCATCGCACCTGTGGAGGAACCCATGCCGCGATCCCTGATCACCCCTGAGTCCCATTCGCGGCACGGTCGGGCTTGGTACCGGTGACCACGGAACGGCAGGGTCCGGGCGCCGCGGTTCAGGCGAGCCCCGCCAGAACGCCTTCTCGTCGGAGCCTCGCCCAGGCCCTGAATCGTCGTGTGCGCCGATGGATCCCCTCGACTGCGTTGCTCTCGCGAGGCTGGCTGTTCCGCGTGATTTCCTGGCTGCCCGACCTCTTCGCCCGTGCGGTCCTTGGCCTCCTCACCCGCCAGCCGCTCCCGCCATTGCCCCTCATCGTGCGAACCGGCGTCGGAAACTCGATCCTCTTTCCGCACTACTACTACCTCACGGCATCGGCGCCCATCTGGATGTACTTCTTCGCGAATCGATATGCGGGCCTCGACTCCACCATCGTGGACATCGGCTCTGGCGTGGGGAAGAGCGCGGTCGGCTTGCGTGATGGGGACTACATGGGCGCCCGTTTTCGCGGGCGCTACCTCGGCTTCGACGTCGACCCCGAGATGGTCGCATGGTGCGGGGCTCACTTCCCTTCCGATCGATTCTCGTTCACGCGGGTGGACGCGGCGAGCACCGTGTACAACCCGGCCGGCTCAACCGCGCGACCACGGCTGGAGTGCCCGGACGGCACCGCAGACCTGGTGTTCTCCCAATCCCTGTTCTCGCACCTGCTCGAGGAGGATCTCCGCCACTACCTGGCGGAGAGTCACCGCATGCTGAAGCCAGGCGGCTGGATGCTCATGACCTTCTTCTGCCTCGACGATCTCGAAGGCCGCGGCCTGATGGAGGGGCGCTGGACCTTCAGCCATCCCCTCGGCCCCGCGCGCGTGGAGAACCCGCGCTATCCCGAGAGCGCCGTGGCATACACGCGGCCTTGGATGATCGAGGCGGCGCGGTCGGCCGGATTCGCCGAGGCGGATGTGATCCTGCCCAACTATCAGAGCACCATCGCCTGCAGGAAGGGCGCCTAACCAGCGGCCCCGTCGATCTGACGTACGTCGAGATCCGCATTTGCTGCAGGATCTGCGGGTCTCGCGGGCAGGCCAGGACGCCAACGTTGAACCACGCGATCTGACTGCAGTGGGAGCGCCCGCGGATTCCGAATCCAAAGGCACCAACAAGCACGTATCGTGTTTGCCATCGCCACCCAACGGCGCTGTCGAAGACACACTCACGACGGGGTCGCACGCGGAAGGACCGTCATGGCCTCTCGGCGGACTTCGCCGGTCTACGTCGATACCCGCGAGGCCGGTGCCCACAAGCGCTATGGCATCAACCACGGCATCGCGCGGTACGCGCGCGAGATCATTCCCCGTCTGACCATTCAGTGGACCGCATTCGATCGCCCCTTCCGGCCATCCACCCCCATGGACGCCCTCAATCCAAAACGTGCGCGACTCCCCCGCTCCGCATTGCTCTACAGCCCCGGATACAGCGCGGGCGTTGCCAGGTGTACCCAGCTGTTGACCATTCATGACCTCACCCATCTGCGTGCCCGCGATTCTCGGTTGCGGTACCTAACCCGTGCGTACTACGACGGCGTGGTGAAGCCAGCAGTCAGGCGGGCAGGTCATGTCTTGACCGTGTCCGAGACGTCGGCCAACGAGATTCGCAACTGGCTCAACGATGAACGGGTGACGGTCCACAACACTGCAATTGGGTGTTCGAGCGCGTTTGTCCGTGACGGGCCTTCGTGCACTTTCGACCGTCCGTACTTTCTCTACGTCGGAAATTTCAAGGAGCACAAGAACCCAGGTCCGCTGTTCGAAGCGATGGCTTCCTTCCACGATCACCTACTCGTCGTCGTCTCTGCGCCCAGCGACGTGGCCACCGCGAGGGCACTTGCGGAGCAGTATCGACTCACCGACCGCCTGAAGATCCAAACCGCGGTCAGCGACGAAGCGCTCGCGGCGCTGTATCGAGGCTCGGAAGCGCTGGTCTTCCCATCCCTATGGGAAGGCTTCGGCCTGCCGGTCTTGGAAGCACTGATGACTGGCACGAAGGTCGTCTACTACAGTGCCGCAGCCTCCGTGTCCGAAATCTGCCAGAAGGGACAGTTCGCAGTTGAAAATTCAACCGATGCAAGGGAATTCCGTGACCAGATGGCGTTGGCGATAGATACTCCATTTTCGTGCCCGACTGATCTCACACGGTTCCGCTGGGAAACGGCTGCCGCCAGTGTCGAAGCGCTGATTCGCCAGATCCAGCCGCCGGCGGACGTGCCCAACCACGTGTCTGACTCCCCATGAGCCCAACACCGAAGGGCGCGAAGGGGCATCGTGTAGTGCTGGTGACCACGCACTATCCGCCGCTCGTAGGCGGTGCGGCGACATACTTCTCGCTGCTCGCTCGCACGCTCTCGGCACGTGGCTCGGACGTAGCGGTGCTGACCACGCGGCAACCGAACCTCCCGGCCGTGGAGCACGGCGCCGTCGACGTCTGGCGCGTGATTCCGAGTCTCGCCGGTGCGCCCGAGGTAATTCGCCAATGGGCGCAAGCCGCGGCGACCTTCATTGCGCTGGCGCTGCTCAGACTCCGAGGCCGCGGTCGAATCGCGCACGTCCACGGGAGCAAGTCGGTGACCGTCGGGACGGCAGCGTTCAGCGTCGTGTCTCGCGTGCCCGTGGTGTACGACGTTCAGGACTTCTTCTCTCGGCCGATGGTCATTCGCCGCGGCGCCAGCCCGCAATACACCGCCGCAGGGAATCCGATCGCCGATCGACTCGAATCGCTTGGTATCGCGCGTGATCGCGTACTGGTGCTGCCGTCAATCCCGGACGACCAGGCAAGGACGCCGGTGGCAGCGCGCTCGGGTAACGGTCCGTGCCGATGCCTGTTCGTCGGCGAGGTGAACCATGCGGTGAAGGGGTCGGATCTGCTGATGCGCGCGTTTGCGCGGGTGCACGCCGTCGAACCGACGGCGCTGCTCGAGGTCGTGGGCGATGGCCCGGACCGCGCCACGGACGAGGCGTTCGTCCGCGACCACGGGCTCGACGCAGCCGTACGGTTTCTCGGCGCGATGCCGGCCGAGCGAGTGCTCGAGGTGATCGACGCCACCGACATCGTCGTGATGGCGTCCCGCACCGAAGGCATGCCGCGGGTCATCCTCGAAGCGTTCGCACGCGCTGTTCCGGTCGTCGCGCCCCAGGTCGGCGGCATCCCAGAAGCGGTACGTGACAGCGAGACCGGCCTGCTCGTCCCTCCTGGCGATGCAGATGCGCTGGCCGACGCGCTCCTGCGATTGATCGTCGACCCGGAGCTCCGCCGGTCGCTCGGAACGCGCGGCCGCGCGTGGGTCGACGGGCTCCCGACCTGGGACGGATTGGGCGCACTGGTCGAGTCGGTCTATGACCGCGTCCGATAGATCGCCAAGGGGCGGGCACATTGATGTCTGAACCGCGCACGTTGGTTGCGCACGAATGGATCGCCGAGGTCGGCGGCTCCGAGAACGTGTTCGAGCAGATTCGCCTCGCCTTGCCGCACTGCCGTGGAGCGTGCCTATGGAACGACGACCCGGTGCGATTCACTGGTCTAGAGGAGACCTGGCTGGCCCGCTCGCCACTGCGAGGCCGCAAGGCCGCAGCCATGCCATTCATGGGAAGTGCTTGGAAGCGAATAGATCTCAGTGACATCGAGAGGGTTGTCGTCAGCTCTCATGCGTTTTCACACCACCTCGCTGGCCGGGCCGCCGATCGGGGTATTCCAGCATTCGCCTACATCCATAGCCCGGCACGGTATGTCTGGGCCCCCGATCTCGACGAGCGGGGCAACTCTCTCATCGGGCGTCTCGGGCGTTCCTACTTCCGGCACTGGGATCGGCGCCACGTTTCAAACGACGTCAACTATGCGGCGAATAGCCAGTTCGTCGCCCAGCGGGTGGCCGATGCGTGGGGCGTCGAAGCCTTGGTGATCCATCCGCCTGTGGACATTGAACGCATCCGCGCCTTCGGCGGCGAACTCTCCGACGCCGACAGAGCAACCGCTTGCGCGCTGCCGCCCGACTTCGTTCTTGGCGCGTCACGCTTCGTTTCGTACAAGAGTGTTGACGCCGCGATCAGCGCAGGCGAGATCCTGGGTCTACCAGTCGTTCTCGCCGGAACGGGTCCGGACGAACCGCGGCTCAGATGGCTGGCGGAGCGTGCGCGAACGTCGGTTACATTCGTTGGACGGGTGAGCGACAACCTGTTGATCGAGATGTACCGACGTGCGGCATTGTTCGTCTACATGGCCGTCGAGGACTTCGGCATCATGCCCGTAGAGGCCATGGCGTGCGGAACTCCGGTGCTCGTCAACGAGATCGGCGGCGCTACGGAGAGTGTTCTTGCCGTCTGCGGCGGACTCGCAACGGGGTGGCGGGAATCGCGTTTCGCCGACCCGGCCGTGGTGATGAACGCCGTGGCGGTCGAAATGGAGGCCGCCAAATCTGCGGTGGCCCACTTTTCAATCCCATCATTTAGAAAGAACCTTCTTTCATGGGTGGGACGAGATTGATCGGAAGACGACCTAGGCCGCGCGCGAAACCTTCCAGCGCTTCTCATCAACGTTTTGCACCGCGTCTAGCCCCGCGGCCGCGAGATGATCGAGCAATTCAGCGATGTCGTAGGGCGAGCCCGGCTCGTAATCGACGTGCACTTCGACGACGGGTGCGAGTTCGGCGGCAGTCGCTGCCATTAGGAGAGGTCCCGCGCAACCTTCGACGTTTGCTTTGACGACGACTGGTCGGCCGGGCCGATTCTTGGACGCGCTTTCCAAGACCGTCGCCAACGTAACCATTGGGACCGTCTCGACGGAGTGCTGAACGCCTCCGGACCCCTCGAGGTAATCCGTCCACGAGGTCGACCTGGTCTGGCGCGTGGCATCGACGAGCTCCTCGTACACCGAATGCGCCCAGGATTCTGGTGAGACGAAAAGCGATACCTCGCCTGCGTGAGCCCCCACGGCGACTCGCATTACTTCCCAGTCGTCGGAGCGGAGGTTATCGGTGCGAATCCGTTCAAGCACCCGGAAGTTGTTGCTCTCAGGCTCACAGCTGATCACATAACATGCCCCGTGTTTGAGTGCCCAGGCTCCGAAGTAGCCCTTGTGAGCCCCTAGGTCGAGAACCACGCGATCTTGGCAGGACGCACCAAAGACATGTCCGTTCCAGAGATAGTCCAGTACCAACGCATCGATGTAGAGCGAATCGCGGCTGAGGTAAACGGGTCCGCCAGGCAGCGTTAGCCGGATGTCCGTGGAGCGCGCCGGCAGGAACATCATCGGCGCCTGCATCAATAGCTTGGCCCGCGCTCGCAACGGCAGTTCACCCTTCAGCCTCGCGATTTTGGCGACCTTGATGGCAGCGTGAACGCGAGGTGGCAGCGCCTCGATGATCTTCGCCTTGACCGTCATATCCATCCGTTCTCGCTCAGCAACCATGGCGGAGAAATACCTCCGAGAACGTTCTCAGGATGATTTTGATATCCAGCCAAAGGGACCAATTCTCGATGTAGAAGTTGTCGTATCGGGCGCGGTCGGCGATAGAAGTGTCCCCTCTGAGCCCGCTGACCTGAGCGAATCCGGTGAGCCCGGCCTGTACGCGGTGCCGATACGCATATCTATCGAATTGGGCGGAGAAGAGCTCGACGAAATGTGGCCGCTCCGGCCTCGGCCCCACCAGAGTCATATCGCCGCGAAGTATGTTCCACAGTTGGGGTAGCTCATCGATCGAGGTGCAGCGCAAGAACCGCCCAATTGGACCAATGCGGCTGTCGGTCGCCACACACCACTTCGTCTCCGACTCGAACGAATCCGCCGCCCGCATTGTCCGGAACTTCAAGAGCTCGAAGCGCTTTCCGTCTCGGCCGACCCTCACCTGCCGGAAGATGACACCCGGCCCTCCGTCGAGCCGGACCAGAAGCGCAACGAGCACCAACGTGGGCAGCAACACGATCAATGCTGCGATCGCGACCGCAATGTCGAACGCACGCTTGACCAATCGTGCCGGCCCGTGAAGATTGGGATTGCGGATTCGCATGACTGGAATTGAGCCAATGTGGTCTGCCAGTCCGGTCTGGGTGTGGAAGTGATGCATCCGTGGAACGACCAGTAGGTCTGCCCTCTGGCACTCCTCGGTCCGCACGGCATCGATCAACGCGCGCTCATCGAAGTTTCCATCTGCGACGAGGAGAACGTTCCCACCGGTCGCTGCGACCGCGATGTCCAGCTGATCGAGACGGCCCAGGTGCGGCAAGTACCCCTCTGCCGGGAAGTGATCGCCGTCATCAACGAATCCGGCCACTTTGAGGCCATACGTCGGATACCGGTCGAGAATCTTGGCCAACTCGGCTGCCAGGGGACCGCCCCCGATCAGGACGGCGTGATACGCCGCAATCCCCCGTCGGCGAGCGAGGGCGACGAGACGCGTGGTGATGAAGCGGCCAACGAGAACCAAGGCCGTGGCCTGGCACGCAGTCTTGAGAAAGGCCACTACTGCTTCCTCTTGATGTATCAAGAGGATTACCGAGGCAACCGCCGCCGCAGCCGTCATCATCCGGGTAAGGATTGTGGGTAGCTCATCCAACATGCTGAGGTGCAGAGGCAAGCGATACCGAACGCCTCCGGTCAGAAGAAGTGTCCCCAGAATTGCCATCACCACAACGGCATGGATCTGGTGTGGTCGCCACGCCAATGGGGTCAGCATCAGGATGAAGTCCACTGGCGGTACGACCATCCACGCTCGAATGCGGTTGACGGGCCGCGCGCCCACGCTCTCGCGCACCGCGGTCGGGCACGAGGTCTCGACTATGACGTCAAGAGTCTCTGCCCGCGCCGCGACGTTCTGCGCTGCCGGCGCAGCGTCACCTCGACGGCGATTCAAGCCCCGGACGTTTCCGAGGACGCCGCTTCCGGTATCAGCCGCGAGCGTCATGATGGACCGCCCGTTGTGGGGTCACCATAATTAGCGACAGCGTAATTTAGCAAATGGCGGAGGTTGAACCCGCTTGCTCCCATGGCAGCCAATGAGGGCCGACGAGCCAGACCAAGGCCAAACGGCAGCAGCGAGTAGTAGCCATTCGCAGATATGTGACCAAGTGGGCGGTCCAGGAGACCCGTACCGCCCGGTTCCACTGACCGGCGAGCGTCGGCCTTACGCGTCTGTGCGAAGTTCAGTGTTCGCATCGTCCACACCCCCCCGGGTTGTAGTCAGACGACTTTGCCGTTGAGACTTAGGGAACCCTGCGCTACCTTCTGCCCCACTCGCGCCCGCAATACTTCACGGATCCGACAGCGTGACTTCCCTCACTCTCAAGCAAACCATAACTTATTTGCCAGTTTTATCCAAGGGTTCGTAACTACTCGGATGTTTGCGTCAATATTGGCGATATATCTGCAGCTAGGAGCTGTATCAACCCATGGCGGCCGTGTTCTGTCTGCGGCTATCGGAACTTTGCTATAATTGACGTGAGCGACAGAAAATTAAGCTTGCTACCCCGCGGGATCCATTCGGAGCGATGGCCACGGATCGGGCGCATGGGGTGCGCATGGCCGGTAGCTATGACGTGCACTGGCTCACGCACTCGACGCACCCTCGCGCCAGACGATTCGGGGGCTGGCGGACGCGGACGGTCGCACGTCGCCATCGGACGCTCAACCGCCGCGGTTTATCCGAGGAGTCGTCGAACCTGTCCGATGAACGGCCAACCCAAGTTGCAGAGTGTCGCTTACCCACCGGTGCCCGGTTGCGCTGCCAGCCGGCGGGCATCAACCCTACGCATCTTCGCCGCCAGCAACTGATACAGACTTCGCTACGATCGATCGTTCAACGCCAGTCGGCACCCGACGAGTGGGTATCATGCAATAGTCCCCCACGCGATGTGGGGGACTACGCGACTGCTTTGGTCGAACCGCTCCTAGCCGACGGTCTCTTCAACCCGCTCCGCTCCGACGATCCACACAGGTGGCGTCCCGGCCACCGTGTAGACCACCCAACTCGCGTCGACGTGACCAAACTGACCCACCGACGCGGCGATGAAGTGGGCGTACACCTCGTAGTTGACCGTTATCCGATTCCCGGCGATGGTCGCGTGCCAACCGGCTGCCTCCAAGGCGCGGCGGGCCCACCCTATCGCCGGAATGCCGGCGAGCACCTGTGCGACTTGTTCGACATCGATCGCGGTCTCGACATCTTGCCCGGGCATGGTCTGCGGATCATCAACCATCGCAACATCTTTGAGACGACTGCGGTAACCGAGCATCACGCCCGTTCGCGAAGGAGCGTCTGTAGGCATCGACGGTTGCGGGTGTTCGGCAAGCTTGATACTCGACATGATGTTTCGACCTTTCCCCTGTATGGGTAAGGATCACGGATCGTCACTGGCAAGGTCTCAGCGTTGAGCGGTTGAGTCCTCCGTGGCACCGCAAAGTTGAAATCTAGTTGACCGCCCCCGCAGTCGGCACCTCTGCCGTATTTAGACCCCTCCATCCCCCCACGGGCCGGTTCTTGCAGTCCCTCTTGTCCCGAGCAAGCGTCGGATATCAGAAGGTTGACACATGGTTCAGCTGGCCGCAAGCAAATCTTCAGGATTGAAAACCAAAGTCCTTGCGAGTTGAACGAAAGACCCTTGACCGCCCTCAGCCGAGGCTGGAGGCAGCACTGAACCGACCGGTTTGTGGTTGCGACGAGAGCACGAATCCGCCCGGCCTCACATCCTGCGACCTTGGCGAGATCGCAATCACTCACCAGATGGAGAGCGATATCCACACCATTGGCCTACGTGACCAGCACATATGGCCGATGGCGGACCTTCGCGGCCACCATCGTTGGCAGCGGCGAGGATCGAGCGGTGTCGATAGCTGGTAGCCCCTCGAGCGGAGTGCCGAACCGCATGATCTTCCGCCGTCGCACTGCATGATGCGACTGCACAATTGCGAACATTTACCCGACGGTGCAGATTAGGCAAAGAGTTCAGAACTCAGAGCCGCGAAGTGTCAGCGTGCAATCAACGCGGCCAAGGCAGAACCGCCGGCCGCGGAGTCCCCATCCTCGTCATCGCGGCGGAAGGGCTGACTGCCGCCCGCCGGGCCTCCACTGCGGCGACCCGCGAAACGCAACGCATGCCACCACGGACGCTTGGGCCCGTCGTAGCGGGGGCACTCGCCCGGCGGGCAAATCGCGCAGTCGGAACCACGGCGATAATGCTCATGGGCCGCACGGTCATGGCCACAGTTACATACGTGCCGACGCACACGTCGACTCTACGTCCTGGATTCGATCGCGCGGATGGATGGCGTCATGTCGTTGTCGGATTGTTCCGGCACGGGCACTCGAGTTGGTCAACGGTCTAGGCCGAATCGGCCCTGCAGCGCCGGGCAATCCACGGATCTCTCGACGGGCCGACCAATCGTCCTTGTTCTATCGTTGCGCTGTGATCGCGGCGGCGCCAAGGTTGGTGATGTCCGTGGTGGTTGCGATGTCACTCAGCGGATGCAGCGAAGCGGTCCGCACATCGTATCCACCAGCGCCCTCGACGCCGCCTACGGCGACGGTCGGCGAGGAGGTCGATCGTCCCTGCGGCGTGTTCGATGACTTCGACGGCCCCGCCAATACCCCACCGAGCAGCCAACACTGGATCAACGATCTGGGCCGTCCCGGCGCCGCCAACCACGAGCTCCAGACCTATACCAACTCCCTCGACAACGTCCGAATCGATGGGCAGGGTCGCCTGATCATTCAAGCTCGCAAAACCCCAACCGGGTACACCTCTGGACGGGTGGCCACCCGCGGCAAGGTCGACACGTTGTACGGCACCACCAGTGCACGCATCAAATTCCCATCAGGACAAGGGATTTGGACGGCCTTCTGGATGATCGGTTCGAACATCGAGACGACGTGGTGGCCCCAGTGCGGCGAAATCGCCATCATGGAGTTGGTGAGTTCTGGCACGACTTTCCATACGACATTGCATGGCCCGCAAGGAAACTCCGACTACCGGCAGGGCAACGGCGTGGGCACCAGAGGGTCCATCCCTGACCTCACGCGTGATTTCCACACCTATTGGGTGGACCGGCAACGGAACAGCATCATCGTCGGGGTGGATGCAAAGACGCTTGCCGAGTTCACCCCAGCGTCCCTGCCACGGTGGGTCTTCATCCAGCCGATGTATGCCACCCTCAATGTTGCGGTCGGCGGGGATTGGCCGGGGCCACCGGACCAGTCGACCCCCTTCCCGTCGACGATGCTGGTGGATTGGTTCAGGTTTACTCCTAGCGCGATGCCGACCGGGCATCGCTGAAGTCGCATGCGTGCGCCCTTCGATGGCGTCCACGTAGAGCCGAACATCGGAATGTCGTTGTCGTAGCAGGCCATTTTCGGCCACACCCACGAACACGCGAGCACCTCGTCGCCCTGCACGTCAGCTAACTCTCCAGTACGACTCGTCAATCTAGATCGTTCGATGCAGCGTCTGGTCGATGGCTCAAAGTGCGAAACGCCAACCGCAGCTGAGCTCGGTTTGTCGGGGAGTTGGTGAGTGGGTTCATCTCAGCTCAGGCAGAGTTGCGCACACAAACGGCGTGCGTAAGCGGGCTGACTGATACAAAGCGGGGCATAGACCACGCAAACACCCCCGGCACTGGCGTGCGCGGGGGTGTGTGAGCTGCGTTAATGAAGAATTTACGCCTCGGTGAAGTTGCGTGTGATGGCCGGATCGACCGGGATGCCCGGGCCGGTGGTGGTCGAGACGGTGATCTTCTTCAGGTAGCGACCCTTGGACGACGCCGGCTTGGCCCGCAGGATCTCGTCGAGCGCGGCGCCGTAGTTCTGCGCGAGCGCGGTCTCGTCGAACGACGCCTTGCCGATCACGAAGTGCAGGTTGGCCTGCTTGTCGACGCGGAAGTTGATCTTGCCGCCCTTGATCTCGGAAACGGCCTTCGCGACGTCCGGGGTGACGGTGCCGGTCTTCGGGTTCGGCATCAGGCCACGCGGGCCGAGCACGCGGGCGATGCGGCCAACCTTGGCCATCTGGTCGGGCGTCGCGATCGCGGCGTCGAAGTCCAGGAAACCGCCCTGGATCTTCTCGATCAGGTCGTCGCTGCCCACCTCGTCGGCGCCTGCGGCAAGCGCGGCCTCTGCCTTGTCACCGACGGCGAACACGATGACGCGGGCGGTCTT
>Ga0105237_10001353_pt1 | contig 32457 bp, 21 predicted proteins | sample KBSC24metaG_FD_81520 | JGI IMG/M metagenome (GOLD analysis project Ga0105237, IMG submission 81520) | Corn rhizosphere microbial communities from Kellogg Biological Station, Michigan, USA - KBS C2-4 metaG | ecosystem: Host-associated > Plants > Roots > Rhizosphere > Soil | place: Michigan, USA... | reverse complement strand
GGCGGGGGAAATATTCGGCGGCAGGTTGTCCGTCTCGGTGAGTTCGATGATGCCCTGAAGGCGGTCGCCAAGGGTGCGGAAATGGCGCTGGAGCAGCCTGGCCAGTTGCGCCGGGCCGCGCCGGTGCCAGAGCCAGTGCGCCGCCCACGCATGCGCCAGCCACGCGGCCAGCGCCCCGCTGCTCAGCGTCAAAAGCGTGCGCGCGAGCCGCGGCGTATCGACAAAGCGATCGGAGACAAAGAGCAGTACGAAAGTCGCGCAAACGCCGACGAACGCACCCGCGACTGTCGCGAGCGTCTCCATCCTTCGCAGTCGCGCTTCATAGGTACGAAGTTGCGTGACCAACGAATCCGGCAGGGTGTACGCGTTCATGGCGAGGCAAAGATTACAGGAAAGACGGGTTTCGGAAAGAAAACATTAGGAGGGTCGTAGGTGGGGTGAACTGCACGGTGGAAACGAGAACCCAATTCGTGATGGATTTCGCGGGATTTCGATCCAGCTTTTCGCCTGTGCTGCCTTTCCTCCGATCCTCATGTTGAAGGATTGCGGTGATGCCTCTTCCGTGCCGGATTTGATTCGCGCATTGCGGTGGCAACCAAAGCCATCGCCGGGTGGAGGCATTATCTGCACGACGGCCCATTGCATCAGCGCACTGCAGACGATCACGCATCAAAACTTCGGCAACGACCCCGACGCGTGGGCGCGCTGGTGGCGATTTCGGTGGATGCGGGGATGGATCGATCCGCAGTAACAGTCGGGCGGAGGCCGGAATTCACCCCGCCACCAGATCCCGTGCCAGCTTCGCAATCAAAGCCAGCACTACGACCAGGAAAAACACCCGCACAAACCTGCTGCCCTTGAGAATGGCCAACCTGGTGCCGGCCATGGCCCCGAGAATGTTGCACGCCGCCATCGGCAGCGCCACCTGATACAGGATATGTCCCGTGGCCGCGAAGAAGATCACCGACGCCAGATTCGTCGCCAGGTTGATCACTTTGGCCGATGCCGAGGCAAACAGGAAATCGAAGCCAAACATGCCGACGAAGATAATGATCAGGAAGCTGCCGGTCCCCGGTCCGAAGAAGCCGTCATAAAACCCGATCGCCGCCCCGGTCAGGATCGCCATCCAGCGCGCCTTGTGCCGCGGATGGCGTGGCGCATGGACCAGCCCCAGATCTTTGAGCACGAAAACGTAAACCGCCACGAGAATGAGCAGTACGAGGATGACCGGGCGCAGGAGCGCGGGATTGATCAAGGTCACCATCTTCGAACCCAGCGCCGAGAAGATAAAGGCCGTCCCCGCCGCCGGCCCGATGATATGCCAGTCGAGCTTCACCCGCCGCGCATATTGGGCGGTCGCCATCGTCGTCCCCGCCGCCGAGGCCAGCTTGTTCGTCCCGAAGAGCGTCGGAATCCCCTGGCCCGGCAGCAGAATGAGCAGCGCCGGAAGCTGCACGAGCCCGCCGCCGCCCACGATCGCATCGATCAAGCCGGCGAAGAAAGAGAAAGCGCAGAGCAGGAGCAGGGGCATGTCCCCTTAAAGCGATTTCAGCCAGGCAACGGCGCTCCTGTATTCCCAAAACGTCTCCTTCTTCGTGTTCAGCACCTCCATCAGGTGTGCCTTCGCCTGTGGAATCTGCCCATCGGCGAGAAGGCGTTGCGCGGCGTAGTAATGGGCCTCGCAAAGGTTCCCCAAGTCGCCGGAAGCCTTTGCCTTCTCGACGGCGGCCTCCGGTGTGATGTCCGCCAGCAAAACCCCGATGTCGGTGTAAATAAACTCGTCCGCATGCTTCCTGGCCAGGAACGCGCGGATGTCCTTGTCCGACGCGCCCTTGTCGCGGCGAAGCTGCGCCATGAACAGCCACGCCCGGTCATACGCATCATCGGGCGTCAATTGGGTCGCCTTGCGGAAATGCGTCTCCGCGGCGTCGAACTTCCCCTGGTCAAAAAGGAGGAAACCACCCACGACCCGCAACGGATGACTGTTGGGCTCCTTGGCAATTTGCGACGCAATGATCGCCGGACTGATCGGCCGATCGGGGGGCGCACCGAATGAAACGACCGGCAATAGGACAAACAGCAGCAGCGAAAAGGCAGCAATGGTTGGACGGGGTTTCATAAAGGGAACAATGCTGGAATCTACAAAAGCTCAGTCAGCGTATCCTCGTGGATGAGGTGAAACGGCTTCGACTTCGGAGTCCGCCCGTCGGCCGCGACAGCCTGCAGCGACATCACCCGACCATTCTCGGAAATCTGCCCCGCGTAAATCCGTCCAGCCTGATCCTGCTCCTGAGATTGCGGCGCGGGCGAACGCATTTGCACGGCGTGTCCATTCGAGTGCATCTCGCGGAGAATCACCTCCCGGCTATCGAGCTGAATCGAGCCGACAAAATCGAAGACGACGGGCAGCGCGCCTTTCTCCAGAAAGTATTCCAAGCTCCCGCGCAATTCCGCCTGGATCTCACTCTGCTGCACGACTGTCTGCACGGCCACAACCAGTTCCGACGCTCTGCCGCGCCCCGGCAGCCGGCCGGCAAAGCGTGAACGCAGAAAGTGGTGCCACACGACGTGGGGCTCATTCTCGATCCAGGCCGCTCTTTGATGAATCTCAAGCATTGCTGCGGAATGAAGCCCCTCATGTCCCCGCCGGTCAACTCTCCGCCGGGGAAGATTCCCGCTCGGCTAGTAAGCCGCAGCTCCGGGCGCTGGACGTTTGGGAGTGTTTGAGTATTCCCTTCACGATGTCATTCAGCGAAGGTCCATGCGGACGAAGGCGGGATGGATCCCGCATGCGGGACGAAGAATCCCGTGGCTCTACCAGCGACATTCTCCGCGGAAATGTCGTTGGTTACGCCACGGAATTCTTCGACTGCGCTCCGCCCGCTTTTCCGGCCCTCAGAATGACACTGGGTCTTAATTTTCAAACGTCCTTTGCCATCCTCCTCCCCATGAAACCGACGACAGCGCTTGTCCTGCTCCTGCTCAGTTCCATCCCCTGCCGTGCCGCGGAAAGGTCGATTGTCTACAATCGCATCTCCGAGAAACGCTCGGAGCTGGATGATGTGGTCGCCGCCGCCCTCGCCCCCAAGTATTCGGTCAAAGACGTTCGGGACTCGGAGGGCTACGTACCGCCAAAACCCGTCGCGGGACATCTCCCGCGCACCGCTCGCGCGCCGGACGGAAGGCCCCTGGGTGGCACCGCGCTCATCGGCTATGTCATCACCACCGATGGCCGCGTCGCCGCCCCGTTTGTCGTCAAGAGCACGAGCGAAGCTGTCTCCAGCATTGCCATGAAAACCATGGAAGCGTGGCGGTTCGTTCCGGCCACCCTCAAGGGAGTCGCATCGCCACGACTGCCAGCCAGGAGTTTGAGTTCGAGACTCCGCCCACGGAGTTTGTGCCGCAAGTGCTCGAACCGACCGGGGGCAGGATTCAACGCCCCAAGGATTGGTTCTATGCGGAAGGCCATCGCGGGCCCGTTTACCTGTGGACGATCAGCCGGGAGAATACGACCGGCGGGCGCAGGTATAACACCGGTGTTCGCATCCAACTATTTTCCGGGGTCAAGCAAGGCACGGGCAAAACCGCGAAGGAATTCATCCTCGATTTCTTGGCGTCCAAGAAGAAGGAAGCCGACAAGGTTCTCAAGACTTGCGAGGAGAAACCCCAGGGACTCTTCACCCGCATCTGCCTCGAAACCGAGGAAGGCCCGGACCACATCCTGTATTCGCTCTTCTGGATGACCAGCGGCACGGACATTGCCGTCGTCACCATCGCGGGCACCTCGAAGGAACTTTGGGAAACGTATGCTCCGGCATTCGATAAAATGGGCGCTTTTGAACTCATCGACATGAAACGCTTCGAGAAATGAGCGGGGCGGCGCGCGTCCACCGAACTGGCCTGGCCTATCCTGGTGTAGCCGCGTGGATCGCGGTCAGACACTGCTTAACCGCGAATTCATTCGCCGAACCTACGCTCCCAGTCTCAGCACTTCTCACATCTTGTCCCGCATGGAACGCCGCTGCCAACGACGTGTCTTCCGGCGAGCCGCCGGAAACGACAGGCCGGCGGCCTGTTCCACCCGGCGTCTACTCCGCGTCCTCGCGTTCACGAGGCTCAACAATTCACTGTACTGCGGCTATTGGGCGGCGATTACTTTACGGAAGCCAATGGTGTCGCCGATGACGAGGAAGTTGGCGGAGCTCTTGGCTTCGGCGATGATGGGGTGCGTTGCTTTGAGGGTGACGCCGGCGATTTCGGCGGTGGCTTCCGGGCCGTGGAAGGTGATGCGCAGCGGATACCATTCGCCAGACTTGAGTTCGAGGACGTGGCGGGCGAGCGGTTCCACCTGGTCGACGGTTTCCCCCTGGGAGGGGTTTTTGGTGATGCCGATGGAGGAGCGCGAGACTTCGATGCGGAAGCTGTGATGATGGTCGGCGCTTTCGATGCGCAAGGAGTGGCGATTGGCGCCGCGGAAACAGAGCTCGTACTGGATGACCGCATCGGTCACGGCGAGCGGGGTGCGGAGGGTGGCACCCTGGGCGTCGCTGGATTTTTGCGCGCCCCATACGGCGTTGTCTTTCCCGGTCCAGTCGCCGCGGGTGACCATCCAGGGGTTCGCGGGAAGATGCTCCAGGGGTTCGTTGAGGATGATCTGACCGGTGGGCGGAGGCAGCGAGGGAAAGGCGACTTCGTGCTTCTCGACAACGGGCGGCAATTCGCGGCTGTAGCCGCCGTCGCGGTAGCGGGAGAGCAAGGCGCGGAGTTCGCGAGCGATATCGGGTTGCGCGGCGCTGAGGTCCTTCGTTTCAGCGGGGTCGTCCTGGGTGTTGTAGAGCTGTTCGCGGAACTCGTCGGCGTGGGCTTTGCGCGCGGCCGGCGTGATCTCGTCGACGGGGACGCCTTCGATCCATTTCCACGGGCCCTTGCGGACGGCGAAGACGCCGTCGGCGCTATGGAGAATCATGTCCGGGCGGATGGGCGCGGTGGTTTGGTCGAGGATCGCCGGGAGCAGGTTGTAGCTGTCCTCAGCGCCTTTGCCGGCAGTGGGCAATGGGTCCTGGACGATCGCGGCGGTGGTGGCGAGGACGTCGGCGAGGCTGACCATCTCGGGGCAGACCGTACCGGCGGGGGCGTGGCCGGGCCAGCGGACGATGAAGGGCACTTTGAAACCGCCGTCCCATACGTGGTGTTTGCCGCCGCGCCAGGGACCATTGACGGCGAGGCCGGAATTGACGGCGATGGTTTGAGGGAGGTCGGCGCGGGCGAGTTCTTTCACGCCGCCATTGTCGCTGGTGAAGATGACGACGGTATTCTCGGTGAAGCCCTTTTGGTCGAGCGCGTCGAGCACGCGGCCGACGCTGCGGTCGAGTTCGTGGATCCAGTCGCCGAACAGCCCGGCGGCGCTCTGGCCGGCGATGTCCTTGTCCGGGGTGACCGGAGCGTGCACGGCGACCGGAGTGAAGTAGAGGAAGAAGGGTTTGTCTTTGGACTGCTGGGCGATCCATTGCGTGGCTTTGCCAGTGATCTCGGCCATGACGCGCTCGTTTTTCCGGCGGGGCGCATCGATGTCCATCGGGGTGCCCTTTTTGTTTTCGGTGTCGGCACTGGTGTAGGTGGCCTGGAAGTTGTCGTCGTCCGGCACGGGGCCGGGGAGTTTCATGCCGGGCGGGATTTTTCCCGAGCGCAGACCGTAGACGAAATGGTTCTCTATGAAGACGCCGGTCGCGTCGCCGTGGTTTTGCGGGACGGAAAAATGGTAATCGAAGCCGATCTCGAGTGGGCCGGGTTTGATCTCGGCGGTGTAGTCGGTGCGGAACTTGGGGGAGTCGTTGTCGGCGCCGTAGCCGAGATGCCATTTGCCGATGGCGGCGGTGGCGTAGCCGTGGGTCTTGAGGAGCGAGGCCATGTTGAGGCGCGAGCTTTCGATGTGAAGCGGGGCGAAGGTGCCGAGGACTTCGTACTTGAGCGAGGTGCGCCAGCAATAGCGGCCGGTGAGGAGCGAGTAGCGCGTGGGCGAGCAGACGGAGGAAGTGGTGTTGGCGTCGGTGAAGCGGCGGCCCTCGCGGGCGAGGCGGTCGATGTTGGGGGTGCGGACCAGGGCGGGGTTGGCGCCGTAGCAGCCGACGCTGCCGTAGCCCAGGTCATCGGCGAGGATGACGACGATATTGGGCTGGGCGGAAGGGGCAGCGAAGCTGCGGGCGCAGAGGCACAGAAGCGCGAGGAGGATGCGGGCGAAGGGGGAGGTTTTCAACGGGAGGAGGATATGGAAAATGGGAGATGGGAAACGGGAGATGGGAGATGGGAGATGGAAAATCGCAGGTGGGCCTGGTGGAACTTATTTGGCTTTTTCCGGGAGGAGCCAGCGGGGGGCGATCTGGTCGGTTTCCGAGCTGTCGATGAGCCAGTTGAGAATGCGGGTGCGGAGGTCTTCCTCGATGGCGTGGAGGTCGGGGTGGCCGGCGAGGTTGGTGCGCTCGTGGGGATCGGCCTGCAGGTCGTAGAGTTCGGAGGTGTTTTCCCGGCCATAGTAGCAGTATTTCCAACGGTCGGTGCGGACCATCTTGGCATCGGGGTGGCGGATGCCGTCGACTCCCTTGCCCTTCTCGAAGGGGAGATCGAGGCCGCCGGTGATGACTTCGGGGATGATGTTTTCGCTGAAGACTTCGGCGTGCGGAGTATAGGTGCGGCCCATGGAAGCGATGAGCGGAGCGAAGCTGCGGCCCTGGCATTCTTGCGGCTCGGGGAGGCCGATGAATTCGAAAAGGGTCGGCAGGAGATCGACGGTCTCGATCAACTCGTCGTGGCGGGAGGGCGGAACGCGACCGGGGAGGCTGACCATGAAGGGCACGCGGACGGACGGCTCGAAGAAGCAATTCTTGCCCATGATCCCGTGTTCGAGCAACTGGTCGCCGTGATCGGAGCTGAAGACGATGAGCGTGTTCCTGGCCTGGCCGCTGGCCTCGAGCGCGTCGAGGAGGAGGCCGATCTCGTGGTCGATGTGGCTGATCGCACCGTAGTAACTGCGGTACATCCACTCGAGGCGCTGGCGATTGATTTTCAGGACGCCGGCGGCGTCGCGAGTTGCCAGCTTTTGCAGCGGCAACGGGAGTTTTTGCAGGTCTTCCTCGGTGAACGTATCGGGAAGTGGAATTTCGGCGCCATCGTACATCGAGTCGTAGGGCGCGCTGACTTCGAAGGGCGAGTGCGGTTTCCAGAATGAGACGTGCAGAAAGAAGGGTTGCTGGCCTTGCGCGAGTTCCTCCAGCCAGTGGCGGGCGCGCGCGCCGGTCCACGCGGTGTCGGTGAACTCGGCGTCGATCACGGCGCGGAAGGGATTTTTCCCTGGCGCGATGTCCTTGGCGACGGCGCGATAGTAGAGGTCTTTCCTGGGGTCGTTGGCCTGGCGCCATTTGAAATAGTCCGACCAGCGGTCGGTGAACGGGACTCCGTCGTGCAGTTCCGCGATGTCGAAACCAGTGCGCATGGCTTCCTCGGCAGTCGGCGGATAGTAGTGCAGTTTGCCGACGGACGCGGTGCGGTACCCGGCATCCTTGAGGCGGGCCTGGAGGAGAATCTCGGAGCGGTCGAGCGGGGTGTAGTTCACACGGTTGCGGTGTGCGTGGGCGTAGCGGCCGGTGAAGAAGCTGATGCGCGACGGGACACAAACCGGCGAAGCGACGAAGGCGTGGGTGAAATTGGCGCCGCGGGCGGCGAGGCGGTCGAGGCTGGGGGTCTTGATGATCGGGTTGCCATTGGCGCCCACGCAGTCCCAACGCTGCTGGTCGGTCATGATGAAGAGGATGTTGGGGCGACGGGTGGGGGCGTCGTCTCCGAGAGCGGCGCCTGTGAGTAAGGCCAAGCAGAAGATGAGAGAGAGCAGGCGATGGAGCGTCATGGGGAGTAACCGGGGACACTTGGAGACTGGGCGGAAACGGGGAGGGAATCACGCAAATCCGATGGCAGAGATTGACGGCGCAGGGCGCTCACCGTTTCGGGAAGAGCGATTCGCCTTCGGCTGGGGTTTGCGCTTAGAGTGCGGGCATGCAGTTTCCACCTCCCGCGCGCTACTACGCGCCTCTGCTCGTGCTGGTCTTCGGGCTCGCCACCACGTGGCTTGATTATCAACTCAACCTCTCGAACGACCTGGCGCGCAATCTGAAGGACGTGGAGGCGCAGGCTCAGGCGACGGGCACCCGGCTGGCGCGGAGGAGCGCGCATCAAATGGAACGCGGAGAAGCGATTCTCCTGGCGGAAGACCTGGCGGCGTGGGCGCATGAGCCGTGGCTCAAACAGGCCGCGCTGGTGGACAGCCACGGGGTGATCCTCGACGAATCGGACAAGCGATTCGCCGGCCAGCGGGCCATGGAGACGCCGTTTGCCCCAGCAATGAAGCTCGCGGAGACGAAGGGCGCCGCGGCGGGTGAGACTGGAATTCCCGACCCGGAAGGAGCGCTGCTGCTGGACGCGTATCCGTTCTCGATGGGGCCGAAAGGGACGGGCTGGGTGCTGGTGGTCTTCGATCGCGCGGAAGCGATGGCCCAGGCGGGGGCGGACGCCCGGCGGCAGCTCCGGTGGATGGCGCTGTCGATCACCTTTCTTTGCTTTTGTCTTTGGGCCGCGCTGCACTTTGGCTTCGCGGCGCGACTGGCCCGGCTCGCGCAGGCGGTGCGCGACTTTGGGGAGGGACGCACGACCCAAGTCAAGGAGCTGCCCGGCGCCGATGAAGTGCACGCGCTCTCCGCGGCGTTTGCGGCGATGGGAGCGCGCCTCACCGAGCGGGAGGCGGAGCGGGTGCGACTGGAGCGGGAGATCCTGGAAACCTCGGAGCGCGAGCGACGGCGGATCGGACGCGATTTGCACGACGGAATCGGCCAGCAGCTCACGGCGGTTTCGCTGGCCACAAGCGGGCTGATCACGGCGCTGGAGTCTGCCGCACCCTTGCTCATTCCGCAGGCGGAGAACCTGGGCGGCCAGATCCGCGAAACGATCGCGGCGGTAAGGGCGCTTTCGCATGGACTGGCGCCGGTGGCGCTCCAGGACGATGGATTGATGCATGCGCTCCATGAACTCGCCGACTCGACGGGGCGCACGGCACGGCTGCGCTGCGTCTTCGAATGCCCGACACCGGTCCGCGTGCCCGAGGCGGACATCGCGGGCCACCTCTACCGCATCGCGCAGGAAGCGGTGAACAACGCCCTGAAGCACGCCGCGCCCGCGGAAATTCGCATCGGCCTGGAGCGGCGTAATGGCGCCGTAGTGCTGGAGGTGGACGACGATGGCGACGGACTGCCGGAGAAGCGGACGGATGGCAGCGGCATCGGACTGGAAGTGATGCGCCATCGCGCGCAGATCGCGGGCGGGACGTTGGAAATCGGCTCGGCACCGGCGGGCGGAACCCGTATTGCTTGCACCGTCCCAATTCACACATGAGTTCTTCCAAGGCCAGCAATCGCGCCCAGATCGGCGCCAGGTTCCGTCTCCTCCTCGTCGACGATCACCCGGTGGTGCTCGACGGCTACCGGCTGATGCTCAATGCACAGCCCGATCTGGAAGTGTGTGCGACGGCGGGGAACGTGGCCGAGGCGCTGGACGCGGTGGCGCGTGAGCTGCCCGATCTGGTGCTGGTGGACCTGACGATGCCGGGCCGGGGCGGACTCGATCTGATCAAGGACCTGATGGTCCTGCATCCCGGGATGAAGGTGCTCGTGTGCTCGATGCATGATGAGATGCTGTATGCGGAGCGCGCTCTGCACGCGGGAGCGAAAGGATACCTGACCAAGGATAGCCCTGGCAGCGTGATGCTGGCGGCGATCCGGCGCGTGCTGGACGGCGGCATCTATGTGAGCGATCGCCTGGCGGCGCGCGTGCTCGATGCCTTTGCCGGCGCGCGGCCGCGCGGGTCCAATTCGCCGCTGGAGAAATTGAGCGACCGGGAATTTGAGGTCTTCCAGCTTTTTGGCGAGGGCCGGACGGCGAAGGAGATCGCGGCGAAGCTCAACCTGAGCCCGAAAACGGTTTCGGTGCACCGCGATCATATCAAGGAGAAGATGGAATTTGCCACGAGCGCGGAGATGATCCGGCAGGCGGTGCGGTGGGTGGAATCGCAGGATCTGGGGCTGCGGTAGGGGCGACGCGGGAGCCGCGAAGCCCAAGGGATTGGTTGTAAATGGCTGGCAGGTGGGTAAAGCCAAATCCGGTGATGGAAAGGAAAACGCAGAGACGCAAAGACGCAGAGGAGAAGAGTTTCGGTGACGATCCTTTCAGCACGGGACGCTTGTGCCATCTGGCGGGTTCCCCCACATCGTCATTCAGGAACGAAGAACCTCTGATCTCTTCCTTCATCTGGCGCCTCGCTGGAGAGGAAAGGCAGAGATCAGAGGTTCTTCGCTTCGCTCAGAATGACGGGGAAGGGAATGCGCCCAGTGAGTCTAAGTCTGTTCAGGGTAAATGGTAACTGGTGGCTGATTTGCGGCGGAAAACGGGACAGGCGGTAGGCTGAGCGCCTAGCGACGGGCGGACTCGGCGCCAATTTCAGGGGAGTAAGAATTGGGCCACGGTTCGACTATCCAAACCACCGCCCGCCCAGCACCGATCCTCATGCCCCATTCCACCAGAAACCTCGATGTTCCCGCCGCCCGATTGCCTCACGCCCGGCTGCTCGTGGTGGATGACGATCAGCTCATCCGGGAATTGCATGCCCGCGTCCTCATTGTGGCCGGATATGAAGTGGAAACGGCGGAGGATGGCGTCGACGCGCTGGAGCGGCTCGCGGACGAGCCGTTCGATCTCGTCGTGACCGACAACTACATGCCGCGGCTCAGCGGGTCGAACATCGCGCTGACACTACGGTCGGCGGGAAGCCGCATCCCGGTGGTGATGGTCTCGGGTTCCCTCGCGACCACTCCCCTGCCCGCGGGCGTCGCCCGCGAAGTCTTCGCCGCTCTTCGCAAGCCCGCCCGCTCCGCGGAGGTCGTTTCGGCTGTCGCGCTGGCCTTGAGTTCCAGCGCCCAGGCAGGCGGACATCGATCCATCCGCCGCCTGCAATACCTGGAGGCCTGAGCCATGAAGACCGCAAATGCAATGAATGGCAGATTTGAGCCCAGTAAGTTCGACCGGCGCCTGCTTCCAGTCGTCGTCTCCATGATTGTGATCGGTCTGGGCGCGTTGGTCAGGGAATGGCGAAACGCCCATCACTCAGCGATTCCCCAGAACCCCTACCCGCCGCAGGTTCAAGGCCCGCAAAACCAGTAGGAATGCGGCCGGCGAATCCGCATCTGCGGGATTTGTAGCAAAAAGCGCTACCCGGCTTTCTGAATACCAAGAACTTCTAATCAATGCGCAGTGTGCTAATACCAGAATGTTGAATCCTTCCCCACAACCCGCCCGCTCCGAATCGGCGTCTCATCACGGGCCAGTCCTCCAGCCGCCGACGCATGACAAGCCGCCATCGAAGTCTCGGTGGATCATCATTCTTGCGGTGCTCATGGTGGTTTCCTTCGTGGCGTATCGGATCATCCAAAACCACAAGACGGCGCCCGCATCTACCGGGGGAGGGCGGGGGTCTGGAGCAGGCACGGGCATGCCGGTGCCCGTGGTTGCCGGCACGGTGGAGAAGAAGGATGCACCGATCTACCTGAACGGGATCGGCGCCGTGCAGGCATTCAATACGGTCACGGTAGTCCCGCGCGTGGACGGCGAGATCAAGCAGGTGGCCTATACCGAAGGGCAGGATGTGCAGAAGGGCGATCTGCTGGCGCAAATCGATCCGGCCCCGTATCAGGCGGCCTACGACCAAGCGGTCGCGAAGAAGGCGCAGGACGAAGCCCAACTCGTCAACGCCAATCTGAACATGAAACGCGAAGAGGATCTCTTCGCGAAGAAGGCGGTATCGGTGCAGGAACGTGACACGCAGCGAGCCCTCACGGACCAGCTCGATGCCACGGTCAAGGCCGATGCCGCGGCGATCCAGAGCGCAAAGGTGCAACTCGACTATACCCGGATTGTGGCACCCATCTCCGGGCGCACGGGCATTCGTCTGGTGGACCAGGGCAATGTGGTGCACTCGGGCGGCAACGCGGGCATCGTCGTCCTCACGCAGCTTCAGCCGATCACCGTCGTTTTCACCCTGCGCGAACAGGATCTCGTGGAAATCAAGAAGCAGGGCGGGGCGCCCACGGATTTCAAGGTATTGGCCGTGGATCGTGACACCACGACCGTGCTCGACACGGGCACTCTGGCGGTGTTCGACAACCAGATCGATCAATCGACCGGGACCATCAAGCTCAAGGCGACTTTTCCGAATGAGAACTTTCAACTCTGGCCCGGGCAATTCATTAACGCCCGGCTCCTCCTGACCACGCGCAAGGACGGCCTTCTCGTGCCAGCCTCCGTGGTGCAACGCGGTCCACAGGGATCCTTCGCGTTTGTCATCAAGGGCGACGACACCGTGGAAATTCGCCCGGTCAAAGTAGGCCCCATCGAGCAAGGGATGGCGCTCATCGAGAGCGGACTGGAAGCCGGTGAACGCGTGGTCGTGGACGGCCAGTACAAGCTTCAGCCGGGTTCGCATGTGAAAATCGCCGATGCGCCGGCCGGGGCCGGCCACGGCGCCGGGCAACCGGGCGTCGGTGCGCACGCCGGCGGTCAGCATGGCGGCGCTCATGCGGGTGGACCGCCCAAATAGCCGCAGGGCGCAGCCATGAATATTTCCGAGCCTTTCATCAAGCGCCCGGTGGCCACCTCCCTGCTGATGGCGGGTGTGATCATGATGGGCATGCTTGGCTACTCGCTGTTGCCGATCTCCGCGCTGCCGGCTGTGGATTTCCCGACCATCCAGGTCACCGCCCAGTATCCCGGCGCGAGCCCGGACGTGATGACTTCCTCGGTGACCACGCCGCTGGAGCGCCAGTTTGGGCAGATCAGCGGGCTGTCGATGATGACTTCGATCAGTTCCTTCGGGAACTCCCAGATCACGCTCCAATTTACGCTGGATCGCGACATCGACGCGGCGGCGCAGGACGTGCAGGCGGCGATCAATGCCGCGGGCGGCGTCCTGCCGAAGACCATGCCGAATCCGCCGACGTATTCGAAGGTGAATCCGTCGGATCAACCGATCATCACGATCGCGCTGACCTCCGATTCGCTGCCGCTGGAGAAGGTGAACGATCTGGCGGACACGCTGCTCGCCCAGAAGTTGAGCGAAGTCACGGGCGTCGGGCTCGTTACGATCGAAGGCAATCAAAAGCCCGCCGTGCGGGTGCGCATGAATCCGGCGGCGCTGGCTTCGCTGGGCATGGGTCTCGAAGACGTGCGCAACGCCCTGACGCAAAACAATCTCAACCAGCCCAAGGGCAGCTTTGACGGGGCGCGGCAGGCTTACGCAATCGGGGCGAACGACCAGATCCTGACGGCAGACGCCTATCGCAACATCGTCCTCGCCTACCGCAACGGCGCGCCCGTGCGACTCGGCGATCTCGGGGAGATCGTCGACAACGTGGAAAATGTGCGGCTGGCGGCGTGGGTCGGGAAGAAGCCGGCGGTGATTCTCGATGTCCAGCGGCAACCGGGAGCGAACATCATCGAAACCGCCGACCGGGTGAAGGCGCTGCTGCCCAAGCTGCGGCTGTCGCTGCCTCCTTCCGTGAAGGCGGAAGTCCTGACCGACCGGACGGAAACAATCCGCGCCTCGGTGAAGGACGTCCAGTTCACGCTCCTGCTGACCGTCGCCCTGGTGGTGATGGTGATTTTCCTCTTCCTGCGGAAGTTCTGGGCGACGGTCATCCCGAGCATCGCGCTGCCGCTGGCGATCATCGGCACCTTCGGGGTGATGAAGCTCATCGGCTTCAGCCTCGACAACCTCTCGCTGATGGCCCTCACGATCGCGACGGGGTTCGTCGTCGACGACGCGATCGTGATGATCGAGAACATCGTGCGTTTTTTGGAAAAGGGCTACAGCCCGATGGAGGCCGCGCTGGAGGGCTCCAAGCAGATCGGGTTCACCGTCATTTCGCTGACGATCTCGCTTATCGCGGTCTTCATTCCGCTGCTGTTCATGACCGGCATCGTGGGACGGCTGTTCCGAGAATTTGCGATCACCCTCAGCGTCGCGGTGGCGATGTCAGCCGTCGTATCGCTCACACTGACGCCAATGATGTGCGCGCGGATGTTGAAGCGTGAACGCGAGGAGGACCACGGCCGCTTCTATGAAATCACGGAGGGCGCCTGGCAGGCCATGCTCCACTGGTATGATACCGGGCTGAAGTGGGTGCTCCGGCACCAGTTCTTCACTTTGATGGTCGCCGTGGCCACATTGGTCGCCACCATCTGGCTCTACATTATCGTGCCCAAGGGGCTGCTGCCGCAGCAGGACACCGGATTGATCGTCGGCGTGACGGATGCGGCGCAGTCCATCTCGTTCAAAGCGATGATGCAGCTCCAGCGCGAGGTCGCGGCGATCGTGGAGAAAGACCCGGACGTCGTGAGCGTTTCCTCCTTCGTCGGCGCCGGGGCGGTGAACGCCACCGTGAACACCGGGCGGCTCTTCATTGCGCTGAAGCCGCGCGACCAGCGCTCCGCCGGGGCCAGCGCCATCATCGATCGCCTGCGCTACTCCGTGCGCGACGTGGAAGGCATCTCGCTCTTCATGCAGGCCGTGCAGGATGTGCAGATCGACAGCCGGGTGAGCCGCACCCAGTATCAATACACGCTCCAGGATGCCGACGAAAATGAGCTGGCCCTCGAAGCGCCCAAGCTCCTCGCCAAGCTGCGCGAACAGCCCGAATTGATCGACGTGGCCAGCGACCAGCAATCCGGCGGCCTGCAACTGAGCGTGGAGATCGATCGCGCGAAAGCGACCCGCTTCAATGTAACCACGCAGGCCATCGACGACACGCTGTATGATGCATTCGGCCAGCGCCAGGTCTCGATCATCTTTACGCAGCTCAACCAGTATCGCGTGATCCTGGAGGCCCAGCCGGAGTTTCAGCTCACGCCGGAGGTGCTGGACAAGATTTACGTCAAATCGACGACCAACCAAGCCGTGCCTCTGAGCGCGATCGCACAGCTCAAAACGGTGACCGCGCCGCTGGCTGTCAACCATGAGGGGCAATTCCCGTCCGTGACGCTTTCGTTCAATCTCACCCCGGGCCACTCACTGGGCGACGCGGTGGAATCGATCCAGCGGGCGCAGAAAGAGATCGGGCTGCCGGAAACTGTCGAGACGACTTTCTCGGGAAGCGCCGCGGAGTTTCGGTCGTCGCTGAAGAGCGAGCCGTTCCTGCTCCTCGCGGCGGTGGTGGTCATCTACATCGTGCTGGGGGTCCTCTATGAAAGCTACATTCATCCGATCACGATCCTCTCGAGCCTGCCATCCGCAGGCGTGGGCGCGTTGCTCGCCCTCATCGTCACCGGCACGGACATGTCGCTCATCGCCCTCATCGGCATCGTGCTGCTGATCGGCATCGTGAAAAAGAATGCGATCATGATGATCGACTTCGCGCTCGATGCGGAGCGCAACGATCACCTGCCACCGGAGCAGTCGATCTACCAGGCGTGCCTTTTGCGTTTCCGGCCGATCATGATGACGACCTTTGCGGCGCTGTTCGGCGCGCTGCCGCTGGCGCTGCAAAACGGCACCGGCTCCGAGTTGCGCAAGCCGATGGGTATTGCCATCGTCGGCGGGCTGTTGCTCTCGCAATTCATTACGCTCTACACCACGCCGGTCATCTATCTTTACCTCGATCGCCTCGGCCAGAGGGTCCGTCGCTGGCGCGGCAAGGATGTGGAAATTCCGCCCACGGATGAGCCGACGCCGGGTGGAGAGTTGGTGCCTGTCGTTCCGCCGGCCGCGCAGCCATGAGCATTTCGGAGCCATTCATCCAACGGCCGGTGGCGACCGCGCTACTGGCCGCGGGGCTCTTTCTGCTGGGCATCGTGGCGTATCACATGCTGCCGGTGGCGCCGCTGCCGCGGGTGGACTCGCCGATGATTTCGGTCAGCGCCTCGCTGCCGGGCGCGGACCCGGGAACGGTTGCCTCCTCCCTGGCGGCGCCACTAGAAAAGCGGCTGGCGCAAATCGCGGGCGTCAACGAGATCACCTCGGTCAGCACGCTGGGAGGCGCGTCGATCACCATCCAGTTTGACCTCAATCGGAAAGTCGACGGGGCCGCGCGGGATGTGCAAGCCGCCATCAATGCCGCGGCGAGTGAGTTGCCACTGAATCTCCCCTCCCCGCCCACCTATCGGAAGGTGAACCCCGCCGACGCACCGATCATGGTATTGGCGATGACCTCCGATACGCATGCTCCGACGGAGGTCTTCGAATACGCCGACGAGATTCTCGGACAACGGCTGAGCCAGGTGGAAGGGGTGAGCCAGGTCATGATCAACGGCGCTGAGAAATCCGCCGTGCGGGTGCAGGCCAATCCGGCGGCGCTGGCCTCGGCGGGAATCAGCCTCGAGGAAGTGCGGACCTTTCTCTCGCAAACCAACCTGGACCTGCCCAAAGGCAGCATCGACGGCGACCAGGCCACCTACGCCATCGAAGGCAACGACCAGATGAAGACGGCGGATGAATACCGCAACCTCGTGCTGATGCAGAAGAACGGTACCCCGATCATGCTCGGCTCGGTGGCGAAGGTGATCGACGGCGTGGAGAATACCCAACGCGCGGGCTGGTCAGGCACGAAGCCGGCGGTGCTCCTGATCATCTTCAAGCAAGCCGGCGCGAACGTGATCGATACGGTCGACCGCATTCGCGCCGTTCTTCCGCAGACGGAGAAATGGCTCCCGCCGAGCGCCAAAGTCGAAGTGCTGAGCGACCGAACGATCACGATCCGCTCCTCGGTGGAGGACGTGCAATTCTCACTGCTCCTGAGCATCGCGCTCGTGGTCATGGTCATCTTCCTGTTTCTGCGGCGGTTCTGGCCAACGTTCATCGCCAGCGTGACCGTGCCGCTCGCCATCGCCGGCACGTTTGCGGTGATGTACCTGCTCGATTACAGCCTCGATAACTTGTCGCTCATGGCCGTGACGATTTCCGTCGGGTTCGTGGTCGACGACGCGATCGTGGTCATTGAAAATGTCTACCGCTTTGTCGAGGCCGGAGAGACGCCGATGCGCGCCGCTTTGAAGGGTGCGCGGCAGATCGGATTTACGGTCGTTTCGATGAGCCTCTCGCTTGTCGCGGTGTTCATCCCCCTGCTCTTCATGAGCGGCCTGATCGGCCGTTTGTTTCACGAATTCGCCGTCACGCTCAGCGCGGCCATTCTGGTCTCGGGGGTCATCTCGCTCACCCTCACGCCCATGATGTGCGCGCGATTCTTGCGGCCGGAAGCAGAGCAGCCGCCGGCGGGATTTCTCATTCGGGCCTGTGAGCGCGCCTTCGACTGGATGGTCGGCCACTACAGCACCGCGGTCCGCTGGGTGCTGCGCCGCGAATACTTCATGCTCGTCGTCACGGTGCTCACCGTGGCCGGCACGGTCTGGCTCTACATTCTTGTGCCGAAAGGGATGTTCCCGCAGCAGGACACCGGGCTCATGACGGGGAATACCGAGGGCGCCCAGGACATTTCTTTCGCGGCAATGTCAGAGCTGCAAAACAAGGTCACGGGTATCCTCATGGATGATCCGGCCGTCGCCACGGTGGGATCATTTATCGGCGGCGGATACGGGAGCGCGACCGTGAATACCGGGCGTCTCTTCATCGCGCTCAAGCCGCCCGCGGAGCGCAAGGTGAAGGCGGAGGAAGTGATCCAGCGGGTACGCCGCAAAGTAGCGCAGATCCAGGGCATCAACCTCTTTCTCCAGTCCAACCAGGACATCCGCGTCGGCGGGCGCCAGAGCAAATCGCAGTACCAGTACGCGCTGCAAAGCGGCAACCTGGAGGAATTGAACGAATGGGCCCCGAAGCTTCTGCGGGAGCTGCGCAAGCTGCCGCAGCTCAAGGATGTGACCAGCGACCAGCAGGTAAGCGGCTTGCAGACCAACGTGGTGATCGACCGCGACGCCGCCGCGCGACTCGGGGTTTCGCCCGATGCGATCGACAACACGCTCTACGATGCCTTCGGCCAGCGGCAGGTCTCGACCATCTACAAGCGCTACAATCAACACCATGTCGTGCTCGAGGTGGAACCGGAGTTTCTGAAGGATCCCTCGTCACTGAGCCGCATCTTCGTCAAATCGACGACGGGGGCCATGGTCCCGTTGAGCAGCGTGGCGGGTTTCCAGACAACGAACACGTCGCTCTCGGTCAACCACCAGAGCCAGTTCCCTGCCGTCACGATCTCCTTCAACCTCACTCCCGGAGTCTCCCTCGGGACAGCCACGGATCTTGTCCAGAACACGAAACGGGAGCTGCGAGTTCCGAGCGACATCATCGCGAGCTTCCAGGGCACCGCGCAGATTTTTCAGGCCTCACTCTCGACCATGCCCCTGCTGGCCGGCGCGGCTTTGATCGTCGTCTACATCGTGCTGGGCATTCTCTACGAAAGCCTCATCCATCCGATCACGATCATCTCCACGCTGCCCAGCGCGGGCCTGGGCGCGCTGCTCGCGCTAATGGTGTGTGGCTATGATCTTTCCCTCATTTCCTTCATCGGGATCATCCTGCTCATGGGCATCGTGAAGAAAAATGCCATCATGATGATCGACTTCGCCATCGAGGCGGAGCGTGTCGAGGGCCTATCGCCCGAGGAGGCGATCTACAAGGCGTGCGTGGTCCGGTTCCGGCCAATCATGATGACGACACTCGCGGCGATGTTCGGCGCGGTGCCGCTTGCGGTCGGCATGGGCATCGGTTCCGAATTGCGACAACCGCTGGGCGTAGCCGTGGTCGGCGGCCTGATCGTTTCGCAGATTCTCACACTCTTCACGACGCCTGTGATCTACCTGGCGATCGAACGGACGCGGCTGTGGGTCCACCGGCGCGTCGGAAAGCCGGTCGAACCTGTGCTGGCGCGGCCGCAGGAAGTGGGTTGAGGGCTGCGAATTCTTCGACACGGGCGACCAACTCTTCGACGTCGAAGACGATTTCGATTCTTTTCGGCTCTTTCAGCTTCTTTTTCATTGGTTGTGCTTTCGCTGTCAGAGGCACCCGTCTTATTATCAGGCGCGCTCCCCTGAGCTGTCATTCTGAGGAACGAAGAATCTCTGATCTCTTCCGGCATCTGACGCCATGTTGGTGAGGAAAGGCAGAAATCAGCTCGCCCAAAAGGCACCGGCCCCCACTTGTCCCGGATGCCGCCGCCTCGGAGGTTCTCTCCCGCATGCGGGATCAGAATGACACGAAGGGAGAGCGCCCAAAAATGGCATCCGTTATACCCAAAGCGAGCGATTCTCGGAATGACGGCAAGGACGGGGTTCGAATTTCGAGTTGGACGGCCGGGCCACGCCATCGGCGCTGGACTTATATGGTGCGGGCTGATGATCCTCGCGAAAAATTGTTGCCATGCATTTTCGCGACCTAACCGAATCCCAGATCCTCGCACTCGCCGTCACCGCCGAGGAAGAGGACGCGCGCATCTATCGCGATTTTGCCGAGTCGCTCCGTGCGGATTATCCGGCAACGGCGGAACTTTTCACCAAAATGGCGGAAGAGGAAGACGGGCACCGGCACCGGTTAATCGAGGGGTATCGGAAAAAATTTGGAGATCACATTCCATTCATCCGGCGGCAGGACGTGAAAGGTTTCAACTTGCGGCGACCGTCCTGGTACACGACGGCACTCGCACCGGGCCGCGCACGCGAGGAAGCGGCCTTGATGGAAATCGACGCGCGGCGCTTCTATGAGGCCGCCGCGCAGCGGACCAATGACGCCAGCGTCCGCCAACTCCTCGACGATCTCGCGCAGGAGGAAGGCCGCCACGAGGCGACGGCGGAGGAAATCACCGATGCGCAGGCCACCTCAGGCGCGCTGCACCATGAGCGCGACACGGAGCGGCGGTTGTTCGTCCTGCGATTCGTTCAGCCGGGGCTGGCGGGGCTGATGGATGGCTCCGTGTCCACGCTTGCGCCGCTTTTCGCCGCGGCTTTTGCAACCATGAACACGGTGGCGACTTTCAAGGTCGGACTCGCCGCTTCGGTCGGGGCGGGCATCAGCATGGGTTTCGCCGAGGCGCTGTCGGACGATGGCAAGCTCAGCGGCCGCGGCGCCCCGTGGACGCGCGGCGCGGTCTGCGGCCTGATGACGGCCATCGGCGGCCTCGGGCACACGCTGCCCTACCTCATCCACAATTTTCATTTCGCGACGACGATCGCGCTCTTTGTCGTCGCGGTGGAACTGGCGGTCATCGCCTGGATTCGCAGGCGCTACATGGATACCCCGCTGCTCTCGGCGGTCTTCCAGGTCGTGGTGGGCGGGGTGCTCGTCTTCCTCGCCGGCTGGTTGATCGGCGCGGGTTGACTATTTGCGCCGCCGGAAACGACGCAGGCCCAGGACCGTTCCATTGGCAGCCGCCAGCAAGGAGGCGCTGGCCGGTACCATGACGATTGCTCCAGTCCCTGTGCAACGGACTTCTTCCTTTCCGCGCCGCAAACCGGAGCACACAGGGAGTCCAACCCGTGCGCCACGCCCGAATGCATTGCAGTGACCCGCCATGCACTCCCCTGGTCCAAACGCAACTTCCGTCAACTGGATCGAGACCCACGTACCCGCCCGCCTGGATCGTCTGCCCTGGAGTGGGTGGCATTGGATGATCGTTGTGGCCCTCGGGGTCACCTGGATCCTGGACGGTCTTGAAGTGACACTGGCCGGCGCGCTCGCCGCGACACTCAAAGACCCTGCGTCCCTCGGCTTGAGCGATACGCAGGTGGGCGGCACGGCCACGGCCTATCTCAGCGGAGCCGTGGCGGGGGCCTTGCTGTTCGGTTACCTCACCGACCGGTTCGGCCGGAAGCGGCTCTTCTTCATTACTCTTGCAGTCTATCTCGCTGGGACCGCGCTCTCCGGCCTCGCCTGGGACTTTTGGAGTTTTGTCGTGTTTCGTGCGCTGACCGGGGCCGGGATCGGCGGCGAATATGCGGCGATCAATTCCGCCATCGATGAATTGATCCCAGCCCGGTTGCGCGGCCAGGTGGATCTGGCGATCAACTCCTCCTATTGGCTCGGCGCGGCGCTCGGATCGGTTCTTACACTTTACCTGCTCGATCCCCGCCGCATCCCGGTTTGGCTCGGCTGGCGGCTGGTCTTCGGCGCGGGCGCCGCGCTCGGTCTGATCATCTTGATCTTCCGCAGATGGGTGCCGGAGAGCCCCCGGTGGCTGATGGTGCACGGCGATCCCAAGGACGCGGAGAAGATCGTGGCGGATATCGAAGCCCAGGTGCGCGTTCATCCGGCGCCCGCTGCGGCACTTGGGGAACCCACTCGCATTCGGGTGCGTCATCACACGCCGTGGCGCGAAATCTGGAACGCGGTGGTGCACGAACATCGCCGGCGCGCATTTTTAGGTTTTACGCTGATGGCCTCGCAAGCTTTCTTCTACAACGCGATTTTCTTCAGCTACGCGCTGGTGCTGACGAAGTTCTACGGCGTCGAGGCCGGCGGGGTGAGCGCGTATATGCTGCCGCTGGCATTGGGGAACGCGCTCGGCCCAATCCTCATCGGACGGCTCTTTGACGTAGTCGGGCGAAAGCCCATGATCGTCCTGACCTATGCCGCGAGCGGGGTGTTGCTGGCCATCAGCGGTTGGTTGTTCCAGATGCAGATGATCACGGCCCGGGAGCAGGCGATGATATGGAGCGTCATCTTCTTCATTGCGTCGGCCGCGGCGAGTTCCGCCTACCTGACCGTGAGCGAGATTTTCCCGCTCGAGATCCGGGGAATCGCGATCTCCATTTTCTTTTCGGTCGGCACGTTGGCGGGCGGGGTGGGAGCGCCTCTCCTGTTCGGGCATTTGATCGGCACAGGACACCGGGAATATCTCTTCGCCGGATACCTGATCGGCGGGGCGCTGATGATCATCGCTGCGCTCATCGAGGCGTGGATCGGGGTAAAGGCTGAACGGCAATCCCTCGAGACCGTTGCAAAACCCCTGTCGGCAGCCAGTTGATCGGGCACGAACGAGTCGCGGCTTTCCATCAATGATGCGCATCGCGGTCGACATTTCTGAAGTGATCGCGCATGAAAACCCCGTCCCCATGAAATCGATCCTCACATTTGCTCTCTGCCTGATTGGCGTCGTGGTCCGCGCGGAACCGCGCATCGTCAAGGACGTCGAGTTCGCCCGGGTCGATGACACCGTGCTGAAATTGGACCTCCACTTACCGGAGAAGGTGGTGCCACCGCTGATCGTCTACGTTCACGGTGGGGCGTGGCGGGCCGGTTCGAAAAGCGACATGCCACTCAAAGGCCTGGTGGCGAAAGGCTTTGCGGTCGCGAGCGTCGATTACCGGCTCTCCACCGTCGCGCCGTTTCCCGCGCAGGCGTTCGACATCAAGGCTGCGATCCGATTTCTCCGTGCGCACGGCAGCGAATATGGATATGATGCCACGCGCATTGTGGTCTCAGGAAGCTCCGCCGGCGGACATCTGGCGGCGCTCATCGGCGTGACGAATGGAAACTCGGAACTCGAAGGAACAGAGGGCGACTGCCTCAAAGAATCGTCCGCGGTTCAGGGGATCATCAGCCTTTTCGGAGCATCGGATCTAATGACGATCCTGACCCAGAGCACGCCGCACGGATTGAGCGTGCGGGTGCCGGCGTTGCAATTGCTGCTCGGCGGACAACCCAATGAGAAGCCGGACCTCGCGCGACTCGCCAGCCCGGTGACGCATGTCGATGCGCATGATCCGCCGCTGTTGCTGATTCACGGCGATGCCGACCCGCAGATGCCTCCGGAGCAATCGCAGGAGTTAAAGAAGGCTTACGAGGCCGTAGGACGGCCGGTGCAACTCGAGGTGATTCATGGGGGGAAGCATGGTGGGGCGGAGTTCTATGACGCTGAGCGGACGGAGTTGATGGCGAAATTTCTGGCGGGGGTTGGTGGGCGGTAAGGCGGACTTCATTTCGAGCGGCAGCGCCGTCCTACTCTTTTGTCATCCTGCTGAGTGGAGCGGGGCAGCATGGGCGCAGTCGAAGGACCTCTCGCATCCTGTGGGTTCTCGCGCGGAGCGGACGGCCGCACTCGTAGTTGCCAGCGAATCACACGAATCACGCGAATAGCAGAGATGCCATTCGCGTCATTCGAGTGATTCGCTGGCAGCCTGCTTTGCGCACGCACATCCGCTCCGCTCAAAAACCCACGGGATATTTGAGGTCCTTCGACTGCGCCCATGATTCCCCGCTCCGCTCAGGATGACAAAGTTGGGGGACGGCGCTCGCGCTCAAAACGACGCGCCATCAGGCAACGTCCACACACGGTTTCTTTACTCCAATTAGCCTTTCCGCCTTTACGAGCTTCGCTACCGTGATGCCGCCGCTTCAGCCGTAGCGGGCTCGGCTGGAATCGCTGGCAGCGTCTTCAGGAACGCGTCCACCCGTTTGGAATTGGTGATGGAAACCGTGTAGCTCCGATTGTTCTTCGGCTGCAGTTCGTCGAGGTGCGTGAGGCGGAATTCGCGTGATCCGCTCGCAGGTGCCCGGCTGGCTTGGGGCAGGGTCTCGAAATGAAACGCCCGGAGCCAATCCTCCAGTCGCTGGCGCGGCAGGTTGGTCAGGGTGATCTCCACGAGGTAGCGCGAGGAGACGAGCAATTCGATGAATTGCCGTTCGGTTTCGCTGCCAATCACGATGGCGGGCACGGTACCGATCAGCTTCTTCTCCATGTTCCCATTCTTCGCCGGAGTGAAATTGGCGAATGCGACCAGCGCGGGGGTGAAGCCGGCGGTGTCCACGACGCTGATCTCGATCTGGCCCGGCGACGCATCGGGAACCGCAGCGGGGCCCACACTGACCGGAGCGGGCGGCGCCTGGAAGACGCGCGTGGCTCGTGTTTCGAGCCATTCTCCGAGAGTGATGTCCGCCTCCGAGCGCAGCACTTTCCAATCCGCAGGTGCGCCCGGGAGGACGCCGAGCATTTGCGCGGGCTCAAAGGGAAGGACGCCGGGTGTCTGCTGTGCGGATGCGCTGGAAAGCCCGGCGGCGAGGATGATGACGAGGACAGCGAAGCGAAGGTTCATGGGTCGAGGTATTTGAAATGGACGACACGATATTTGATCGCGGCTTGGGGCGGGTTATAGGCGTCCTCCAGCGAGGACTTGGTCCAGGCGACTTTTCCGAGTGCGGCCTGGGCGTAGGGATTCATGCCGACGCGCTCCGGGCCATCGAAGACCGGGTAGGTTCCGACGTGCGTGCTGTCCGCATCCAGTGCCAATCGGGACTGTCCGGCCGGCCGGTAGAGAGGTGGCGAGCCGGGGAGTTGGAAGAGCGTGTCGGTCATGCCGCCGCTGACGGCAATGTCCGCCCGTTGCTGGGCCAGCCGGTCCCATTTCCCGGCGGCGGTCAGGTGCGCATTGCCCGGGACGCCATCGCGACCGGGCCAGACATAACGCTCGACCAACGCGTAAAACCGCTTCTCGGCGCGCACGACATCGCCGCGCTCGAAGATGTCGTACTGCACGTTGCTGGGCCGCTTCTTCACGACTTGCGCCACGCCCCACACGCCGAAGGTATTCGACTTCGTGGTGAGGCAGCCGGCCATATTGCGCAGGAGCGATTCCTTCTCCCATTGCGTGGCGCCCGATCCGCTGTAGCCGGGGACATTGGAGAGTTCGCCGATGTATTCAAAGACCTCGCTGTCCGTTTGGTAGGAGCCGATGTTTTGCACCAGCGTGGCGACATCGCTGTCGGCCCGCAGGTTCTTGAACACGGCCGTGAGCGGGCCGGTGCGGGCCGGTGCCTGGAAGAAATCCGTTTGCGGATAGATCCGGGAGTTCAGGTTCACCTGCCCCGCAGTGCTATTCATGTAGGAGACCGTGGAGAAGGCATCGGGCAGCGTCGCATCGATCTGCCACTGGTCGTGGGCCATGGGATAGGTCGCGCCGACCAGGTCGAGCAGCAGCCAATCCGGCAGAAGGCTCTGATTCGCGGCCGGGCCGAAATCGAGGGTCCGCCAGGACACGCCCGACTGCATGCCGGTGTGCAGCATCGACCAGTAGCCGGGGGAGGCCACGCGTCCGGAGGGCGTGGACTCGTCGCCGCGGTCGAGCACGTAGCCGCCGATCGTGGCTCCCGTGGGAGCGCGTTCGACGTAACGAAACTTGCTGCGCTCGGACGAATCTTCGGCAGGTTCGATCAAATTTCCGGAGGAATCGCGGTTCGGGGCGCCGGGGGTGCCAACGCGCGACGGATCGTCCGGCCCTTGCTTGTTGGCGTTCCACTTCGTGACGTCCCAGCTCAAGCGGGGATCGTTGATTTGCCAGGACACGGCGAGTTCGCGGCCAGCGGGCTGAATGCTGACGTCGAAGTGCGCCTGGAGGGTGTCGGTCGAACTTTCACCCAGCGGGATCATTTGCCGTGGCCGGGATGGTGCACTGAGCACGCCCATGCCGGGGCGGAACCGGATATCCAGCGAAACGGTGGCGGCCTTGGCGGCATCGAAGGGCTGCGGGTCCCAATCGGAGTAGTCCGCGCCCGTGATCCGCGGCATGACCGTAGCCCGCTGACCGACGGTGAAGACGGGACTGCGGACCACGCGGCGGTTGGGCACGTCGTTTCCCGCGTACTTCGCGCCGGCCGGGCCGATCGTGGTGCCCGGGTCGGGCAACGTCACAAGCCGGGCCATGTTCGTGGCGGTGTTCCAATTCCTGGCCGCGCGGGTGTCGTTCGCGTCGGTCGGGCCAAATTGCTGCGTGCGCGTCAGCGTCGTTCCATTCGGCTTCGGGCCCTTCGCGGTGGCGTCGAGATAATCCATGCGAACCGGAAATTCCGAGATATCCAGGACCGGCCCGAGCGGATGCATGTAGTACTCCACCTCGTAGTAGTACTCGATGTAAACAGGCTGGGCGTAGCCGCTGAGATTCGCGGCGACGTTGTTCGGCGCGGGGCTGGCCGGAACGGCCTTGGCAAAGAGCCTGACTTCCGTGATGTGCGGGCCGGGCGTCTGCGGCAGCATGAGCCTGGTTTGCCCGTTGATATTGAAGCACCAGTAAAAGCGCTCGGGCGTATTGCCCACGAGCTCGTCGCTCGCGGGCGAATAGTTGACGCTCGTCGTCCGATAGCTCCAGTCCCTGCTGAAATTCGCGAGATCGGCATCGACCTGCGTGGTGGACATGCGGGCGAGCAGGACGGCATTGAGGGCGATCTGCCGGCACTCGGCCTCGCCGTATTTGGTGATGAAGCTGGCATTGCCGTAGCCGGGCCAGGTGCGGCGCAGATACCCCATCAGCATCTCCACCTGCATCTGGTTGACGGAATTTCCGCCCAGTTGCGTGGTCCCATCGTCGTCTGTCACCGCGCTGGTGAAACCGAACGTGCCGAAGAGCGAGTTGAGATGCAGGATTTCCGGCGAGGTCGCGGCGCCGGAGAACACACCGGACGGATCATAGATGAATGGCTGCTGATAAGCGGGCCCACCCTCCAGGGACAACGGGAGGTACGTGGTGAAGTAGCGCGACTTGCCGAAGGTATTGAACTCGGGGCTGCGGTTGTAGAACGTGAGTTCGTAACGATGCTGGTCGAACCAATCGCGGGGCGAAGGGACGTTGGCGAAGTCCATGACCGCCTCCGCGTAACGGGAGAAGCCGTGAAGAAAAGTGTGCGAGGCCAGCTTGTCCGCGAGGAGTTGGTCGGGGCTGTCGAACAAGCCGTCGAGATTTACGGACTGCGGGCGGCCGAGCGACCACAGCCCATTCGACCCGCCCCCGTAGGTGATGTTGCTATCGCCGCGCGGGAACAGCGGCGTGACAAAACCGCCACTGAGCTGGTCGCCAAAGGCCGTGCCCGGAGAGGGCGCCGGCTTGCCGAGCGCTGTGTTGAAATTCACCCGCGCGCATTCGTCATCGATCCAGAAGGCGTAGCGGGCCACGAGACGATTCGCCGGGCCGGGAGCCGATGACGGATCTTGCAGGAGATTCACCCACCGCACACGCATCGGCGGGTGGTTGGTACCGACGCCGGCGCTCGTGCCGGTGATGACCGGGATCGTCTCACCGGGCAACGGTTCGTTGAGATCGACCGATTCTGCGTCGCGCGGCAGACCTGCTGCGGGGGCGGCGGTAACTTCGCCCGTATGGAGCGGGACATATTTCGGTGCGGCATTCGTCTTGAGCACGGTGAGACGGCCGGGATTCACGGCCCAGTTTTCGCCGGGAGCCGCGGCGGTCGTCTCGGAAAGCAGCGCGGGCTCGGGGATGTTTGTGCGCAGGAGGTCGATCGCATGACTGACCGCGCCCTGTGCCACGAGCTTGGCCCGCTGCGTTTCTTCGTAGGAACGCGCGGCCTGCCGCTCGAGCGACATGCTGGAGACGAAGGCGATGAGGAGGATGACGAGAATGCTGAGCGTGATGAGGGTCATCACGAGCGCCACGCCGGACCGGGATGAGTTGGGCGCCTCTGGCGCAAGTGTGGGCCGGCGGTTGGAAAACCGTCGCTCCTTGGTGGGATTAGCTTCCATTGACGAGTTTGGCGCGGGTGGAAAAGGTGCGTGCGTTGTAGATGCGGTTTTGCTGGAGAAGCGTTTCGTATTGGTGGCGGGAGGCATCGACATCGAGGGCTCCCTTCGTGTCGTAGATGTTCACTTGCGCGGGCACAGCAAAGCCGCGCGCCAGGATGCGGCTGTCGAGGGTGACGATGGTGAGATCGAGCGCCGCCGGGACGCGGTTGGCCTTCATGGCCTGGGGTGAAGCCGCGAGATACTGAACGCTGTTGCCGGTATCGAAGGGCGTGGACGTGGCGACTTCGAAATAGGCGGCGGAATTGTATTGGAGCTCCGAGACCGGATGCACCGTGGATTTTGAAACGAGCGGGACGGGGTTGCCGAGGACATCCACGCACTGCACCCAGAAGGCGATGACTCCATCGGCTGCGGAGGACACGACCGCCTGCGCGTTGTCCGGGTCTTCTTCATCGAATGCCCTGGCATCCCAGGTCCGTGTGAACCACTGGGCATCGACTGGGCTGGTGCGCAGGGCCGGGTCGCGCGGGTTGGCCGGGTTCTCCATCTGCGGGAAATACGGCGAGGGCGTGGTGGCTGTGCGCGGTGCGATGGCGATACGCTTCAGGCGGTAGAATTTCCGGGCGTCGTCGCGATACAGATAGTAGCCGAGGCAGTTCAGGGTGCCGTCCGAGCCCGAGGGGGCCATCCACAGGATCGCGGGGGTTTCCGGCGCCACGTTTTTTGCGCCGGCTTGCGTGAGGATGCTGGCCGGAGCCACGACGAATTGCATGTGGGTGTCGACGACGGCCGGGGTGACTTCACGAGCGATGATCTCAAGCGACGTGCGGGCGCTCTGGAAAGTTTCGGTGCGGCTCTGGCCCTCACGCCAGGCGCGGCTGGCGGACTCAGTGACGCCGGCGAGGATCAGGAGGATGAAGGTGAGCAGGGCTACGGACGCGAGGAGCTCGACGAGGGTGAAGGCGGGGTCGAGCTGAATCGTGGTATGTGGGTTTGCTTTGCCGCGAAAGCGCCGCGGCAGCGGCGCACTCCAGGAACGCAAGCGCGGGGCAGAAACCGGCTGTGAAATGGATGGGGCGGTCTTCATTTCAGAATTCGACTTTTGGGACGTAGGTGGTGTCGATGGCGGTCCAATCGGGGCCGGTCAGCGCGGTCGCGGTGTAGGTCACCGAGGTCTTGGGATTGTCAGTGCCGAGGGCGACGCCGGTCTTGATATCGACGGGCCAGGAGACCCTGATGGTGATGGGACGCAGCGCGCTGGTTCCGGAGGGGCGCGCCTTCCAGGTGCCAATGTTTACTTCCGCGCGATAGAGGCGGCGCGCCTGGTCGGCGGGAGCGGCGGTGGGCGGAATGAAGACTCCATGATCGTCGAAGAACGCGGGGCTGAAAGTCGCCGGGCCGGTTTGGAGCTTCTGACCCTGGAGGCGATTGTTCACATCCTCGAGGATCGCCGCAACGACGGTGGAGTCGGCGGCTTGCCGCGATTGGTTCAAGCCGGCGGGGAGCAATCCGAGCACCGCAATGAACGCCGTGGCGATGATGGCCAGGGCGAGGACGATTTCGGTCAGGGTGAAACCCGCGCGGTTTGTTCGGGGAGAAACGAGCGGCGCGAGATTCCGTTTCATGGTCGATAGACGTGGACCCGGCCGGTCAAGGTATCGACGTTCACCTGGGCCCAGTTGGCCGGACGATTATTGGACTGCGAGGTGTAGACGATGTGTTTGTCGGCATTGCCGAAGCCTTGCGTGGCGACAAAGATCGCGCGCCGGTCGGAGCTGCCCGGAATCCGCGCCGCACCGGATGGAAGGAACTCGATGAAGCGGCCGGAGATCTGATCCCCGCCGGCGTCCGGCGTGAACGCGGCGCCGGCGCCCAGCGATTCATCGAGGACGTAGGTGCCTCGAACGGTCGAAGCATCGACGGACGCGTAGGAGGCGCCGCGGATGTAGTCGGGCAATTGCCGTTCGATGATCACGCCATCCGGCAGGGTCTCCCAATTGGTGAATTGCGCGTAGCTCTGGGTATCCGGCTGCCAGGCCCAGAGGCTCATCCGGCGATAGTTCGCGTCCTGTCCCTGGCCGCTCCAATCCGTGGCGACGACGAAACGAACGACGGTGTGCCGGGCGATCGCCTCGCTGCGGGCGAGGGTCATCAGGCCGCTGAGCTTGCCGGCGCCGGAGTCCAGCGCGTTGGCGCTGGTGATGCCCTTGACGGCGGGCACGGCGATGCCCGCGAGAACCGTGATGATGCCCATGACCGAGGTCAACTCGATCAAGCTGAATGCCGAGCGGCCGCGAGGCCGGCGGCTCCCGGCCAGCCCGAGCGCCGCGGGTGCAACGGGAAGCATCCGCCGGGTGGTGGAAAAGAATGTGAACAAGGATCGCATGGAGTGGCTGGTGTTGGGCCGCGACCCCGGGAGTCCGGTGGAATGGCGGCGGTGAAGTCCGCGCTTCAGCTTCTGCGAAGAGTGCCACGAGCGGTGCGAACGAGGGGAGAATGGCGCAGCCGCGGAGCGGCGTCAATAAACTATATGCAGTTAGTAGAAATAATTCTTTACATCCCGCGCCGATCCGCCATGATCATCTCCGTCGGCACTTCCCCGCTCGGGTGCGCCGATCCCGCCAGGGATGCCATATCGCAACCTGGTTTTCATCCGCCACTCCCCCGCTGGCGGCCATTTTTCAACCGCCCCGTTCGCGCGCAGGCCATGCCGCTCCGCGCGAGCGCAAGTATCGCCCATTTTGAACCGTCCGTCTGCATCCCGCCGCATTCTCTCCCAATCCATCAAGACGCTCCTCGCTCCGCGAGTGCAGGCCCGCTGCATCCTTGTCGCGGCGGCGGTCGTCGCGGCCTCGTTCCTGCGCGATACCAACGCCAGTGCCACGGACGGCACCTGGACCAACGCCACGAGCAACTCGACCTGGAACACCGTGGGCAATTGGTCGGGCGGCATGATGGCCGGCGGCATCGACGGCACGGCGAATTTCAGCACGCTGGATCTCACCGCCGCGCGTTCTGTGAATCTCGGGGCGAATATCACCATCGGGAATCTGACTTTCGGCGACGCGGACACCTCGAGCGCCTTCAACTGGACGCTGGCCAACGGCACGGGCGGTCCTTGGGCGCTCACGCTCCAAACGTCCACCGGTCAACCGACGATCAATATCGTCAACCAAACCACCACGATCTCCGCGGCACTGGCGGGTACCCAGGGCTTCGCGAAAATCGGTACTGGCACGCTGACGTTGAGTGGCAACAACAGCGCGCTGACCGGTGGCATCGCGCTCAACGCGGGGGTGCTCAATTTTGCCGCCAATTCGCTGGGCACGAATACCGTCAATATCACGGCGGCGGCCACGCTTGGCTGGAGCGCCGGCAACACGCAGGACGTCTCTGCGCAGATCAAGATCGAAGACGGCATTTCCGCCACGATCAACACGGGGGCAAATAATGTGACCTTCGGCACCGCCCTGCAAACCGGTCCTCTCGGCACGGGCGGCATCACCAAGACGGGCGCGGGCACACTGACCATCACCGCCGCGAATACCTACACGGGGGCCACCAAGATCAACGTAGGCCGCATCGTGCTATCCGGCGGCGACAACCGGCTCGCGTCCACCGGAACGATCACGCTGGGCAATTCGACGAACAGCGGTGTCCTGCAACTCGGCGACACCAGCGGCGCGAGCAACCAGACGACCACCTCCCTCACGATCGTGGGCACGGGGACGACCAACGCAGTTGTGGGCGGAAATGCCAGCGTCTCCACGCTGACGATCAACAATAGCGCGGCCATCACCTACGCCGGCTTGCTGGGCGGCGTGGGAACGTTTGACAACAATCTTGCACTGGCCAAGACCGGGGCCGGGAACCTGACGATCTCCAACGCGATTAACACCTTCACCGGCGGAGTGACGATCAACCAAGGGACGTTGAGCTTTGCCAGCGGCGCCCTCGGCAACACCGGCCTGATTACTTTCGCCGGAACATCGACCCTGCAATGGGCGACTGGGAACACGCAGGACGTCTCCGCCCGCATCAAGATTAACGATGGGGTCATCGCGACGATCAGCACGAATAGCAACAACTTCACTTTGGCCACGCCGCTCCAGACGGGCCCGTTAGGCACGGGTGGGCTCACGAAGGGAGATCCGGGGAACCTGACCATCACCGGCGCGAATGCCTATACGGGAACAACACGCGTCAACAACGGGCGGATGATCCTGACCGGGGGAGACAACCGGCTATCGACGTCCACGCCGCTCCAATTGGGCAACAGCACGAATAGCGGAACTCTCCAACTCGGCGACGCCACCGGTGCGAGCAACCAGACCGTCACGGGCCTGACCCTCACCGGCACGGGGACGGCCAATGCCGTGGTCGGTGGCGCGACGGCCAACTCCATCCTCACAATCGACAATGCCGTCAACATCACCGGCGCAAATTCACCGATTTTCGGCGGCGCCGGGACGAACGAGAATAATCTCACTCTCGTGAAGAAAGGCGCGGGTTCGCTCTCGCTGGCCAAGACCAGCACCTTCACGGGCGACGTCAATCTCCTGGGCGGCGCGCTGATCGTGACGAACAACGCTTCCCTTGGCGCCGGCCCGAAGACGGTAACCGTGAGCGGAGCCACGAACGCCCCGAGTCTGCAACTCAACAGCGCGGCGGGCATTGTGTTGGCGGCGAACATCAGCCTGGTGACGAGCAACGACAACGCCACGGCGCCCGCCATCGTCAACACCACGGGACAAAACCTGATCGGAGGCGCCATCACGCTCGCCGACGGCGGATTCGGCGGCGGACAGACCCGCGTCCTGGTGAATGGAGGCGCGCTGACACTCTCCGGAGCGATCGCGGCTTCCGCGACAGCGGCCAGCGACCGTACCTTGATTCTCGACGGGGCCGC
>Ga0105237_10001352_pt1 | contig 32488 bp, 32 predicted proteins | sample KBSC24metaG_FD_81520 | JGI IMG/M metagenome (GOLD analysis project Ga0105237, IMG submission 81520) | Corn rhizosphere microbial communities from Kellogg Biological Station, Michigan, USA - KBS C2-4 metaG | ecosystem: Host-associated > Plants > Roots > Rhizosphere > Soil | place: Michigan, USA... | reverse complement strand
CGTTCCGAAGCGGCCGGCGACCTTGCAGGCCGCGGCTCGCGAGGACGCGAGCCTCTTCGTGCCGTCCAAGCCGGCGCAGGCCGGCTTGGAGCCGCGGCACTCAGCCCGCTCGGCGGGTGGTGCTGGTACCCCGGAGCCGGGTGCCCCGTCCACTCAGCCGATCAGGTTCGCCAGCGACAGCAGCGCCAGCAGCAGCATCCACAGCACCACCGAGCGCCACACCAGGCCGACGATGCTCTGCAGATGGCCGGCCTGCGGCGGCACGCCGGGCGTGGAACCCTCGGCTTCGCCGGTCTCGGCCTCGGCGCCGCTCTCGAAGGTCTTCGAGCGATCCGGCGTAATGCCCGGCGCCGCGCCGCCGCCGAGCTGCACGCCGACCGCGCCGGCCGCCGCGGCGAGGATGATGCCCTCGTTCGGATGCAGCCAGAGATGCGCGTCGTTGCGCCAGACGTTGATCGCCTCCTCGAAGCTGCCGACGACCGCGAAGCCGAAGGCCGTCAGCCGCGCCGGCACGTGATCGATCAGGCGGAACATGCGCCGCGAGACCAGCATCAGCTGGGCGTTGCTCGGCGCGCCGACGGTGCGGTTCTTGTAGGCCCAGTAGCGGCTCGCGAACTCCGCCATGCGATAGAGCACCGCGCCGGCCGGGCCGAGGCCGAGCATCGACAGCACGATGAAGCAGAAGAAGACGCCGAACACATGGCGGTGCGCGGCCAGCAGCGAATGTTCGATGACGTGGCGAAGGAACTCGGTGCGCGGCAGCTCGCTCGCATCGAGGTGGCGCCAGACGGCGAGCAGTCGGCGCGCCTCGTTTTCGTCACCGCGCTCGAGCGCGTCGCGGATGTCGGTGAAGTAGTGGCTGAACTGGCGAAAGCCGAGCGTCAGGTACAGCACCGCGACGTTCCAGGCCAGGCCGAGCAAGGGGTGGATGCGTTCGACCGCGACATAGACGCCGAAGGCCAGCAAGGCCGGCAGTACGACCGTGATGATCCAGACCACCCAGGCATGCCGCGAGCGCCCGGCATCGAAATTGCGCCCTGTCCAGCGCACCCAGTTGATCAATGAGTCGTGCACCCAGTTGCCGCGAGGCAGCGGCTTGAGCTGCTCGATCACCAGGGCAAACAGAACTGCGAAGAAACTCATGCGCGCCGATGATAACGGCGGAGGAAGACGCGCTCATGAAGCCGTCGGTCTGCGCTCAAGCCGAGAGGAAGCGGTAGAAGTTGCGCAGCATCGCGGCGGTCGCGCCCCAGATGAAGTAACGGCGCGGCTGCCCATCCGCACCGATCGCATCCCACGGCATCGAGAGGAACTGGCGCCGCACGCCGGCGACCTCGGCTTCGTGCCGCTGGTGGTGCGCCGGATCCATCAGGAAGCTCAGCGGCACCTCGAAGGCCTCGGCGACCTCGAAGGTATCCAGCGTCAGGCTGAAGCCGGGCCGCACGATCGCGACCACCGGCGTGACGACGAACGCGGTGACGGTGTGATACGGCGGCAGGCTGCCGATCACGTCGATGTAGGCGCGTGGCAGGCCGACCTCTTCCTCGGTTTCGCGCAGTGCGGTGGCTTCGGCATCGGCGTCTTCCGGCTCGGCGCGGCCGCCGGGGAAACTGATCTGGCCGGCGTGGTCGCGCAGATGGTCGGTGCGGCGGGTGAGCAGCAGGTGCAGGCCGTCGGCGCGCGAGACCAGCGGGACCAGGACAGAGGCAGCAGCCGGTGTGCGGCCGGCGAACAGACCGCCGTCGCCGCGGGTTTCGGTTTCCCAATGCGGCGCCGCGGCGAAACGCTGCCGCAGCGCCGCCTCGGTCAGCTGCGAGGCTGACACCGCCGGCAGGTGGGCATCGGTGCCGAGCACCGGCACGGCTTGGGGATCGAGGATGGGCGTTCGGGACACGGGCGGGGAGCTTACGGCTTCAACGACAAAGCCGCCCGGAGGCGGCTTTGTACTGCGGAGTCGGAAAAGGTCGGCAGGCCGCTGCAGCGGCCCTGACTTCGTCAGGCGAGCTTTTCCTTGATGCGTGCCGACTTGCCCGAGCGCTGGCGCAGGTAGTAGAGCTTCGCGCGGCGCACGTCGCCGCGGCGCTTGACTTCGATCGACGCGATCAGCGGGCTGTACAGCTGGAACGTGCGCTCCACGCCTTCGCCGCTGGAGATCTTGCGCACGATGAAGCTGCTGTTCAGGCTGCGATTGCGCTTGGCGATGACCACGCCCTCATAGGCCTGCACGCGCTTGCGCGTCCCTTCGACGACGTTCACGCTGACGATCACCGTGTCGCCCGGCGCGAAGGCCGGTATCTTCTTGTTCAGGCGAGCAATTTCTTCTTGCTCCAGGGTTTGGATCAGATCCATGAAAGCTTTCTCCTTGTGATCATGCCCACGGCGCTTATGGGGTGAGATGCGGCGGCCGTCAGCCACCTTGTTGGATGAGCGTCGCAGGTCTGTGCCTGTACGCTCGTCGCCCGGCAGAGGATCGAAAAGCCTTTGATTATAGCCCGAGCGAGTCCAGGTACTTCTCGTCGCGGGCGGAGAGCAATCCGGCGCTGCGCGCCGCCTCGATCAGATCGGGGCGGCGCAACGCGGTCAGCTCCAGCGAACGCTCGCGGCGCCAGCGCGCGATCGCGGCGTGATGGCCCGACAGCAGCACCGGCGGCACCGGCACCGCGCCCTGCTCGGACGGCAGCAGCTCGGGCCGGGTGTAGTGCGGGCAGTCGAGCAGACCATCGGAGAAGCTGTCCTGCTGGTGCGAGGCCGCATCGCCGAGCACGCCGGGCTGCAGCCGCGCCACCGCATCGATCAAGGCCAGCGCCGGCAGTTCGCCGCCCGAGAGCACGAAGTCACCTAGGCTCAGCTCGAGATCGACATGCCGGTCGATGAAGCGCTGGTCGATGCCCTCGTAGCGCCCGCACAGCAGCACCGCGCCCGGGCCGATCGCCATCTGCTCGACACGGCCCTGGTCCAGCGGCGAACCGGTGGGCGTGAACAGCACCAGCGGCGCCGGCTCGGCCTCGTTGCGCGCTGCGCGCACGGCGGCCAGCGCACGCTGCAGCGGCTCGGCCATCATCACCATGCCGGGGCCGCCGCCGTAGGGCCGGTCATCGACGCGGCGATAGGCGTCCTCGGCAAAGTCCCGCAGCGGCCACAGCGCGATCTCGACCGCGGCCGGCGCCGCATCGCGCGCTTCGAACGCACGGCGAGTGACGCCGTGCGCGAGATGCGGCCCGAACAGCTCAGGGAACAGGGTGATGACGTCGAAACGCACGAACGCGGGCCCGCAGGCTGGACTCAGTAGTCCAGACCCCAGTCGACCGTGATGCGCCGCTCGCTGAGACTCACGTCGTCGACATAGGCGCCGACGAAGGGGATCAATCGCTCTTCCGGCTTCTCGGCGCCCTCGCCCGCCGCCTGCACGCGCAGCACGCTGTGCGGGCCGGTATCGATCAAGCCGACGACTTGGCCGAGCGCCGCGCCGTCGCGGTTGACGACGTCCAGGCCGATCAGATCGACCCAGTAGAACTCGTCGGTCCCGGCGGTCGGGAAGCTGGTGCGCGGCACAAAAACCCGTGCACCGCGCAAGGCCTCGGCAGCGTTGCGGTCGGGCACGTCCTGCGCGCTCGCGACCACCAGGTCGCCCTGGTCGCGCGCCTGCGTGATGCGCAGCAATCGCGGCATCGAGCGCTGGGCGAGCGGGGCGTTGTCGGGCGGCCGGAGGAACCAGCGCCGCGATGAAAACAAGGCCTGCGGATCAGACGAAAAAGGCTGGACCTTGATCCAGCCTTTGATGCCGTAGGCATCGAGGATGCGGCCGACTTCGATCGCGTCCTCGGGCCACGCCGGCTCGGCCGCGGAGGCTTCGGCGGTCATGACCTGCGGCGCAACACTCAGACGGCGGCCTTGGCCTGGCCGACGAGACGGGCCACGGTGGGCGACATCTGCGCGCCCTGGCTGGTCCAGTGGGCGATGCGGTCGGTCGCGACGCGCAGCGGCTGCTCGCCGCCGGAAGCCACCGGGTTGTAGAAGCCGACACGCTCGATGAAGCGGCCGTCGCGGCGATTGCGCGAATCGGCAACGACGATGTTGAAGAAGGGACGCTTCTTGGCGCCACCGCGGGAGAGTCGAATCACGACCATGTTGTTTCCTTGATCTCTGACATCATCCACCGCACCAGGAGACACCGCAGGGCAGTAAGAATCGGGCTGGCGGAACGTTGGACACGCCCCACCGGTAACTCGGTGTCGTAGATACGCCAGTCTCCCGACCGACCGCCACCGAAGCCTATGAGTATAAGCTTTTCTGCTTCCACGACGCCCGCCATGCCGATCCCCAGCCTGCTCATCCGCCCCAGTTCCGGCGCAGACATTCCCGCCATCACCGCGATCTATGGCCACAACGTGCAGCACGGCACCGGCACCTTCGAGCTCGAATCGCCGAGCGAGGCCGAGATGTCGCGCCGATGCGACGACGTGACAGGCAAAGGCCTGCCCTGGCTGGTCGGCGAGGCCGATGGCGTCGTGCTCGGCTACGCCTACGCCAACCATTTCAGGCCGCGCCGCGCCTATCGCTTCTGCGTCGAAGACTCGATCTACCTTGCGCCGCAAGCGCGCGGGAAAGGCCTGGGCCGGCTGCTGCTCACCGAATTGATGAGCCGCTGCGAGGCGATCGGCGCAAGGCAGATGCTGGCGGTGATCGGCGACGCGCAGAACCTCGGATCGATCGGCGTGCATGCCGCGCTGGGCTTCGAGCACACCGGCGTGCTGAAAGCCGCCGGCTGGAAGTTCGGGCGCTGGCTCGACGTGGTGCTGATGCAGAAGGCGCTCGGCAGCGGCAGCGGAACCGAACCGGCGGACGGCGAATGACGGCTTATCGATCGAAGACCTTCGCCACCTGGATCGCGCTGATCGGCGGCAGCCTCGGCCTGCACCGGCTCTACCTCTACGGCCGGCGCGACCCCTGGGCCTGGCTGCACGTCCTGCCGACGGCCATCGGCGTCTACGGCGTGATGCGGCTGAACGATCTGGGCCAGGACGATCAGCTCGCCTGGGTGCTGATCCCGGTGCTGGGCCTGATGCTCGCCGGCACGATGATGGTGGCGATCTACTACGGGCTGATGCCCGACGAAAAATGGAATGCGCGCTTCAATCCCGGCGGCCCGGCGCATCGCACGAGCTGGTCGACGATCATCGGCGTGATGCTGGCGCTGGCGGTTGGCGTCGGCGTGCTGATGGCGACGATCGCCTACGGCGGCGAGCACTATTTCGAGTATCAGATCGAAGAGGCGAAGAAGATAAGCCAGTAGCCGGGGATCTCTTCAGGCGAACACGAACAGGCTGATCCAGTACGCCGCGCCGGCCACGATGGCCGCGGCCGGGATCGTGAAGATCCAGGCCCAGACGATCGTGCCGGCGACGCCCCAGCGCACCGCCGAGGCGCGCCGCACCGAGCCGACGCCGACGATCGCGCCGGTGATGGTGTGCGTGGTCGAGACCGGCACGCCGAGCGCGGTGGCGAAGAACAGGGTCAGCGCCCCGCCCGTCTCGGCGCAGAAGCCGCCGACCGGCTTCAGCTTGGTGATCTTCTGCCCCATGGTCTTGACGATGCGCCAGCCGCCGAACATCGTGCCGAGGCCGATCGCCAGATAGCAGCAGGTGATCACCCAGTACGGCGGCGCGGGCGCATCGGCGGCTGAGTAGCCGGCCGCGATCAGCAGCATCCAGATGATGCCGATCGTCTTCTGCGCGTCGTTGCCGCCGTGGCCCAGGCTGTACAGGCCGGCCGAGACGAGCTGCAGCCGCCGGAACCAGTTGTCCACCAGCAGCGGCGAAGCGCGCCGGAAGAGCCAGGCCACCGCCACCATCATCACCGACGCGAGCAGGTAGCCGAGCAGCGGCGAGACGAAGATGAACAGCACCGTCTTCCACACGCCCGCGGCGACCAGCGCGCCCGGGCCCGCCTTGACGATGACCGCGCCGACGATGCCGCCGATCAAGGCGTGCGACGAGCTCGACGGGATGCCCCACAGCCAGGTCACGACGTTCCACACGGTGGCGCCGACCAAGGCGCCGAACACCACGTGGTGGTCGACCACGCCCGGCAGCACGATGCCCTTGCCCACCGTGGCCGCCACATGCAGCTGGAACACCGCCAGCGCCAGCACGTTGAAGAAAGCCGCGAACAGCACCGCCTGCTGCGGCTTCAGCACGCCGGTCGAGACGACGGTGGCGATCGAATTCGCCGCGTCGTGGAAGCCGTTCATGAAATCGAAGGCCAGCGCGAGCACGACGAGCAGGACCACGACCCCGAAGGCCACTTGCACGGATTGCATGCGAGAGCCGCTGGATCAGGAGTTCTCGAGGACCACGCCCTCGATCAGATTGGCCACGTCCTCGCAGCGGTCGGAGATGGACTCGAGCTGCTCGTAGATCGTCTTCAGCTTGATCAGCTCGCGCACGTCCTTCTCTTCGCGAAAGAGCCGCGACATCGCCGCGCGCATCACGCGGTCGGCGTCGGACTCGAGCGTGTCGATCTCCTGGCAGGTCTTGATCGCCGCCTCCGCGGTCTCGCTCTGGCTCAGCTTGGGCAGCAGCGAGACTGCCTGCTGCACGCGTTCGCAGCACCTGGCGCTGATGTCGCCGAGGCGCAGGATGTCTTCGTTCATCGCGCGCACGTCGTACAGCGACATGGTCTCGGAGGCGTCCTGCAGCAGGTCGACGATGTCGTCCATCGAATTGATCAGACCGTGGATCTGCTCGCGGTCGATCGGCGTGATGAAGGTCTTGTGCAGCAGGCGGTTCACTTCGGCGGTGATGCGGTCGGCATTGCGCTCCGCGGTGCCGACCTGCTCCGCGTACTTCTCGCGCAGCGCGGGGTCGGCGTAGTTCTCGATCAACAGGATGAAGGCCCGTGCGCCGTCGACGATGAAAGCCCCATGCTGGTTGAACAGCTCGAAAAAATTGCCCTCGCGGGGCAGCAGCTTGCCAAACAGCATCGATTCTCCCGGTCGTTGCCGGCGTGGCGCGCCAACAGCGGCGGTGTCACGGCGGTGTCATCGTTTTGACATCGCGGGAGTGTAGCCGTCACTCCTGAGTCCAGTCCTCGCGCGGATCGAAGAACTCGCGCGGGCCCTTGAAGGCGGCGATGCGCTTGATCAGCAGGTCGAAATCCGCGGGCCGTGACACCGGATTGAAATACTCGGTGTCGACAGCGAGCAGCGGCGAAGCGTCGTAATGCTGGAAGAACTGGCCGTAGGCCTCGGTCAGGTGCTCGAGGTAGTCGATCGTGATGCCCAGCTCCATGCGCATGCCGCGGCGCCGGATGCGCTGCATCAGCGTCTGCGGCCGGGCCTGCAGCCAGATCACCAGATCGGGCGCCCGCACCTGCGGCGCGACCTGCGCCTGGATCTGGGTATAGAGACGATGCTCTTCCGGGCTCAAGGTCAGCGCGGCGAAGAGCTGATCCTTCGCGAACATGAAATCGCTGACGACCCCTTGCGTGAACATGCCCGGCTGCGACAGCTCGCCCATCTGCTCGCGCCGCTGGAACAGGAAGAACAGCTGCGTCTGCAGCGCATAGCGGGCACCGTCCGCGTAGAAGCGTTCGAGGAAGGGGTTCTCCTCAGGCTTTTCCAGCATCAGCTCGACGCCGAAGTGCTGCGCCAGCCTCCGTGCGAGCGAACTCTTGCCGGCGCCGATCGGGCCTTCGATGACGATATGGTGAAAGCGGTCCATCCGATGATTTCCGTTGTCGATGCGCCTCGAGTCGGCGTGGCCACGCAGCTCCCTGATGCCACGGCCCGATCGCCGCGGCAGCAGCGTACGCAAGCTCGCGCCATCCGCATATCCCGTTGTTCTGGAGATCGCATCAGACCTTCCACGTGCGGAATTCTCGGCGCATTCGACAGCGCGGCCGCGCGACAGGCGCACCTTCCTCGCAACAGGCCACTGAGCACGCCGCCACCGCCGCGCCCGGCGCAGTGGCTAGAGCAGCCGCTCGATCGCCTGGCCGGCCACGCTCGGCAGCAAGGCGCCGACCGCGCCCTGCCCCGGCACCTCGATCTCCGGCGCCAGTTCGGCCAGCGGCAGCAGCACGAAGGCGCGCTGGTGCAGGCGCGGATGCGGCACGGTCAGGGTCGGCGACGCGAAGCTGCGGTCGCCGTAGAGCAGCAGATCGAGATCCAGCGTGCGTGGCGCGTTCCGGTAGGGCCGCTCGCGGCCGTGATCGAGTTCGATCGCCTGCAGCCGGGACAGCAGGTCGAGCGGTTCGAGCCGCGTCGCAACCGCGACCACCGCATTGATGAAGTCGGGGCCGCTGGCCTCGACCGGCGCGCTGCGATAGAGCGAGGAACGGGCGATCAGGCGGGTCTGCGGCAGCGCGGAGATCTTGTCCACAGCCTCGTGCACGCTGCGCTTCGCATCGCCGAGGTTGGCGCCGAGCGCGATGAAGGCGCGCGATTCGCCGTCGTGCAGTTCAGTCTGCACGATGCTGCCCGGGCACGTGCGGCTCAGTCATCGGCCTGCGCGTTGACGGCTTCCCCGCCGCCCTCCACCGAATCGGCCGCGCCGCCGCCGGCCGGCTTGCGGCGCCGGCGCCGGCGCTTCTTCGCCGCAGGCGGCAGGCCTTCCGGCTCCGCCGGGCCGCCGTCATCCGCGGCCGCTGCCGGCGCGCGCCGCTGCTGGCCGCTGCTCGTACCGCGCACCCGGCTCAGCAGTGCATGCCGGCCCTCTTCGTCGGCCTGAGAGAAATCCTCCCACCAGCGGCCGAGGTCCGCATCGACCTCGCCTGCATCGGCACGCAGCCGCAGGAAGTCGAAACCGGCGCGGAAACGTGCCTGCGCCACCAGCGCGTTCGGCGCGTTGCCGGTGCGGCGTTCGAAACGCGGCTGCATCTGCCAGATCTCGCGCATGTCGGCGGCGAGCTTGCCGCGGCCGGAGATATCGCCGATGCGTGCATCGAAGACCGCGTCGATCGCTTGCTGCAGCGCCGGGAACGGCGCTTCGCCGCCTTGGCGGATGCGCGTCCAGCCTTCGAGCACGTCGTGCCACAGCAGGCAGGCCAGCATGAAGCTCGGCGCCACCGGCTTGCCTTCGCCGACGCGGCGGTCGGTATCGGCCAGCGCCAGCTGCACGAACTTCTCGCGCCCGTCGTGGCGATGCGCCTCGTCGAGCACCACGTCGATGATCGGGAACACGCCGCGGTGCAGGCCCTGCTTCTTCAGCTCCTCGATGCTCGCCAGCGAATGGCCGGTCTGCAGCAGCTTGATCATCTCGTCGAACAAACGCGACGGCGGCACGTTGTCGAGCAGCCCGGCCATCGCCTTGATCGGCTTGCGCGTCTTGGCCTCGATCTCGAAGCCGAGCTTGGCCGCGAAGCGCACCACGCGGATGATGCGCACCGGGTCCTCGCGGTAGCGGGTTTCCGGGTCGCCGATCATGCGCAGCAGCTTCTTCTTCGCGTCCTGGATGCCGCCGTGGTAGTCGATCACCAGCTCGCGCTGCGGGTCGTAGTACATCGCGTTGACGGTGAAGTCGCGCCGCGCGGCGTCTTCGATCTGCGGGCCCCAGACATTGTCGCGCAGCACGCGCCCGCTGGCGTCGACGACGTGCGTCTTGTCGGCCAGGTCCTTGCGCGACGACTTCTCGTTGCCGGCGACCTGCTCGGCGGCCGCGGCATCGAGGTAGGCGCGGAAGGTCGAGACCTCGATCACCTCGTGCTCGCGGCCGCGCCCGAACACCACGTGCACGATGCGAAAGCGCCGGCCGATGATGAAGGCGCGCCGGAACAGCGCCTTGACCTGCTCGGGCGTCGCGTCGGTGGCGACGTCGAAATCCTTCGGCCGCAGGCCGACCAGCAGGTCGCGCACCGCGCCGCCGACGATGTAGGCCTCGTGGCCGGCATCGGCGAGCGTCTTGACGACGCGCAGCGCATGGTCGTCGACCAGCGCCGGGTCGATGCCGTGTTCGCTCTTCGGCACCTCGACGCGGTGGCCGGCCGCCATGGCCTCGACCACCACCTCGGGCGGCTCGACCGGTTCGAGCGCCGCGCCCGCCGCAGTGGCCGCGCGCGGTGTCTTGCCCAGCAGCTTGTCAATGAATTTCTTGATCATGAAAGAGTCGCAGCACGCGCCAGCCGCGTTCCAAGGCCAGCGCTTCGAGGGCGGGTGAAGGGTTGGTCGCGACCGGGTCGGTGGCGCGTTCCAGCAGTGGCAGGTCGTTCATCGAATCGCTGTAGACGCTGATGCGCTCGAAGTCCGCGAAGCCCGACCCCTGGGCCGCCAGCCACTGCTCGGTGCGCGTGACCTTGCCCTCGCGGAAGGTCGGCACGCCGTCAATGCAGCCCGTGATGGTACCCCTGGCGTCGCGTTCGAGATCGATCGCGAGGATGTGCGGCGCGCCGAGCGCCGCGGCGATCGGCCGGGTGACGAACTCGTTGGTCGCGGTGATGACGGCCACGAGGTCGCCGCGCTCGCGGTGCTCCCGCACCAGTGCCAGCGCCGCGGGCAAGATCCGCGGCGCGATCACCTCGGCCATGAAGCGCGCATGCGCCGCGGCCTGCTCCGCGGCCGGGCGGTTGCGGAACGCACGGGTGGCGAACTCGACGTAGTCGTGGATGTCGAGCGTGCCGGCCTGGTACTGCGCATAGTAGGCGTCGTTCGCGCGCAGGTAGGCCTCGCCGTCGGCCCAGCCGAGGCTCACCATGAACTGGCCCCAGGCATGATCGGAGTCGATCGGCAGCAGCGTCAGGTCGAGATCGAACAGGCAAAGCGATGGTTTCATTCGGTTTCGCTCTTTTCGGCCAGCATCTGGCGCAGCAGCGGGAGGGTGATCGCGCGCTTGTGGACCAGCGCGTAGGCGTCGAGTTGATCGAGACGGGCGACCAGGTGTTTCAGGTCGCGCTCGAAGTGGGTCAGCAGATAGTTCATCACCTCGTCGCCGAGGAAGAGGCCGCGGCGGTCCGCCTCGCGGCGTAGCGCGGCGCGGGCTTCGGCCTCGCTCAAGGGCTGCAGCGCGAACACCAGGCCCCAGCCGAGGCGGCTGCGCAGGTCGTCGCGCAGCGGCAGGTCCACCGGCGGCAGGCGGCCGGCGCCGAGGATCGGCGTGCCCAGCGGCACGGCTTCGACGAACAGCGAGAACGCCGCCTGCTGCTGGCCGGCATCGAACTGGTCGCATTGGTCGAGCACGATCAGCGAGGGCGCCCGTTCGGGCTGCCAGGGCGGCCGCGTGCCCGCGTCGAACCAGGCCACGCGCCCGCCGTGCTCGCGGCACAGCCGCGCCGCGGCGTGCAACAGATGGCTCTTGCCGGCGCCGGCCTCGCCCCAGAGGTAGACCGGCGGCGACGGCGCGGCGAGCTGGCGCAGATGGGCGACGGCAGCGCCGTTCGCGCCTGCGATGAAGGTCTCGAACGAACCTGCGGTATCGATGCCGATGTCGAGCGGGATCTGCTTCATCGTGCGCCGTCAGCCGTTGAAAAGCCGGCTGTTGAAGTAGACCGCCTGCAGGCGCCCGGCCGCGACCTTCAGCACCGCGCTGACCGGCAGCGCGATCAGCACGCCGACGAAGCCGAACAGATGCCCGAACGCGAGCAGCGCGAAGATCACCGTGAGCGCGTTCATGCCGATGCGTTCGCCGACCAGACGCGGCGTCAGGAAGAAGCTCTCCAGCACCTGGCCGATGCCGTAGACCGCCGCCACCGCGATGAAGCCGTACCAGGAGCCGAACTGCAGCAGCGCCGCGATCAGCGCGAGCAAGAGCCCGAGCCCGAAGCCGACGTAAGGGATGAACACGAAGAGGCCGGTGAAGATGCCGACCGGCAAGCCGAGATCGAAGCCGGCGAGCATCAGGCCGATGCTGTAGTAGGCGGCGAGCACCAGCATCACCAGCAGCTGGCCGCGCAGGTACTGGCCGAGCGTGGCGTCGCATTCGTCCATGAAGCTGTCGACGCTGGCGCGCAGCCGCGGCGGCACCAGCTCATGCAGGCGCTCCACCAGCTTCAGCCAGTCGAGCAGCAGGTAGAACAGCACCATCGGGATCAGCACCGCATTGCCGACCACCGCGAGCAGGTAGCTGCCGCCGATGCGCGCCGACGAGAGCGCGGTGGTGAGCCAGTCTTCGATATTGGCGTTCAGGTACTTCAGCACGAAGGCCTTGATGCTGTTGACGTCGATCGACGCGTTCAGGCCGAAGCGGTGCAGCAGCGGGCCGAGGCCGGCGTTGATGCGGTCGGCGAGCAGCGGGATCTGCTGCTGCAGCTGCGGGATCTGCTTCGACAGGATGGGCACGATCAGCAGCAGCACCGCCAGCGCCACGATGATCGCGATCGCCTCGACGAGGACCGCCGCGAGCAGGCGCGGCACGCGCCGCTTCACCAGCGACTCCACCGGCGGATGCAGCGCATACGCGAGCACCGCGGCGACGATGAACGGCGTCAGCACCGGCGCCAGCAGCCACAGCAGCAGCGCCGCTGCGAGCGACAGCGCGAGCCAGTTGATGGTTTGCCGTTGTCCGGGAGTCAGGCTCATGAGGTGGCCGGGGATGAGGCCGGCGAAGACGCCGACGCGGATCGGCGGCGGATTCTACGGGTCACATTTCAGTGGGGCGGCGGAACGTCGCGGCCGCGCAGCGTTTGCAGGTGCGAGCGGATGACGTCATGGTCGGCCGCTTCCGGCTGGTGCATCAGGTAGTCCTCGAGGTCGAGCGCGGCCGGCTCGTGCAGGCCCATCTCGCCGTAGGCCAGGCCGCGGTCGCGGCGCTCTTCCCAGGCTTGCGGCAGCAGGATCACGAGGCGCTGCAGCACCGCCAGCAGCCGCGGCAAGTCATGCGCGGCGCGGTGGATTTCCTTCAGGTTGCGCAGCATGCGAGCCAGCACTTCGCGCGGCGACGCGGCCTGCAGGAAGAGCCCGAGCGGCATCTCGAATTCGCCTTCCAGCCCCTGGCGCTTGCGGTACGGCAGCAGCAGTTCATCGAGCTCTTCGCGGCCGAGCGAGTGGCCGGTGAACGGGTCGATCACGACCTCGCCCTGCGGCATCTTCAGCTTCTCCAGGAAGTGCCCCGGGAACGAGACGCCGCGCGCCGTCAGCCCGATCTGCGTGGCGATCTCGATGTAGAGCAAGGAGAGCGTGATGGGGATGCCGCGGCGCGTGTCCAGCACCGCGTCGAGGTAGCTGTTGCGAGCGTCGTAGTAATCATTGACGTTGCCGGCGAAGCCCAGCTCATGGAAGAAGTAGCGGTTGAGCCAGCGCAGCTTCTGCACCGGCACCGCGTCGGCCGGGATGCGGCGCCTGAGGCGCTCGGCCAGCTCGTCGATCTGCGCCAGCACCGCCTGGGCATCGAGCGACGGGGAATCGTCCTGCCCGATCGCGATCGCCGCTTCGACCAGCGGCAGGCTGGCATCGTCGGCCACCAGCGAGGCGAAATACGCGAGCGGCGTCGGCGCCTCGAACTGCATCGGCATCACCATGGTTCGAGTTTAGCTTTGGCGCACGAAATGGCGCCGCCGCATCCCCAGTGCGAACAGGGCAGCGAAATACAGCAAGGCAGCGCCGGCGAGCACAGCGCCGAGCCAGGCGGCACGCAGCATCTCGTGCGCGCCGAGGGCGAGCCAGTCGAGGCGCCGCGCGGCCACCGCCAGCGCCACGCCCATCACCGCAGCAGCGATGGCAACGCGCAGCAGAAACCTCGGCCAGCCCGCCGCGGGCCGGTAGCTGCCACGCTGCCGCAAGCCCCAGATGAGCCAGCCGGCATTCACCATCGCACCGAGGCCGACCGACAGCGACAAGCCCGCCTGGCCGAGCAGCGGCACCGACACCAGGTTGACCAGCTGCGTGAAGACCAGCACCACGATCGCGACACGCATCGGCGTGCGCACGTCCTGCTGCGCATAAAAGCCCGGCGCGACGACCTTCAGCGCGACCAGGCCGACGAGGCCGACGCCCCAGCCCATCAGGGCATGCACGGTCTGCAGCACGTCCTCGGCGCCGAAGCGGCCGCGGTGATAGAGCACCGCGACCAGCGGTTCGGGGAACACGATCAGCGCCACCGCGCACGGCAGCGAGAGCAGCATCACCAGCCGCAGCCCCCAGTCGAGCAGCGCCGAGTAGCCCGCATGATCGCCCGAGGCGCGGCGTGCCGAGAGTTGCGGCAGCAGCACGACGCCGAGCGCCACGCCGAGCAGCGCGGTCGGGAATTCCATCAGCCGGTCGGCGTAGGTGAGCCAGCTCACCGCGCCGCTGCCGATGTGGGTGGCGATCTGCGTATTGATGATCAGCGAGATCTGCGCCACCGAAACGCCGAGCATCGCCGGGCCCATCTGCCGAAGCACGCGGCGCACGCCCTCGTGATGCCAGGCGTCGCGCAGGCGGCCGACCGTGAAGCCGATCTTCGGCATCAGCCCGAGGCGCGCCAGCGCCGGCACCTGGATCGCCATCTGCAGCAGGCCGCCGATCATCACGCCGATAGCCAGCGCATAGACCGGCGTGATGCCGATGCGCCCGAACCACGGCGCGAGCCACCAGATCGACGCGATCGACGCGACGTTCATCAGCACCGGCGTGGCCGCCGAGACCGCAAAGCGCCGCCAGGTGTTGAGGATGCCCGCAGCCAGCGCCACCATCGAAACGCAGCCGATGTACGGGAACATCCAGCGGGTCATCACCACCGCGAGGTCGAAGCCGCCGTGTTCCTTCAGCCCGCTGCCGGCGAGCCAGACGAGCAGCGGCGCGCCGATCACACCGGCCGCGCTGACCGCCAGCATCACCCACAGCAGCACCGTGCCGACGGCATCGATCAGCCGGTGCGTCGCCTCGTCGCCCTGGCGCGCGCGGCTCTCGGCCAGGAGCGGCACGAAGGCTTGCGAGAACGCGCCTTCGGCGAACATGCGGCGCAGCAGGTTGGGCAGGCGGAACGCGACGTTGAATGCGTCCGTCGTGACGCCGGCACCGAACACCGCGGCCATCGCCTGTTCGCGAACGAGGCCGGTGATGCGCGAGGCGAGCGTGAGAAGGGAAACGGTGGACGCTGCCCGCAGCAGATTCATGGGGAGGAAAACGGCGCGGAGGGAGACCGGCCAGACTGGAAGGAGGCGCATTATAGAAACCCGCCGGGCCCCGAATAAGCCATCCGCGCCAGGAAATGCTATACTCGAAGACTTCGCTCAGCCCGGATGACGGCCTTTTATCGGCCACGGGCTTTACAGCTCCAATCCAATCCAGCTGAACAGATTATCTAAATGGCAACTTCTTCCAAAGCCAAGAAAAAGACAGTGCGCATCGCCTCGGGCTTGAAGCGCGTGCGTCAGGACATCAAGCTCAACGCGGCCAATACCGCCCTGCGCTCTAAGTTCCGCACCGTGATCAAGAACGTGCAGAAGGCCGTGGTCGCCGGCGACAAGGCCAAGGCCGCCGAGCTGTTCCAGTCGGCACAGAAGGTGATCGACTCGGTCGCCGACAAGGGCCTCTTCCACAAGAACAAGGCCGCTCGCCACAAGAGCCGCCTGTCGGCCAAGATCAAGGCGCTGACCGCCCCGCAAGCCGCGGCCTGATCTTCCCGGCCCCCGCGAAGCCCGCCGCTCGGTGGGCTTTTTGCATTCCAGGCTCAGGGCTTCGCCGGCTCGGGCAAGGCGCAGACCTCGCCGATGTGCAGGTTGTTGTCCTTGGCGAAGTTCATGAGGAAATCCCAGGCCATCGGCTCGAGCTCGCGCAGCGCTTCGCTGACCATCACGCTCTTCACGCCGCCCACCACCATCGGCTCGCAATACGGCGAATAGCCGATGTAGGAAGCGATGCCGCCGCGGCCGCCTTCCGGCCGAAAGCTGGACATCGCGCCGGCCAGCCGCTCGGACCAGTCGCTCGGGCGAAAGGTCTTGCCGTCCAGGGTCACTCCCTGGATGAAGAACTGGCGGGGTTTGGCAGGTGGAGGCATGCGTGGAGTGGGAAAGCGCGGCGGCGTTGTCGCAAGAGCCGCGCCAAGCCGGGGATCGAATGGGGCCAGCCATTGTGCCGTGCAATGGGATCCCGACCGGCCCGTAGAATGACTCGGCGGCGTTTTGCCACCCTGTTTTCCCTGATGCGGAGCCTCCATGAGCGCAGTCGACAAAGCCCCTGCTTCCCCTGAACCCCATGTCATGAAAACCTATGGGCGGCTGCCGATCGCGCTGTCGCATGGACGAGGCTGCTGGGTCTGGGATACCGACGGCAAGAAGTACCTCGACGGCCTCGGCGGCATCGCGGTGAACACGCTGGGCCACGCGCACCCCAAACTGGTGCCGGCGCTGCAGGAGCAGGTCGCCAAGCTGATCCATACCTCGAACTACTACCTCGTGCCGCTGCAGGAACAACTCGCGGCCAAGCTGTGCGAAGCCTCCGGCCTCGACAAGGTCTTCTTCTGCAGCACCGGCCTCGAAGCGAACGAAGCGGCAATCAAGATCGCGCGCAAGTACGGGCACGACAAGGGCATCGACCGCCCCGAGATCATCGTCTACGAGAAGGCCTTCCACGGCCGCTCGCTGGCCACCCTGTCGGCCACCGGCAACCCGAAGGTACAGGCCGGTTTCGAACCGCTGGTGGAAGGCTTCGTGCGTGTACCGCTGAACGACTTCGCCGCGATCGAAGCGGTCGCACGCACGCGGCCGAACGTGGTCGCGGTGTTCCTCGAAGTGATCCAGGGCGAAGGCGGCATCGCGCCGACGCGCATCGACTACCTGCAGTCCCTGCGCAAGCTCTGCGACGAGCGCGGCTGGCTGCTGATGCTCGACGAAGTGCAATGCGGCATGGGCCGCACCGGCAAGTGGTTCGCCCACCAGTGGGCCGGCATCCAGCCCGACGTGATGCCGCTGGCGAAGGGCCTGGGCTCCGGCGTGCCGGTTGGCGCGGTGGTCTGCGGGCCGAAGGCCTCGACCGTGCTCGGCCCCGGCAACCACGGCTCGACCTTCGGCGGCAACCCGCTCGCGATGCGTGCCGGCGTCGAGACGCTGCGCATCATGGAAGAAGAAGGCCTGCTGCAGAACGCGGCGACGGTCGGGCAATTCCTGCGTGACAGTCTGTTGCGGGAATTGGGCGAAGTGCCCGGCTTCGTCGAGATCCGCGGCCAGGGCCTGATGATCGGCATGGAACTCGACCGGCCCTGCGGCGACCTGCTCGGCCAGGCGGCACAGGCCGGCCTGCTGATCAGCGTGACCGCCGACCGCGTGGTGCGCCTGCTGCCGCCGCTGATCATCACGCAGGCCGAGGCGCAGCAGATCGTCGACCTGCTGGTGCCGCTGGTCAAACGTTTCCTTGCCGCGCCCGCCACCTCGACATGAAACCCGGCATGAGCCTGATCAAGCACTACCTCCAGTTCAAGGACCTGCGCACCGAGGAGTACGCGTATCTGCTGGAGCGCGCGGCCATCATCAAGAAGCGCTTCAAGAATTACGAGAAGTACACGCCGCTGGTCGACCGCACCCTGGCGATGATCTTCGAGAAGGCGAGCACGCGCACCCGCGTCAGCTTCGAGGCCGGCATGTACCAGATGGGCGGCTCGGTGGTGAACCTGACCACCGGCGACAGCCAGCTCGGCCGCGCCGAGCCGATCGAGGACAGCGCTCGCGTGATCAGCCGCATGGTCGACATCGTGATGATCCGCACCTACGAGCAGACCAAGCTCGAACGCTTCGCCGCGAACTCGCGCGTGCCGGTGATCAACGGCCTGACCAACGAATACCACCCGTGCCAGATCCTCGCCGACGTGTTCACCTACATCGAACATCGCGGCTCACGCGGCGCCGAAGGCGGTGCACTCGATTGCCTCAAGGGCAAGGTCGTGGCCTGGGTCGGCGACGGCAACAACATGGCCAACACCTGGCTGCAGGCCGCGGAAATCCTCGGTTTCACCTTGCATGTGAGCACGCCCAGCGGCTACGAGATCGACCCGAAGGCGGCCGGCGTGCGCAACGCCGACTGTTTCAAGGTCTTCAACCATCCGATGGATGCCTGCGAAGGCGCGCACCTCGTGACCACCGACGTGTGGACCAGCATGGGCTACGAGGCCGAGAACGAAGCGCGGCTGAAGGCCTTCGTCGACTGGTGCGTGGACAGCGACATGATGGGCGTCGCCCAGCCGGACGCGCTCTTCATGCACTGCCTGCCGGCGCATCGCGGCGAGGAGGTCGAGGCCGAGGTGATCGACGGCCCGCAGTCCGTCGTGTGGGACGAAGCCGAGAACAGGATGCACGTGCAGAAGGCCTTGATGGAGTACCTGCTGCTCGGGCGCATCGGCTGACGCCGCGATGGAGACGCCCTTCGGACCCTTGCGGACCCACGGGCGCTTCGACTACTCCGCGATCACCCAGCGGCCGGACTATCACTGGCCCGGAGGGCGGCGGCTCGCCGTCTACATCGGCTTCAACATCGAGCACTTCGCGTTCGGCGAAGGCTTGGGTGCGGCACTCGGCCCGGTCTCGCCCGAGCCGGACGTGCTGAACCATGCCTGGCGCGAGTACGGCAACCGTGTCGGCGCCTGGCGCTGCCTCGAGCTGTTCGACGCGCTCGCCCTGCCCGCCGGTGCCTTGATCAACACCGCGCTCTACGACCATTGCCCGGAGCTGGTCGCGGCCTGCGCGGCACGCGGCGACGAATTGATCGCCCACGGCCACACCAATGCCGAGCGCCAAGGCGCGCTGGACGAGGCCGAGGAGCGCGCACTGCTGCTGCATTGCCGCGAGCGCATCGAAATCATGTCGGGCGTGCAGCCGGCCGGCTGGCTCTCGCCGTGGATCTCGGAGAGCGCGCTGACCCCGGACCTGCTCGCCGAGACCGGCTACCGCTACAGCCTGAACTGGTGCCACGACGACCAGCCGATCCGTTTCTCGACCCGCGCCGGCCCGCTCTGGTCCCTGCCCTACCCGCAGGAGCTGAACGACATCCCGATGATCATCACGCGCCGGATGGACGCGAAGGACTTCGCGCAGATGATCATCGACCAGTTCGACGAGATGCTCGAACAGTCGGCGGCGCAGCCGCTGGTGATGGGCCTGGCGCTGCATCCGTACATCGTCGGTCAGCCCTATCGGCTGCGGCACCTGCGGCGCGCGCTGCGCCACATCGCGGATCACCGCGACGACATCTGGCTGACGACGCCGGGCGCGATCTGCGCCGTGGTCGAATCGGTCAGCCGGAGCTCGAATACTTGACCGAGCAGCCGTAGGGCTGCGACGTGGCCTTGCTCAGCGGCTTGCCGGCCAGCGCTTCGGCGAGCGCCTGGTTCACGTAATTGGTGGCGGTCGCGATGTCGGCCGGGTTCGCGGTCGGCTTGCTGTCGATCGCACCGGCGTAGATCAGCTTGCCCTGCGGATCGACGATGTAGAGATGAGGCGTGGTGCGCGCACCGTAGGCGCGGCCGATCCTGCCGTCGGCGTCCATCAGGGTCGCGGTGGGCGCCGCGTGTTCCGCTTGCTGCCAGGCGGCGAGTTCGGCCGGCGCCCGGTAATCGCCAGCGTCCTTCGAGGTCGAATTGACCGACAGCCAGACCACGCCCCGCGCGGTCGCGCTCTTCTGCGTCGCCGGCATGTTGCCGCTCTCGTAGTGCTTGCGCACGAAGGGGCAGCCGGGGTTCAACCACTCCATCACCACGTACTTGCCCTGGAACGCCGCCAGCGACACCGGCCTGCCGGCGGTATCCGTCGCGCTGAAGGCCGGCGCCGGCTGCCCGACGACCGCCTGGGCCTGCGCGAGGCCGGCTGCGCACAGCGCGAGCATCGCAACGAGCGATGAAAGGCTTCTTTTCATGGTGCGGTTCCTCGACGCAGACTCGCGAAGCCGGTGAGCCTAAGGTGCGGACCGCCGGCTGGCAATGTTGGGCCTGCGGCGGACATGGTCGAAGCCCGGGCCACGGCCGCTCGCCGGACACTCGCCCGCGACCGCGCTACCAGCGTGCCAGCGCCTGCCTCACATCGGCCACGCTGAGCAGTTCCGACAGCACCTGCGGCGCCTTCGCCCGATCCGGCCCGTAGACGACGTATACCGGCACCCCGCTGCGGCCGAGCCGCGCCAGCTCCTCGGTGATGGTCGCATCGCGGCGCGTCCAGTCGGCCCGCAGCAACAGCACCTTGCGCGCCTCGAAGTCGGCCAGCACGTCCTTGTTCGACAAGGTGGCGCGCTTGTTGACCTGGCAGGTGATGCACCAGGCGGCGGTGAAATCGATGAACACCGGCCGGCCGGCGCTGCGCGCGTCCGCCACCGCCTGGGGCGACCAGGGCTGCCAGCGCGAGCCGGGATGCCCCGCGTCGCCGGCGCTTGCGCCGGCCGGCGGCGCCTCGCGCAGCGTGGGCCAGGCCCAGGCGAACGACAGGGCCAGCACGAGCAGCCCCAATACGCCATAGACGCGCCGCGAAATTCGCCCGAAGCCCCTTCCGCCCAGCGACCACGCGGCAAAAGCCAGCGCCACCAGCACGCCGAGCAGCGCCGCCACGCCGTCGTTGCCGACCTGCTGGCCCAGCACCCAGACGAGCCAGACCACGGTCACGAACATCGGGAAGGCCATCAGCGACTTGAAGCGCACCATCCACGCCCCCGGCCGCGGCAGCAGGCGCCCGAAACCCGGCCACAGCGTCGCCGCCAGATATGGCGCGGCCATGCCCAGGCCAAGCGCGATGAAGACGGCCATCGCGACCGGTGCCGGCTGCGTCAAGGCCACGCCGAGCGCGACGCCCATGAACGGCGCGGTGCACGGCGAGGCGACCATCACCGCGAGCACGCCGGTGAGCGCATGGTCGGCCACCGGGTGGCGCGCGCGTGCACCGGCCAGCCGGCCGGTCTTGACGTTGCCGAAGTCGAAGACGCCGGCGAAGTTCAGTCCGATCAAGGTGAAGAGCAAGGCCAGTGCGGCGACGAAGGGCGGCGACTGCAGCTGGAAACCCCAGCCGAGCTCCTGGCCGCCGCCGCGCAGCGCGAGCAGCAGCGCGGCCAGCGCGACGAAGGTGACGACGACGCCGGCGGTATACGCGAGCCCCGACGCCGCGAGATAGCGGCGCTCGTGCGCATGCTTGGCGAAGCTCAATACCTTCAGCGAGAGGATCGGGAACACGCAAGGCATCAGGTTCAGCGCCAGCCCGCCGAGGAAGGCCATCACGGCGGCGCCCGCCAGCTCGGCCCAGGACAGCGGCGAGACTGCGGGCGCGGCGGCAGCCGGCGACGGCGGCTCGGCGGCGCCGGCGGCCGCAGTGGCGCCAGCCTCGGCTTCCGGCGGGACCACGGCGGCCGCCGGATTCGCTGCCGGCCAGCCACCCGCCACGGAGAAGCGCAGCTCCACCCCCGCCGGCCGCCCTGCAGCGGCCAGCACTGCCTGCATCTCGGCCGGGCTCTCGCTGCGCTGCGGCGAAAGCGGCACGTGCAGCGCCAATCGCCCGTCCTGCCACTGCTGGCCGAGCCTCGCCGCATGGTCGATCACGCCGCCATTCGCGGCGAAGAACGACAGCGGCTGGCCGCGCCAATCCGCCGGCAGGCCGGCCACGTCGATCGCGAGCGCCGCGCCATCGACCCGCGCGCTCGCGCTCACGCCCGGCAGCACGCGCGGCGTCGCTGCCTGCGCCGCATCGAACAGCGCCGCCTGCGAGACGGTGCTGGCCTGCGCCGGGATCTGCAGCCGGAACTCGCCCGACTGCGGAATGCAGACATCCTTGCAGACCAGCCAATCGGCGCGCAGCCGCACGTCGAGCGCCGCGGCCCTGAATTCCGGCGAGACGCTGACCGGCACCGGCAGCAGCAGCTCGTCTTCGTAGCCGTAGTCCATCAGCGGGCCCACCGGCAGGCGCTTCGGCATCGGCCACTGGATCTCGCCCGCGGTCACGCCGGCCGGCAGCGTCCAGGCCAGAGAAGTCGGCAGGCCGGAATCGCCGGCGTTTTTCCAGTAGGTGTGCCAGTGCGGCTTGTGGCGGATCGCGAGGCCGAGCCACAGCGGCTTGCCCGGCGCGACGCCCTCGGGCGCCTGCGCGACCAGCTCGGCGCGCACCTCGTCGGTCTTGACCACTGTCGATTGCGCCATCGCGGGCGCGGCCGAGCCGAAGACGAGCGACAGCACCAAGCACGGAAACAAGCGGATCGGCAGCGGCATGCGGCAAGGCCCGGGCAAAGGGCGTGGGTTCACGAGAGTGTGGGGTCAAGCGAGAGACCCGCAAAATCAACGGCCATGGCGAGTCTCTGGTCACAAGTGCAGGCGGCGATTGAACACGAATTTTCCGATCTCGCCGAGATCGACGAGATCACGCGGGTTTGCGTGCGCCTGGTGGTGGCGATGCTGCTGTCCGGATTGATCGGCTACAACCGCGAACGCGGCCGGCATTCGGCCGGCCTGCGCACGCACATGCTGGTCGGGCTGGGCTCGGCGATCGTGATGATCGTCGCGGCCCAGTCGGGCGCCTCGCTGGATGCGTCGGCCCGCGTGATCCAGGGGCTGCTGGCCGGCATCGGCTTCCTCGGCGCGGGCGCGATCATCAAGTTCGACAGCAAGTCGCAGGTCCACGGGCTGACGACCGCGGCCAGCATCTGGGTCACCGCGACCATCGGCATCGCCGCCGGCATGGGGCGGGAATGGACCGCGATCATCGCGACCGCGTTCGTGCTGCTCGTGCTGGCGCTGCTGCTGCCGATCGAGCGGGCGATCGACCGGCGGCAGCGGCGCGATTCGGCCCGCCATCACGACGAACCTCGGCGCGAGGACGACCCTCGCGCGGAGGACGCGGCGCCGCGCTGAGGCCGCTCAGAGGTCGCTCCGGACCGGGCCGGCGAGCGCGCGATGCAGCTGCTGCAGCAGCGGGCGCACCACGTCGGCATCGGTCCAGTAAGCCGTGTGCGACAGCGGGTTCCAGGAGCGCAGGATGCCGCCGGCATTGATCGAATGGTCCCGCACCAGGGTTTCGTAGCCGCCGCCGAGCGGCTGCAGCGGCCAGCCCAGCACGTCCTGCGGATCGAAGAAGTTGTGCCATTCGAAGCCGTCGTTCGGCCGCGCGATGGCCTTGATGTTCATCGCCCGATGGGCGGCGACGAAGATCGGGATGTTGCAGCCGGTCGTGACGATGCAGCTCAGCGTATCGCCCTGCAGGAAAGACAGCTCCTGCGCGCTGGGCATGCGGCCGAGCCGGGCCGCGAGCGTGCCCGGCTGCCAGATGCCGGCGCGCGGCGGCGGCACGGCCGGGTCGTCCGCGGCGGCGCGTGCACGCTGCGCGTCCCAGATGAAGTCGGAAAAGACCTGCCCGCCCAGCGATTGCGCGATCACCACCAGCGGCGGGTTGGAGCTGGTCGCGCCGCGCACCATCAGCAGCTGCCGGACGATCTCGAGCTGCGCGTCTTCGTAGGTGGAGCCCGGATCGTCCTTGTTCGTCTCCAGGCCGGCAGCGTCGCCGAAGCCGAACAGCAGGAACTTGCGCAGATCGGCAAAGCTCAGGTGCTGCGCGCTGCTGCAGGCATCCCAGACCCGCCGCTGGTTGTCCTGAAGAAGATCCTGGTAATAGACGACGCCGATCGAGAGCTCCGAGCGCTCGCCCTCGCTGAGCCCGTTGTCGACCTTGTCGAGCATCGAATCGGCGTAGTCTCGCGCCGTTTCGCCCATGCCGTGCAAGGTGATCAGGGCAGCTCGGGTCATGACAGTCCCCAATGAGTGGCGAAGCGGAAATCCTACGCCGCACGCGCTGAGGCCCACGTCATCATGGTTGTGGACGGGCGCCGTTTCAGTTCGCCCCGTGCGCCAGCACCAGCTCCGGCAGCACCACCTCCCACTGTTCGCATTTCGCCGCGCCGCGGTAGGCCTCGTCTTCCTGGTCGCGGCGGCGCACGACCACCGCGGCGACCGAGGCGCGCACGCAGCGCCAGCCCGGCTCGAGGACGAACTTCTCCGCCAGACGGGCGACGACGACCTGCTCCGCGGTCAGCAGCTCGCGCAAGTCGCCGTTCTCGCGCCAGTGCAGCGGGTCGCCGGCCGTCAGTCGGGCGATCGCCGGATGGACTTGTGCCGAGGGCGCCTGGCGGCCAGCAAAACCGATCACGACGTCCGCTGGCGTCAGGCGCTGATGACGCCAGCCGAGCTCCGGCGGCAGCTGCAGGGGCGGCGGGATCGTGCGCCGCAGCAGTGCCGGCGGCCCGGGTTCGAAACGCGCGGAAGCGCCCGCACGCATCAAGGTCAGGGTTTCGCGCGCCCGGGTCATCGCGACGTAGCGCAGGCGCAGCGCCGCATCGGCGTCTTCCCCGGTTTTGCCCTGCCATCCGCCATCGAGCAGCACGACGTGATCGAACTCCAGCCCCTTCGCGCGGTGCGCGGTGAGCAGCAGCAGGCCGTGCTGGCGCCGCCGCGCCTGGCGGCCCCATTCGGCAAGCCATTCGATCGCGTGCTCGACCGGCAGCGCGAGGCCCTCGGTCTCCAGCTCGTAGTCGTCGGCCGCTTCGCGCAGCAAGGTCCACCACGGCCCCTCCCGCGCCGCCGCGAGCCAGGCTGCGATCTCGGCCGCCGTCACCAGCCGGCGCTCGGCGCGCAGCCAATGCAGCAGCGCCTGGGTCTCGCGCAGGCGCCAGAACTGCGGCACCTCTTCGTCGGCCATCTGCACCGCGATGCCTTGCAGCTCGCAGGCGGCGCGCATCGGCTGCAGCAAACGCCATTCGCGCGCGATCACCGCGGCACGGCGCCAGTCCCAATCCGGCGAGAGCGCGGCGAGGCGCCGCAGTTCGTCGAGCGCGGCCAGCGCCTGCGCGCCCGGCGCCGGCGAGACCTGCAGCTCTTGCACCCTGCCGTGCGCCAGCGCATCGAGCGCCTGCCAGCGGCCGCCCGGCGGCAGCTTGCGGCGCGCGCGGTCGATGACGATCGGATGGTCGGCCTTGAGCCGGTCGCGTGCGCCGGCGATGACGGCGTTCGCCGCGTCGATGACGTGGCGCGTCGAGCGGTAGTTGTCGGTCAGGTATTGCGGCCGCGCGGCGTAGTCGGCCTCGAAGCGGCGGATGTAGTCCACCGAGGCGCCGGCGAAGTCGTAGATGTTCTGGTCGTCGTCGCCGACAGCGAAGAGGCTCAGCCGCTGGTCCTCGCCGAGCCGCGTGCGGCCGGCGAGCGCGGAGATCAGCGCGTACTGCTCCGGGCCGACGTCCTGATACTCGTCGACCAGGATCCAGCGAAAGCCGCCCATCAGGCGCTGGCGCTGTTCGTCCGCGTCGTCGGGCGGCAGGCCCTTGCCTTCGAGCAGGTCGACCGCCTGGCGCATCACTTCCTTGAAGGCCTCGTCGCCCGGCTGCCCGGCCCGCCCCTCGAAGCTCGCGCCGGCCAGGCGCATCGCGAGCGCATGGCAGGTCAGCACGGTGACGCCGTTCGCGTCGTCGCCCACCAGCTCGCGCAGCCGCCGGCGGATCTGCGCCGCGGCATGGCGGTTGTAGGCCAGCGCGAGGATGCCGTGCGGGTTCTCGCGCCGCACGCGCAACAGGTAGGCGATGCGGTGCACCAGCACGCGTGTCTTGCCGGAGCCGGGGCCGGCGAGCACGAGCACGTTGGCCGCGTCACGGTCGTCGGCGACGATGCGCTGCTGCGCCGGGTTGCCGAGCGCCTCGACGATCGCGCGCCAGGACTCGGGCGTGGTCTGGCGCGCCAGCTCCTTGTCTCGATCGGGCAGCCAGCGCTCGATGAACTGGCTGCGCTGCAGCCTGAAATAGTCCTCCACCAGCTGCCTGGCCTGCTTCAGCGCCTGCAGGCCGAGCTCCGCGTATTCGGCCATCACGTGGATCTGCACCACCTGTTCGTCGTAGTGCAGCTGCAGCGGCACAAAATCGCTCTTCGCGAAGTTGCGCCGCTCCGGATCGAGCCGCAGCGTCATCGCCGACCGGAATACCGCGAGGCCCTTGTTCAGGCGGATCACCTCCTGCTCGTGCAGCCAGAGCAGCGCACGGTCGAGCAGCTGCTGCGGATGCTTGATCTCGGCGCTGAGCAGCAGGTCGGCCTCGATCGCCTGCATCAGCTCGCCGAGCGTGGTCTCGGCCATCAGATCGACCCTGCGCACGCCGGCCGGCACGCGCGTGAGCAGGTGATCGAGCAAGCGCTTCGCGCCGCTGCGCCTCAGCTCGGCGGTGCGGCGGATCGCCGGCCATTCGCGCTGCAGGCGGATCTGCACCGTCTCCGGATCGAGCTTGCGCAGCTCCATGCTCGGCCGGCTGTCCTCCTCCCTGTGGCCGTCGGCGGCGAGGCTGCGCAGCAGGCGCCAGAGCCGGTCGGGCAGCGCGCCCGGGTGGCCGCCGTCCTTCAGATGCTGGCTCAGCACGCGCAACTGAAGGTGCGAGACGCCGTCGCGGCCCAGGTCGGGAGCCGCCTCGCGCAGCGCGTCGATCAGCGCGGTTTCCAGCGCGTCGGCCTCCTCGAAACGCCGGATCGACGGCCGATCGCCGGCGGTGTGCACGAAGGCGGTCAGCGCGGTGTCGTTGCTGGCGATGCCGAGCTTCTCCAGATCGAAGAGCGCGTGGCGCAGCGCCTCGGGCTTCAGCGCCGACGCGAACATCAGCTCGTCGGTCGACACGCCCTCGTCCGCGTTCGCCCGCATCAGCGTCTCGACGATCGCCAGCAGCGAGCGCTCGCCGCCCGGGCCCAGCTTGCGGCCGGCGAGCCTGGCGCGCGCTTCGTCGAGCGTCGCGACCTTCAGGCAGGACGGGAAGATCTGCACCACGTTTTCATCGCGCGTCAGCAGCGCCGCTTCTTCGAGCCAGGCGAGCGCGGTGCGCACGCGCGTGTCGTCGGTCAGCGCGTCGCGCTGGAATTCGCCTTCTTCGTCTTCGAGCAGGATCTCGCCGGCCGTCGCGATGACTTCGCCGCCGCCGTGCTTCTTGCGGTCGAGCCCGCGCAGCGCACGCAGCACCGCCTGGATCTCGCGCTGCGCCAGCCGCGAGCGCGCGGAGAGGCCGAATTGCCGCTCGATGTCGCTCTTGTCGTACAGCAGCACGCAGCGCGCCGCGCCGAGATCGCGGCCGGCGCGGCCCGCCTCCTGCAGGTAGTTCTCCAGCGAGCCGGGCACGTCGGCATGGATCACGAGCCGCACGTCGGGCTTGTCGATGCCCATGCCGAAGGCGTTGGTCGCGGCCATCACGCGCAGCTCGCCGTCGATGAAACGCTGCTGCGTCAGCTTCTTCTGCTCGGGCGGCAGGCCGGCATGGAAGAAGCCGCTCGCGACGCCCTGCTGCGCGAGGAAGGCCGACACCTCCTCGGTGCGCTTGCGCGACGAGCAATAGACGATCGCGCCGCCCGGCGCCTCGGGCGGCAGCTCGTGCATCAGCACCTGCAGGACGTGCGCGAGCTTGGCCGCGCCGGTCGTCTGCATCACGTCGAAATCGAGGTTCTCGCGCTTGCTGCCGCCGTCGAACAGCGCCAGTTCGATCGCGAGCTTGTCGCGGAAGTGGCGCAGCATGTCTTCCACGACATCGGGCTTGGCGGTGGCGGTCAGGCACAGCACCGGCGCGATCGGCTCGTCGCCCGAACGCTCACGGATGAAGCGGCCGATGTAGCGGTAGTCGGGACGGAAGTCGTGGCCCCATTTCGACAGGCAGTGCGCTTCGTCGAGCACCCAGGCGCCGATCTCGCGCGCATCGAGCGCGCGGCGCAGCGAGCGGCCGCGCAATTGCTCCGGCGAGACGATCAGGATGCCGACGTCGCCGAGGCGCACCCGCTCCAGCACCTCGCCGCGCTCGGGCATCGAGAGCAGGCCGTTCAGCGCGGCCGCGCAGGCGATGCCGCGCTGCTCGAGACCGGCCACCTGGTCGGCCATCAGCGCGACCAGCGGCGAGATCACGATCGTCAATGCGCCGGTCTTCGCGTAGCGCGACAGCGCCGGCAGCTGGTAGCAGATCGACTTGCCGGTGCCGGTCGGCAGGATGCCGAGCACATGCCGGCCGCGCATCGCGCCCTCGACGATCCGCTGCTGCAGCGGCCGGCCATCCGGCGCGACGCGAAACCCGTCGATCTTCGGGAACCAGCGTTTCAGCTCGCGATGTGCGTCGTGGCGCTCGCGGCACCAGGCGCAGGCCGGGTCGTCGCACGGCGTGTCGCGCAACAGCCGCACCAGCCGGCCGGCCTCCGGGAATTGATGCCGCACCCAGGACGGCAGCACCGAGCTGCCCTCGGCGACCGAGAGCCAGGCGAGCGCATAGGCGAGCGGCCAGCCGTGCCGCGCTGGGTCGGCCAGCAGCTCGACGGCCTGCACCGCGCAGCCGTTTCCGACGAGCAGCGCCGCGATCGCCCGTTGCAGTGCGTCCGGCTGCGGTGCCGGCGCGCCGCGTACCGAGGTCAAAAAGGCATCCGCCGCGGCGTCGCCCGCCCCGGCGGCCACCAGGCCGTGATACGCCAGCACCAGGGCCGGCGCGGCCGACATCTGCTCGCGCAGCGCATGGTGCTGGTCGATCAGCAGGCGCAGCGCGAGCCGGGCATCGGCCTCGGGATCGTTGCGCCGCGCGCTGTGGATCGCGCCGTCCTGATAAACCTTCACCAGCCGGTGGTACGGGCGGCGCGGAAAGGCCAGCGGGTTCAGCCGCAAGGTGTCGAGCAGCGGCAGCTTCAGCACCCGCAGATCGGGCCGCAGCGCGGCGAGCCGCGGTGCGTCGAAGGCGACGATGTTGTGGCCGAGCAGGAAGTCGGCACCGCGGGCGAACGCATCGAGCTGCGCCAGCGCGGCGGCGAAGCGAATCGCCCGGCCGCCATCGCCGCGCACCGCGGCGAAGTCATGCAGCCGGCCGTCGCGCACGCCGATCTCGCAATCGATCGCGACGCAGCGTGCCGCGAACGCGGCGGCCGGTGACAGCGTTTGATCCGTTTCGAGCAAGGCGCGTCGGCTCCCAACAACGACGACGAAGAACCGGCGCCGCGGCTACGTCGGCCGTGGCGCTCGGCAGCGCATCAGAACGCGGCGATGCCGGTGATCGCGCGCCCGAGGATCAAGGCATGCACGTCGTGCGTGCCCTCGTAGGTGTTCACCACCTCGAGGTTGACCATGTGGCGCGCGATGCCGAACTCGTCGCTGATGCCGTTGCCGCCCAGCATGTCGCGCGCGGTGCGGGCGATGTCCAGCGCCTTGCCGCAGGAATTGCGTTTCATGATCGAGGTGATCTCGACCGAGGCGCTGCCCTCGTCCTTCATGCGGCCGAGGCGCAGGCAGCCCTGCAGGCCGAGCGTGATCTCGGTCTGCATGTCGGCGAGCTTCTTCTGCACCAGCTGGTTGGCGGCGAGCGGCTTGCCGAACTGCTGGCGATCCAGCACGTACTGGCGCGCGCGGAACCAGCAGTCCTCGGCCGCGCCGAGCGCACCCCAGGCGATGCCGTAGCGCGCGCTGTTCAGGCAGGTGAACGGGCCCTTCAGTCCGCGCACCTCGGGGAAGGCGTTTTCCTCGGGGCAGAACACCTCGTCCATCACGATCTCGCCGGTGATGCTGGCGCGCAGGCCGACCTTGCCGTGGATCGCCGGTGCCGAGAGGCCCTTGGCGCCCTTCTCCAGCACGAAGCCGCGGATCGCGCCTTCATCGTCCTTCGCCCAGACGACGAAGACATCGGCGACCGGGCTGTTGGTGATCCACATCTTCGCGCCGCTGAGCGAATAGCCGCCGGCCACCTTCTTCGCGCGCGTGACCATGCTGCCGGGGTCGGAGCCGTGGTTCGGCTCGGTCAGCCCGAAGCAGCCGATCCACTCGCCGGTGGCGAGCTTGGGCAGGTACTTCTGCTTCTGGGCCTCGCTGCCGAACTCGTTGATCGGCACCATCACCAGCGAGCTCTGCACGCTCATCATCGAGCGGTAGCCGGAGTCGATGCGCTCGACCTCGCGCGCCACCAGGCCGTAGCAGACGTAGTTCAGGCCGGCGCCGCCGTATTGCTCGGGGATGGTCGAGCCGAGCAGCCCGAGCTCGCCCATCTCGCGAAAGATCGTCGCATCCATCTTCTCGTGGCGGAAAGCCTCGAGCACCCGCGGCGCGAGGCGTTCCTGGCAATAGGCGGCGGCGGCATCGCGCACCGCGCGTTCGTCGCCGCTCAGCTGCGCATCGAGCAGCAGCGGATCGGCCCAGTGGAAACTGGCTTTGGTGGGGGTGGACATGGCATTCCTCGAGGATGGGCAACGGGATGACCGGAGTCTGGCACGAAGCCGGCGCTCCTACACTGGGGCCCGGACCGGAGGCCTCCGCTTGAAACGAATCTGGGACATCTCGCCGCCCGTCGACGCCACCTCGCCGGTGTTCCCGGGCGACACGCCGTACAGCCAGCGCTGGACCGCGACGATCGCGCCCGGCTGTCCGGTGAACGTCAGCGCGGTGAACCTCTCGCCGCACGTCGGCGCGCATGCCGATGCCCCGCTGCACTACGACGCCGATGGCGCCGCGATCGGCAGCGTCGCGCTCGAACCCTACCTCGGCCCCTGCCGGGTGATCCACGCGCTCGACAGCGGCCCGCTGCTGCACATCCGCCACCTCGCGCACGCTTTGCATGCGCTGCCGCCGCGGGTGCTGGTGCGCACGCGCGAGCACGCGGTGATCGACCGCTTCGATCCCGAGCTGGTGGCCTACGCACCCGAGACGATCGACCACCTGGCCGAACTCGGCGTGATGCTCGTCGGCATCGACACCGCGAGCATCGATCCGGCCGACAGCAAGCTGCTCGCCAGCCACCAGGTGATCCGCCGGCGCGGCTTGCGCGTGCTCGAGAACCTGGTGCTCGACGAGGTGCCGGAAGGCGACTACGAGCTGATCGCGCTGCCTCTGAAGTGGACTGCGGCCGATGCCTCACCGGTACGTGCCATCTTGCGCGCGCTCGGCTGAAGGTTCAGGCTTGGCGGTCACCGAGAACACCAGGGAGACGGCGATGACCCGAGACGACTGCCTCGCGCTGGACGCGCAGGACCCGCTGGCGCCGCTGCGCGCCCAGTTCACGATCCCGCCGGCGCTGATCTACCTCGACGGCAACTCCCTCGGCGCCTTGCCGCGGGCCACCGGCGCGCGGCTGCGCCAGGTGATCGACCACGAGTGGGGCACCGACCTGATCCGCAGCTGGAACAGCGCCGGCTGGATGGAGCTGCCGCGCAAGGTCGGCGACAAGATCGCGCGCCTGATCGGCGCCCGGCCGGGCGAGGTCATCGCGGCGGATTCGACCTCGGTGAACCTCTACAAGGTGCTGAGCGCGGCGCTCTTGCTGCAGCGGGCGAACCCGGGGCGGCGGCGCATCGTCTCCGAGCGCAGCAACTTCCCGACCGATCTCTACATCGCCGAGAGCCTGGCGCGCGAGCGCGGCTTCGACCTGGTGCTGGCCGAGGCGGAGAACATCCCGGCCTTGATCGACGAGCGCCTCGCGGTGCTGATGCTGACCGAAGTCAACTACCGCAGCGGCGCGCTGCACGACATGGCGGCCCTCGCCCTGCAGGCGCGCCAGGCCGGCGCGCTGAGCGTGTGGGATCTCGCGCACAGCGCCGGCGTGCTGCCGCTCGACCTGCACGCGGCGCAGGCCGATTTTGCGATCGGCTGCGGCTACAAGTACCTGAACGGCGGACCCGGCGCGCCGGCCTTCCTGTGGGTGCATCCGCGGCATCTGGAGCGCATGCAGCACGAGGATCTGTGGCAGCCGCTCGCCGGCTGGATCGGCCACGCCGCGCCGTTCGAGTTCACGCCGCACTATGTGCCGGCCGGCGGCATAGCGCGCTATCAGTGCGGCACGCCGCAGATCCTCGGTCTCACGGCATTGGAGTGCGGTGTTGATACGGTGCTCGCGGCCGAGCCCTTCGGCGGCGTCCCGGCGCTGCGCGCGAAGTCGCTCGCGCTGACCCGTTTGTTCGCCCGTCTGGTCGACGAATGCTGCGCCGACCAGGGCCTCAGCCTGGTCACGCCGCAGGACGAGCGCCGCCGCGGCAGCCAGATCAGCCTGGCGCGCGACGAAGGCGCCTATGCGATCGTGCAGGCCTTGATCGAACGCGGCGTGATCGGCGATTTCCGCGCACCCGACGTGCTGCGCTTCGGCTTCGCCCCGCTCTACACCCGCTTCATCGACGTGTGGAACGCGGTCGAACAGCTGCGCCAGGTGCTGGCCGGCGGCTTCTGGCGCGAGGCCCGCTTCGCCGAGCGGCGCGCGGTGACATGAGCGTTTTCTTCTGCATCCGCCCTGCGCCGCCGCTCGATGCGATGGTCGAACACTTGTGGGCCAGCGATCGCCCGGCGCTGATGCATGCGCGCGAACGCAGCCTGCCGACCGGCTGCGCCGACATCGTCATCCCGCTGCTGCAGACTCACCTGATCCGCCACGACGACGATTCCGATGCCAGCCCGCAGCGCTTGCGCGGGCCGGTGCTGCAGGGCGCCTGCGACCGCTACCTGGTGCGCGGCGGCACCGCCGAGCCGTCGAGCGTCGTCGGCGTGCACTCCAAGCCCGGCGGGGCGGGCATGACGGGCAGCACGCCCGGTTCCTACCGGCCGGTAGCACCCTCGCAGCCGAATCACGTCGCGATCCCCGGCCCGGCATAAAAATCTACAAGACAGCGGACTGCGGCCACGGCAAGCTGGG
>Ga0105237_10001350_pt1 | contig 32516 bp, 29 predicted proteins | sample KBSC24metaG_FD_81520 | JGI IMG/M metagenome (GOLD analysis project Ga0105237, IMG submission 81520) | Corn rhizosphere microbial communities from Kellogg Biological Station, Michigan, USA - KBS C2-4 metaG | ecosystem: Host-associated > Plants > Roots > Rhizosphere > Soil | place: Michigan, USA... | reverse complement strand
CTCGGCGTCGCGCTGCCGCAGACGGCCAACGCGGCGCAGCTGATGCAGGCCTGCGCGGCGCACGGCTTTGCCGACCTGGATCACTCGGCGCTGGTGCGTTCGCTGGAGATCATGGCCGACCACGAAGTCGCTCCCGAGCCGAAGAAGGCCTGAAGCCGGGCGGCGATATGCTTGCGGCCTCCACCCTTCTGGAGTGCGCCGCATGCCCCGAGCGTCCCGATCGACCGCCGCCCGCCCATTCGCTCCGCCGGTGACGGCCGCCGCGCCCGCGGCCTGACGGGCGGGGCGGCATGTTCCACATCGTCCCGGCCCCGCTGATCACCGAACGGCTGACGATCCGCAAGGTCGAATCGCGCGACCTTGCCGATCTGCTCGACGTGCACCGTCTCGACGAAGTGACACGTTTCCTGCCGTACGCCACCTGGACCTCGATGGCCGATGCCCAGGCCTGGTTCGGGCGCACGAGCGCGCGCCACGACGACGGCAGCGCGATGCAGCTGGTCGTCGCCGAGCGGGCTTCCGGCCGGGTCATCGGCAGCTGCCTGCTGTTCCACTTCGAGCCCGGCAGCGATCGGGCCGAGATCGGCTACGTGCTCGGCCGCGATCACTGGGGCCGCGGCGTGATGCAGGAGGCCTTGCCGGCGGTGATCGGCCATGCCTTCGGGCCGATGGGCTTGCGCCGCCTCGAGGCCGAGGTCGATCCGCGCAACGGCGCCTCCGAGCGCGTGCTGCTGCGGCTCGGCTTCACGCGCGAAGGCCTGCTGCGCCAGCGCTGGGCCGGCAAGGGCGAGGTCAAGGACGCGCTGGTGTTCGGCCTGCTGCGGGATGAATGGCAGGCCGCCGCGCGGCGCGGCCGATCGGCGCGCGTGAAGCCGCCGGTGCAGCCGATGATGATCCTCGTCGCCGGTCCGTATCGCTCGGGCACGAACGACGATCCCGCGCGCATCGCCGCCAACGTCTCGGCGATGACTGCCGCCGCGCTGCAGCTGAGCCGCGCCGGGCATCTGCCGATGCTGGGCGAGTGGGTGGCCCTGCCATTGATCGAAGAGGCCGGCTCGACCCGCATCGGCGACGCCGCCTTCGATGAAATCTTCCATCCGATCTCGCGACGCCTGGTGGCCAAGTGCGATGCCTGCCTGCGCATCGGCGGGCCCTCGGCCGGGGCCGACGAGATGGTCGCGCTGGCACGCCGGCATGGCAAGGCGGTCTATTTTTCGCTGCAAGAGATTCCCGCAGCCGGCACTTGAATGCCGGCGCTGGCGACTCGAGTCCGCAGGATTTGTGAAGTCGTGTAGGACCATGATGCGAGTCATGGCCCTTCCTGCTGCGCGACGATGAACACATTCCTTCCTGCCGGTCCCGGCGCCGGCGCTCACGCCAGCCGATACGAGCCGCGGCTGCGGCGCGTCATCGCCCACGTGCACGACCATCTCGACGAGCCGCTCGATCTGAACGCGCTGGCCGAGATCGCCTGCCTGTCGCCTCATCACTGGCATCGCATCTATCACGCGATGTTCGGCGAGACGCTCGCCAACACCGTCAAGCGCCTGCGCTTGCATCGAGCGGCGGGGCGCCTCGCCCATTCGTCGATGGCGGTCGCGCAGGTGGCCGAAGAGGCCGGCTATCCGAACCTGCAGTCCTTCACCCGCACCTTCAAGGCGGCCTACGGCATGCCGCCGGCGCGCTACCGGGCCGAGGGCCAGCATCGCGATTTCGAGCTGCGGGGCGAGGCGCGCGATCCGGCGGTGGCGTTCGAGATCGAGGTGCGGCAGCTCGCGGCGCTGCCGGTGCTCGCGCTGGAGCAGCGCGGTTCGTACATGGCAATCGGGCGCGCCTTCGATCTGCTGTTCACGCGCGCCGCGGGGCTCGGGCTGGTGCGGCCCGGCGTGCGCATGCTCGGCGCGTTCTTCGACGATCCGACCGCGCTGCCCGAAGCTTCGCTGCGCGCCTGGGCGGCGCTCGCGGGTTGCGCGCCGCCGGCCGGCGCCTGCGAGTTGCTGCAGGCCGAGCTGCCGTCCAGCCCGCACGCAGTGCTCTTGCACCGCGGGCCGTATGCGTCGATGAAGGCGGCCTACCGCTGGCTTTATGGCGAGTGGCTGCCGCACTCGGGCCACGAGCCGGCGAGCGGGCCGGTGATCGAGGAATACCTGAACAGCCCGCGTGATACCGCGCCGAACGATCTGCTGACGCGCATCCATCTGCCGCTGCTGGCGCAGCCGGGTCTGTCATGAGCAGCGCGCGCAAAACCTGGGCCGAGCGCCTGCGCAGCGGCAAGCCGCACGAGGTCAAGCCGGCGCCGATCGACATCGCCGGCATGAAGGCCGGGCAGCGCATGCTGGTGCCGAGCGCGCTGCTGGTGGACGGCTTCATCCGCGGCCTGCCGGCGGGCAGCAGCTTCAGCGCGAAGGCCCTGCGCCAGGCGATGGCCGAGGCGCACGGCGCCGAGGTCACCTGCCCGATCACGATGGGCTTCCATCTGCGCACGGTGGCCGAGGCGATGTGGGAATCGCTCGCCGGCGGCACGCCGGTCGATCGCCTGACGCCGGTCTGGCGCGTGTTGCCGCCGGGCTCGGCAACCCTGCCCAAGCTCTCGTTCGATCTCGGCTTCATCCGCCGCCGGCGCGAACTCGAAGGCCTGGACACAAGCTGAGGGGAAAACGCTTCGGCGCCACAATCAGGGTGCCTCTCGCTTCGCGCCAGCCCCCGCGCCTTCGTCTCGTGACCTCCGATTCCCGCCTTGCCGATCCCGCCACCCGTGTGGCCACGCTGGCCAACGGCGTGCGCGTCGTCACCCTCGAGCTGCCGTACCTGGAGACCGTCAGCGTCAGCGTTTTCGTGCGCAGCGGCAGCCAGCACGAGAGCGCGCGGCTGAACGGCATCAGCCACGTCGTCGAGCACATGGCGTTCAAGGGCACGCACGAGCGCGACTGCCAGCGCATCAACCTGGATGCCGAGCGCCTCGGCGCCGAGGTCAACGCGCACACCGACAAGGAGCACACCGCCTTCCACATGCGCGGCCTGCCGGAGCACGCGGGCCGGCTGATCGGCATGCTCGGCGACATCGTGCAGAACAGCACCTTCCCCGAGGCCGAGCTGGAGCGCGAGCGCCAGGTCATCCTGCAGGAATACGCCGAGGACGAGGACGACGCGCTGGCCGCGGCCTTCCGGCTCTTCGACAAGGCCTGCTACGGCGACCATCCGCTGGCCCAGCCGGTGATCGGCACGCGCCGCAACATCGGCCATTTCAAGCGCGGCGACCTGCTCGCCTACGTGCAGCACCAGTACACCGGCTCGAACCTGGTCGTCTCGGTGGCCGGCCCGATCGATGCTGCGTCGATCGTCGATGCGGCCCGGGAGGCCTTCGGCGCGATGCCGCGCGGCAGCGAGAACCGGGTCGCCGCGCCGGACTACGCCGGCGGCCTGAGGACGCGGCGCATGGCGGGCAGCAGCCAGACGCACGTCGTGCTCGGCTTTCCGATCCCGCGGCTGGCCGAGGAGGACCACGCCAGCGTCGTCGCGGCGGCGCTGTTCGGCGAAGGCATGAGCTCGCCGCTGATGGATCAGATCCGCGAGCGGCGCGGCCTGGTCTATTACGCTGCCTGTTCGGCCGACGTGATGGAGCTGGGCGGACAATTCGTCATCGAGGCATCGACGCCGCCGGAGCATCTGGACGAGTTCTTCGGCGCCGTCACCAGCCTGCTCTTGCAGCACGCCGAGTCAACCGATGCGATCGGCCTGGAGCGGGCGCGCAATCAGCTCGTGGTGCGCAGCCTGGGCGCGCAGGAGCGGCCTTCACGCCGTCTCGAGGCGGCGGCGCAGGACCTGTTCGTACACGGCCGGGTGCGCTCGAACGCCGAATGGCGGGAGAGGGTGGCGGCGGTCTCGGCCGGGCAGGTGCGCGAGGCCTTCGCGCGCATGCTCGCGGCGCGCGCGGCGGCGGCCGTGACGGGCAAGGTCGCCGCTGGGGTCAAGGAAAGGGTGCTTGGCCATCTGGCGGCCTTGCACGGCTGAGTTGCAGCAGAAGGCGGGCCAGCGCCAGGCGCCGGTCAGGCGAGCATCCAGTCCAGCCCGTTGACCGAGACCAGCACGCCCAGGCTCAGCGCCACGATCCATTGGCGGACCTGGGCGATGCGCAGCGAACGATCCGTCGGCGGCGAAGTGGCGATCGTGTAGAGCAGGAACGACGCCGATCCCGAGAACAGCAGGATCAGGCCCATCGCGCAGCTGAACGGATCGTTCGGGCGCAAGCTGCAGATCAGCCAGAAGAGCAGGCCGAGCGCGAGGCCGGTCGACAGGGCACGACAGGCCGCGCTGGCGGCAAGACGCGCTGCGATGCGCAGGCAGAGTTGATTCACGGGGGCAGGCACGAAGAGCGAGCGATGCGCTGATTCTCGCGAGGCGGCGCCGATGCCGGTGCAATGAAAACGGCAGCTTCCCACCGGCAATTCGAGCTCGGCGCAGAAGATGCGAAATCTGCCGCTACTGCGACGCCGCCCCGGCCGCATACCGCGAATCACATAGCTTCTATTCGGAGGGCGCTATGGCGTGGCGCGAAGAATTCAGCAAGATTGAGCTGTGCTTGATCAGAGTCCTGCACACGTTGATCAGCGAACGAAACGTCTCTCGTCTTCAAGTCGTCGCGCCGGCTACCGGCAAGAAAGGCAGCGATGGCCATTCCACCTTCCTGGCCCGTTCTTGCCGGCCGCCGTTCGCCGGTCTTTGATTTCCGACCGATCCAGCCTCCACCGCAGGCTGGGCCTGACTGCAACCACCCATGGGGGAGATAACCATGTCATCCGTGCTCACTGACGCGCCCATCGGCGCACCCGCGAAGGCGCCGCCACGCGCCGCCAAGGTCCATCCGGTCGACGAGGTGCTGCCGGTCGGCAAACTCGCCGCCTACGGCTTCCAGCACGTGCTCGCGTTCTACGCCGGCGCGGTGCTGGTGCCGATCATCGTCGCCGGCGCGCTCGGCCTGTCGAACGAGCAGCTGATCCACCTGATCAATGCCGACTTGTTCACCTGCGGCATCGCGTCGCTGATCCAGTCGGTCGGTTTCTGGAAGATCGGCGTGCGCCTGCCGCTGCTGCAGGGCGTGACCTTCACCGCGGTGAGCCCGATGATCGCGATCGGCCTCGGCGCCGGGGGCGGCACCGACGGGCTGCTGACGATCTACGGCTCGGTCATCGTCGCCGGGATCTTCACCTTCTTCGCGGCCACGCAGTTCCAGAAGCTGGTGCGATTCTTCCCGCCGGTCGTGACCGGCTCGGTGATCCTGATCATCGGCGTGGCGTTGCTGCCGGTTGCGGCCAACGACATCGTGATGGGCAAGGGTCCGAACGCGATCCAGAACCCGGTGCTGTTCACGAACCTCGCCTATGCCTTCGGCACCTTGGCGCTGATCGTCGCGATCCAGCGCCTGTTCCGCGGCTTCATCGCGACGGTCGCGGTGCTGATCGGACTGGTCATCGGCACGATCGTCGCGTGGGCGCTCGGCGACGCGCACTTCGGCGAGGTCGCGACCGCGCCGGTGTTCGGCTATACCGCGCCGTTCTACTTCGGCATCCCGAAGTTCAGCATCACCGCGATCATCTCGATGTGCGTGGTGATGATCATCACGATGGTCGAGACCACCGGTGACGTCTACGCCACCGGCGAGATCGTCGGCAAGCGCATCAAGCGCGAGGACATCGGCCGCGCGATCCGCGCCGACGGCGCCGCGACCTTGCTCGGCGGCATCCTGAACTCGTTCCCGTACACCTGCTTCGCCGAGAACGTCGGCCTGGTGCGGCTGACACAGGTGAAGAGCCGCTGGGTGGTGGCCGCCGCCGGGGTGATCATGATCATTCTCGGCTCGCTGCCGAAGGCAGCGGCGATCGTCGCCGGCATCCCGCACCCGGTGCTCGGCGGCGCGGCGCTGGCGATGTTCGCCGCGGTCGCCGTGGTCGGCATCCAGACGCTGTCGAAGGTGGACTTCGACGACCATCGCAACATCGTGATCATCGGCACCAGCGTCGGCCTCGGCATGCTGGTCACGGCGCAGCCCTTCGTCTCGGGTGCGCTGCCGAAATGGGCCGAGATCATCTTCGGCAGCGGCATCACGCTGGGCGCGCTGACCGCGATCGTGCTGAACGTGATCTTCTATCACGTCGGCAAGACCGAGGGCCCGGCAGTGGCCGGCCGGCCGGGCGAGAACCTGATCACCCTCGACCAGGTCAACGCGATGAGCAAGGAGCAGTTCGCGTCCACCTTCGGCAGCATCGTCGAGAACAGCCCCTGGGTGGTCGAGCGTGCGTATGCGATGCGGCCGTATGCCGACACGATCGCGCTGCGCACCGCCTTCCAGGACGCCCTGATCGGCGCCAGCCAGCCCGAGCAGCTGCAGCTGATGAATTCGTTCGCCGATCTGGGCAGCCCGACCGGTCTCGCGAAGACCTCGTATTCGAGCGACCACGAGGTCGCCGGGCTGAACGGCCTCGAAGACGAAGAGCGCGAGCACTGGCTGGGGCTGATGCGCAAGTACCGCACGCACTTCGGCTTCCCGATGATCATCTGCGCGCGCGACATCGAGCGCTATGACCATCTGCTCGGGCAACTGAAGACCCGCATGGCCAACTCGACCTCGGTCGAGCGCTCGGCCGGTCTGGTGGAGATCGCGAAGATCGCGAACCATCGCTTCAACGAGCTCGTGGCCGACGCGAACCCGATCGCTTCGGCGCAAAGCATGCGCTTCGCCGGCGCGCACTGACGAACCGCGACGCGGCCCGGCCGCGTCGGAGCCGCCACGCGCCGGCCGGCGCGTTCAGCGGCGTTCGCCGCCGCGCCGGTACGCTTCCAGATTGGCGCGCGCCTTCGCCCTGACCTTGTTCTGCAGCAGCGGCGTCCAGCCGAGCGCCCAGCCGAGCGGGCCCATCGCCTGGCGCGACCAGCGCCAGAAGTCGAAGCGGTCGCGGTGCGCCAGGATCAGGCCGTTCTCGTCGAAGCTGAAGTTCGCGTCGATCACGTTGTGCACGATGCGGCCGGTGGCCGAGAAGCGGTAGGTCGCCTCCCAATGCGCACGGCAGTGGCTGGCGTCGCCTTCGATGTCGCTGAAGTCGAGCCGCCAGACGTCGCGCCCCTTCTTCGCCGTGGCCTCGCACAGCATGGCCCACATCGCGCCGATCTCGTCACGGCCTTCGAGGCGGAACGCCGGGTCCTGGAAGCGGGCGTCGGCGGCATAGGCCGCCTTCATCTTGGCCGCATCGAGCTCGCGAAAGGCGGCATAGAAGGCGGCGATGCGTTGCTCGTAACGATTCATGGCGCGGAGAGTTCCCATCGAGTGTTATTTTGGCGGCGGCACGATGTGCGTGCGCCTTGTCGTCGGTCCATCCGGTGCTGCGGGTCCGGGTCTCGACCGCGGGCCGGTATGTTCCGGCTCGGGCCGCAGCATACTGCCGATCGCGTCCCGCCTCCGCGGGGCGACAAAGCGAAAGGTCGACACCCTTGAGTACACACGCCTCGATCGATGAATCCCGCCCGGACCGCGGGCCGGCCGCCCACCCGCGCGCCGCCAAGCCCGTGCTGGTGCTGGCCGCGATCGGCATCGTCTACGGCGACATCGGCACCAGCCCGCTGTACACGATGAAGACGCTGTTCGATCCGGCCAACGGCCTGGCGCTGAACCATGCCAACCTGATCGGCGTGATCTCGTTGATCTTCTGGTCGCTGATGGTGGTCGTCTCGTTCAAGTACGTCAGCCTGATCATGCGGGCCGACAACCACGGCGAGGGCGGCATCATGGCGTTGCTGGCGCTGGCTGCCTCGTCGGTGGCGCAGCGCCCGCAGCTGCGCAAGGGGCTGCTGCTGCTCGGCGTCTTCGGGGCGGCGCTGTTCTACGGCGACGGCGTGATCACGCCGGCGATCTCGGTGCTCAGCGCGGTCGAAGGGCTCGAGCTGGCGGCGCCGTCGCTGACGCCCTATGTCGTCGAGATCACGCTGGTCGTGCTGGTCGCGCTCTTCCTGGTGCAGAAGCACGGCACCGCCGGCATCGGCCGGGTGTTCGGCCCGCTGATGGTGGCCTGGTTCGTCGTGCTCGCGGTCTCGGGCCTGGTGCATACGCTGCAGGGGCCGGCGATCCTCGCGGCGCTGAATCCGCTGGCCGGGCTCGCGTTCTGCCTGCAGCACGGCTGGCTCGCCTTCATCGCGCTCGGCTCGGTGGTGCTGGCGCTGACCGGCGCCGAGGCGCTGTATGCCGACATGGGCCACTTCGGCGCCGGCCCGGTGCGCATCTCGTGGTTCGCGCTGGTGCTGCCCGCGCTCGCGCTGAACTACCTGGGGCAGGGCGCCTTGCTGCTGGCCGACCCGGCTGCGCTCGACAACCCGTTCTTCCGCCTCTTCCCCGGCTGGTTGCTGCTGCCGATGGTGCTGCTCTCGACGGTGGCCACGGTGATCGCGTCGCAGGCGGTGATCTCGGGCGCGTATTCGATGACCAAGCAGGCGATCCAGCTCGGTTTCCTGCCGCGCATGCGGCTGATGCAGACTTCGGAGAAGGAGGTCGGGCAGATCTACGTGCCGGCGATCAACTGGATGCTGCTGGTGGCGGTGGTCGCCGCGGTGGTGTTCTTCAAGTCGTCGACCGCGCTCGGCGCGGCCTATGGCATCGCGGTCACCGGCACGATGCTGATCACCACGTGCCTGACCTTCTACGTGGTGCGCCATGCCTGGCACTACGGGCTGGCGCTGAGCCTGGCGGCGACCGGCTTCTTCTTCGTCATCGACCTGACCTTCTTCGCCGCCAACCTGCTGAAGATCGTCGAAGGAGGCTGGTTCCCGCTGGTCATCGGCGGCGCGATCTTCACGCTGATGGTGACCTGGAGCAACGGCCGCGAGATCATGATGCGCGAGGCGCATGCGCGCGCGGGTGCGACGCTGCTCGAGCCCTTCCTCGACATGCTGTTCGCCGACCCGCCGCTGCGCGTCGCCGGCACCGCGATCTTCCTGACGATAGATCGCGACGGCGTGCCGCATTCGCTGCTGAAGAACCTGGAGCACAACCGGGTGCTGCACGAGCAGGTGATCTTCCTGAACGTCAGCTACCAGCAGATCCCGCGGGTGCTCATGGAGGACCGGGTGCTGGTCGAGCCGCTCGGCCCGCAAGAGCACAACTGCCACCGCGTGACGGTGACCTACGGCTTCAAGGACGAGATCGACCTGCCCGCGGCGCTCGAGGCCTGCAAGCTGCGCGGGCTGATCCTGGACCCGATGGATACCTCGTTCTTCCTCAGCCGGGCGACCGTCGTGCCGACCGAGGAGGGCAGCGGCGGCATGGCGCTGTGGCGCGAGAAGCTGTTCGCGACGATGTCGCGCAACCTGGGGAATATCGCGGATTACCTGAACCTGCCGGCGAACCGGGTGATCGAGCTGGGGTCGCGAGTGGAGATCTGAGCGATCGCGGTCATTGCGGTCAACGCTTGATTCTCGGGCTCTCCTTGAGTCGGCTGATCGCCCGATGGAAGATGTCGAGCAGTGGGCTCTCGATTCGCATGGCAATCATTTCATCGCCCTCGAACCTCAAGTTGAAGCCCGGGACACCGTCATTGGTGACAAATGGACGAAGCGAAACAAGACGTCGCTGGTAGAGAAAGTCTCGTTCTGTCATGTCGATGACTCGTTGTGACCTGGTCTCAGGCAGAACCTTGCCATCTGTTTTCATGCTGTCGCTCCTATGAGAATCGTTAGCCAATGGTGTCGGTCACCGGTTAGACGCCGCGGCATCGGAAAAGGAGGCGCTCCGCGACCGCCTCGTTCGCGCCTTGGCCGGCGTCTATACACTGGGGAACTGCGCACAAGGAACGAGGTGGCGGGCGTGGAGTTGGCGAGAACGGACCTACTGTCGAGAGCGCAGGCCGGCGACGGCGAGGCATTTCGAACGCTGGTCGAGCCACACCGTCGCGAACTACGGGTGCACTGCTACCGGATGCTCGGATCGTTTCAGGATGCCGAGGACGCTCTCCAGGACACGATGCTCGCCGCTTGGCGAGGTCTCGAACGATTCGACGGGCGCGCCTCGCTTCGCACCTGGCTCTACCGCATCGCCACCAACCAGTGCCTCGACGCGCTGCGCTCTGCTCGCCGACGTCCTGCAAAGCAGTGGGACATTCCGGGAATCGAACCACCGGAACCGACTGGACTCGGCGAAATCCACTGGCTCGAGCCCTATCCCGACACTCTCCTGGACGGTGCGATCGGTGTGCAGCTTGGTCCGGACGCGTGCTACGAGCAAACCGAATCCATCTCGCTGGCCTTTGTGACCGCCCTGCAGATCCTGCCGCCTCGCCAGCTCGCCGTTCTCACGCTGCGCGACGTCCTCGGATTTCAAGCGGACGAAGTCGCCGACATGCTGGACACGACCGTCGAATCGGTCAAAAGCGCCCTCAAGCGCGCGCGTGCAGGAATGCAGCGCCGATTGCCGGTGGCCACTGCCCGAGAGCAGCCGCTTGAAAGCGACTCAGCTGCCGAGGACGCGATCGTGGCGAAGTTCGTCAGCGCCTACGAATCTGCCGACATCGATGCGCTAGTGGCTCTGCTGACCGACGACGTCTTCCTGTCGATGCCGCCGATGCCGCTGGAGTACCGGGGCCGAGACAGCGTGGCCCGCTTCTTCGCATTCGTCTTCGGTTCGCTGCAGAGATTCCAAACGGTGCCGACGCGAGCCAACGGTCAGCCGGCATTCGCGGTCTACCGACACGCCCCTACCGGCATTCAAGGCGTCGGCCTTTTCGTCCTCACTCTGGCCGGCGATCGAATCAGCGCCATCACCCGCTTCGAAGAGACGGTCCTCCAGCTCTTCGGTCTGCCGCAATCCCTCCCGAGTGCACCGTAGGCTGCCGTCGAGTCCATCGTGGATTCGAAGGCGATCGATCCGCGCGACGAGCCTCACCCGCGGGCGCGCTGCAGCAGCTGCGCCACCACCGCCATCGCAATGATCTCCGGCTCCTTGCCCGAGATGCCTTCGATGCCGATCGGGCAGGTCATGCGCTCGATCGTCGCCGGCGCGATGCCGCGCTCCTCGAAGCGATGAATGAATCTCGCCTTCTTGGTCTCCGAGCCGATCAGGCCGAGGTAGGCGAAGTCGCCGCGCCGCAGGATCGCATCGGTGATGCGAAGGTCGAGATCGTGGTTGTGCGTCAGCACGAGGTAGAACGCGCCCGGCGGCGCGATCGCGACCTCGCCTTCGACCGCGTCGACCGAGACCGGCCGGATGTGCGCCGGCCAGGGCGTGGCGCCGACCATGTTTTGCGGGAACATCTCCTCGCGCTCGTCGATCCAGTCGACGCTGACGTCGAGCGTGGCCAGCAGCCGCGCGATCGCCTGGCCGACGTGGCCGGCGCCGTACAGCTGCAGATGGAACAGCGGCGCCGGATCGGGCCAGAGTGCGAGCGCCTCGGCGTCGAGCGGGTCGTAGCTGAGAGTCACCGCGCCGCCGCAGCACTGGCCCAGCGCCGGGCCGAGCGGGTAGTGCGCCACGTGCGGCACCGCCTTGTGCTTCAGCAGATCGCGCGCCGCCTGGATCGCCTTCAGCTCGAGGTGGCCGCCGCCAATCGTGCCGATCTCTTCCTCGGCCGAGACCAGCATGCGCGTGCCCGCATGGCGCGGCGCCGAACCGCGCGACTCGATGACCTGCACGACGACGGCCGGCTCCCTTTCCGCCAGCCAGCGTTGCGCGGTCCGGCGCACGTTTCGGTTCACTTCTTCAGCTCCTCTGCACCGCGGTGATCGCCCGCAGGATCGATTCGCTGGTGGCCGGCGCCGTCAGCGGCGGATCGATCTCGTGCCCGCCGGCCGCCGAGGCCGCATCGCGGATCGCGAAGAACACCGAGAACGGCAGCAGCAGCGGCGGCTCGCCGACGGCCTTGCTGCGATGGATCGAATCCTCCGCGTTCTGGCCCTGGAACAGCTGCACATTGAAGACGGGCGGGCAGTCGTTCGCGGTCGGGATCTTGTAGGTGCTGGGCGCATGCGTGGTCAGCAGGCCGGTCTTCGGGTGCCAGACCAGCTCCTCCATCGTCAGCCAGCCCATGCCCTGGATGAAGGCGCCTTCGACCTGGCCGATGTCGACGGCCGGGTTCAACGACTTGCCGGCGTCGTGCAGGATGTCGGCGCGCAGCAGCTTCCACTCGCCGGTCAAGGTGTCGACCAGCACTTCGCTGACCGCCGCGCCGTAGGCGTAGTAGTAGAACGGCCGGCCGAACATCTTGTCCTTGTCCCAGCTCAGCCCGGGCGTCGCGTAGAAGCCGTCGGACCAGAGCTGCACCCGGTCCAGATAGGCCTGCGCCACCAGCGTGCTGAACGGAATCGAGCGGCCGTTGACGCTGATCTTGTCGTTGGCGAAGCGCACGGCCGAGGCCTCGCCGCCATAGTTCGCCGCGGCACAGGCCGCGAGGCGCTCGCGGATCTGCCGCGCCGCATCCTGCGCGGCCTTGCCGTTCAGGTCGGCGCCGGTGGAGGCGGCCGACGCCGAGGTGTTGGCGACCTTCTGCGTATCGGTCGCGGTCACGCGCACGCTCTCGAAGCTCACGCCCAGTTCGTGTGCGACGACTTGCGCCACCTTGGTGTTCAGGCCCTGGCCCATCTCGGTGCCGCCGTGGTTCACTAGGATCGAGCCGTCGGTGTAGACGTGCACCAGCGCGCCGGCCTGATTGAAGTGCTTGACGTTGAAGGAGATGCCGAACTTCAGCGGCGCCAGCGCGATGCCGCGCTTCAGCACCGGGCTGGTGTTGTTGAAGCGGGTGATCGCCTCGCGGCGCGCGCGGTAGTCGCTGCTGCCCTCGAGCTGACCGACGAGCTCATGGATGATGTTGTCGGTCACGAGCTGGCCGTAGGGCGTCACGTTCTTCTCGGTCTTGCCGTAGAAGTTGAGCTGGCGCACGTCCAGCGGGTCCTTCTTCAGCGCGCGCGCCACCGAGTCCATGATGTTCTCGATCGCGATCGCCCCCTGCGGGCCGCCGAAGCCGCGGAACGCGGTGTTGCTCTGCGTGTTCGTCTTGCCGGAGTAGCCGTGCATCTCGACATCGGGCAGCCAGTAGGCGTTGTCGAAGTGGCAGAGCGCACGCGTCATCACCGGGCCCGACAGGTCGGCCGAGTGGCCGGCGCGCGAGACCATCGTGATCGCGGCGCCGAGGATGCGGCCTTCGTCGTCGTAGCCGACTTCGTACTCGTACCAGAAGCAGTGGCGGCGGCCGGTGACCATGAAGTCGTCATCGCGGTCGAGGCGCAGCTTCACCGGCCGCTTCAGCTTCGTCGCGGCGACCGAGGCGACGCAGGCGAAGAGCGCCGATTGCGACTCCTTGCCGCCGAAGCCGCCGCCCATGCGCCGGCATTCGACGTGCACGTCGTGCGCATGCAGCTTCAGCGCATGCGCCACCAGGTGCTGCATCTCGCTCGGGTGCTGGGTCGAGCAATGGACGTGGATGCCGCCTTCCTTCGGGATCGCGTAGCTGATCTGGCCTTCGAGATAGAACTGCTCCTGGCCGCCGACGTCGAACGTGCCCTTCAGCTTGTGCGGCGCCTTCGCGATCGCGGCCTTCGCGCCGCCCTCGTTGGTTTCGCGGATCAGGTGCATCGGCGGCAGCACGTACTGCTGCTTCTCGTGCGCCTCGCGCGGCGTCAGCACCGGCGGGGCGGCATCGATCGTCAGCACCTCCTTCGCCTTCGCGGCGGCGCGGCGCGCGATGTCGCGCGTTTCGGCGATCACCGCGAACACCGGCTGACCGAGGTAGCGGATCTCGCCCCAGGACGAGCCATCGTCATGGTCGACGATTCCGCAGAGGATCGGATCGTCGTGGATGATCGAGCCGCAATCGTTCGGGCCGGGGATGTCGGCGGCCGAGATCACCGAGACCACGCCCGGCAGCGCACGGATCGTTTCCAGCGCCATCGCCGTCAGCTTGCCGTTCGCGACCGGCGACAGGCCGAGCGCGCAATGCAGGGTGCCGGCCAGTTCCGGGATGTCGTCGATGTAGGTCGCCTCGCCGGCGACGTGCAGGTGCGCGGACTCGTGCGGCCGGCTCACGCCGACTCGCGCGCCGTTGCTTTGCGCGATCGCCTCGGCGCTTTCGTCGATGCGCGACGCGGTGTTCTTCAGGTAGTCGGCAAAGGCCTCGGCCGGTTGCAGCAGCAGGGCGTCGATCGGCTTGTTCATGCTCAGACTCCTTCGATAACGGCGTGGGGCATCACGCTCCAGACGCTGGTGGACTGCGTCGGCAGCGGATCGTGCGTGCGCGTCTCGAGCCACAGGCGCTGCAGCAGGTTCTGCGCGACCTGCAGACGATACGCCGCGCTCGCCCGCATGTCGGTCAGCGGCGTGAAGTCCTGCGCCAGCGCGGCCTTCGCGGCATCGACGGTGGCCTGGTTCCAGGGCTGGCCGACGATCGCCGCCTCGGCCGCCGCGGCGCGCTTGACGATCGCCGCCATGCCGCCGAAGGCCAGTCGCACTTCCTTGACGTTCTCGCCGTCGAGCGCGATCGTGAAACCGCCGAGCAGGGCCGAGATGTCGCAGTCGAAACGCTTGCTGATCTTGTAGGCGCGTACCGTGCGCTTCAGCGCCGCGAGCGGCACCGCGATGCCCTGCACGAACTCGCCCGGCTCGAGCTTGTTCTTCATGTAGTCGACGTAGAAATCGGCCAGCGGCATGCGGCGCACACGGTCGCCCTGGCGCAATTCGATCAGCGCATCGAGCGAGATCAGCACCGGCGAGGAATCGCCGATCGGCGAGCCGTTGGCGACGCTGCCGCCCATCGTGCCGGCATTGCGGATCGGCGGCGAAGCGAAGCGCAGCCATACGTCGGTGAGGGCCGGGGCGCGCTGCACCAGCGCGGTCCACGAGGCTTCGAGCGTGGCCGCGCCGCCGATGTACAACTCGTCGCTGCGCTCTTCGACGATCTTCATCTCGTCGACATCGCAGGTGTAGACGATGTCGCCCAGGTCGCGGAACATCTTGTTGACCCACAGGCCGACATCGGTCGAGCCGGCGAGGATGCGCGCCTTCGGCTTCTCGACCAGCAGCGCGGCGAGTTGCTCGATGGTCTTCGGCGCGTGGAAGTTGTCCGCGCGTTTTTCGCCGCTCGGCAAGGTCAGCGCGGCGCGGTAGTCGAAAGTGGTGTCGCGCTTCAGGCTTTGCAGCGCCTCGACCACCGGCCGCGTATCGAGCTTCACCGCCGGCAGGTCGAACATGCGCTGCCCGGCATCGAGGATCGGCCGGTAGCCGGTGCAGCGGCACAGGTTGCCGGAGAGGTCGTCGGCGAGTTGCTGGCGCGTGGGCTTGGCGCCGCAGGCGTTCTGGTGTTCGTAGGTCGACCACAGCGACATCACGAAGCCCGGCGTACAGAAGCCGCATTGCGAGCCGTGGCAGTCGACCATCGCCTGCTGCACCGGGTGCAGCTTGTCGCCGCACTGCGCCTTCAGGTCCTCGACCGTGAACAGCGCCTTGCCGTGCAAGGTCGGCAGGAACTGGATGCAGGCGTTCACGGTTTGCAGGTTGAGGCCGCCGACGGCGCGAGCGTTCGGCGCGGCGTTGGCCCCCGGGTTAGTCCCATCAGCAAGTTCCCCGATCACGACGGTGCAGGCGCCGCAGTCGCCTTCGTTGCAGCCTTCCTTGGTGCCGGTGCAGCGTGCGTCCTCGCGCAGCCATTCGAGCACCGAGCGGGTCGGGTGCGAACCTTCGATGGAGACGATCTCTCCCCGGTGAAAGAAGCGAATGGCTTGCGGGCTGGCGGTGCTGGGAGTACTCATGCTGGTGCTTGCTCTCGAGGCTCGAGGAATGGCAGAAATGCCGGGGAAGGCGAAAAGAAGCCGACAGCGAAACTTAGCGCGTTGCGACGCGAGATGTATACGATGTCCCGCATAACTCGTATCCGGTGATCTATATGGCGCAGCGAGCGGATTTCGACAAGATCGATCTGTACCTCATTCGAGTCCTGCATACCTTGATCACTGAACGAAATGTTTCCAGGGCCGCATTGCGTCTGCAGAGCACGCAGCCCGCCGTCAGCGCCCAGCTCAAGCGGCTGCGCGAACTGACGGGCGACCCCTTGCTGGTGCGCGCCGGCAATGGCATGACACCGACCGCGACGGCATTGCAATTGGTGGGCCCGGCCGCCTCGATGCTGCAGTCCGCCGAGATCCTGTTCAGTCCGCGCACTCGCTCCGCCGCTTTCGATCCGGCGACCAGCAATGCGATGTTCCGCGTCGCCGCGAGCGACTATCTCGATCCGCTCTTCCTGCCGGAGCTCGTCGCCTGGGTCAAGCGCGAGGCGCCGCACGTCAGGATGGAGCTGCTGCCGCTCTCGGGCGAATTCGACTACCGCCGCGGCCTGGCCGAGGGCGAGGTCGACCTGGTGATCGGCAACTGGCTGCAGCCGCCGATGGAGCTGCACCTCGGGAGGCTGCTGTCGGACGAGATCGTCTGCCTGGTCGCGAAGAACCATCCGATCGTGCGCCTGGTCGAGGCCGGCGGCTGGACGATCGAGCGTTATCTCGGCTGCGAGCACGTCGCACCGTCGCCGTTCCATCCCGGTGCGCAGGGGGTGATCGAGGATCACCTCGGCTCGCTCGGCCACAAGCGCGATCTCTCGGTGCGCTCGGCGCACTTCAGCCAGATCCCGCTGATGGTGGCACGCAGCATGCTGGTGCTGACCACCGGGCGGCTTTTCTGCTCGCGCTACCTGAGCTCGCTGCCGGTGACCATCGTGCCGTGCCCGGTGCCTTTCCCTGCCCTCACGTACTACCAGCTGTGGCACGACCTGTCGCATGCCTCGCCGCCGCTCAAGTGGTTTCGCGAGCAGGTGCGCGAGGTCGCGCGCAAGCTGATCGGGCCCGCCGCATCCGCCGCGCCGTCGCGCCCTTCGAACTCCTCCGTTTCATTGCCCTGAGATTCGCCCGTCATGACGCAGCCCGCCACCACGCTTGCCACGACTCCGCAACCCAGCCGGCGCGCACTCCGCGCCGACCTGCTCGACTTCACCGGCACACCCGGCTGGGCCGTGATCGATTCGCCCGCGGTGCGCTATCGCGCCGACCATTGGCTGCTGATCGAGAACGGCCTGATCGTCGGCGCTCAGCCCGGCGCGCAGGTGCCCGACGAGACTTGGCAGAAGGAAGACTTCAGCGGCCGGCTGATCCTGCCCGGCTTCATCGATACCCATGTGCACAGCCCGCAGATCGACATGATCGCGAGCTACGGCACCGAGCTGCTCGACTGGCTCAACACCTACACCTTCCCGGCCGAGATGCGCTTCGCCGATGCCGATGAGGCGAACGCCGGCGGCGAGCGTTTCATCGACGCCCTTCTGAGCTACGGCACGACCACCGCGATGGTCTTCCCGACCGTGCACAAGACCAGCGTCGACGGCCTCTGCAAGGCCGCGCAGCGCCGCGGCATGCGCCTGCTGACCGGCAAGGTGCTGATGGATCGCCATGCCCCAGAGGGCCTGCGCGACGACGTCGAGCAGGCCGAGAAGGACTGCGTCGACCTGATCGAGCGCTGGCACGGCAAGGACCGCCTCTCCTACGCGGTGACGGTGCGCTTCGCGCCGACCAGCACGCCGGCGCAGCTCGCGATGGCCGGGCGCCTGTGCGCCGCCTATCCGACGGTCTACATGCAGACCCACGTCGCCGAGAACCGCGACGAAGTGCAATGGGTGCGCGAGCTCTTTCCCGAGGCGCGCAGCTACCTCGACGTCTACACCCGCGCCGGCCTGATGAACGCACGCAGCGTGCTGGCGCACGGCGTCTGGCTCAACGATGCCGACCGTGCCGCGGTGCGCGAAACCGGTGCGCAGATCGCGCACAGCCCGTCCTCCAACCTGTTCCTCGGCAGCGGCCTGTTCGACTGGCGCGCCGCGACCGATGCCGGCGCCAATGTGAGCCTGGCGAGCGACGTCGGCGGCGGCACCAGTCTGTCGATGATCCGCACGATGGCGGAGGCCTACAAGGTGCAGGCGATGGGCGGGCAGAAGCTCACCGCCTGGAAGGCGCTGCATGCCGCGACCCTCGGCTCGGCCGAGGCGCTCGGCCTCGCGCACGAGATCGGCTCGCTGGAAGCGGGCCGCGCCGCGGACGTGTGCATCTGGGACTGGGCCGTCGGCCCGGTCGCGCGGCGCCGCATGGCATTGACGCAGGGGCTGCATGAACGGCTGTTTGCGTGGATGACGCTGGCGGACGAGCGCAATCTCGCCGCCGCGTATGTGCGAGGGGCGCCGCAGTACGAACGCGGCGCCGCCTGAAGCAATAACAAAGACCGACCGGAGACAAGGCGTCATGCAGTTCCTAGAACGATATTTCAAGCTCGCCGAGCACAAGACCAACGTGCGCACGGAGCTGGTGGCAGGCCTCACCACGTTCCTGACGATGGCCTACATCATCTTCGTCAACCCGTCGATCCTCGGCGACGCGGGCATGCCGAAAGAGGCGGTGTTCGTCGCCACCTGCCTGATCGCGGCGCTCGGCACCTCGATCATGGCCTTGTATGCGAACTACCCGATCGCGCTCGCGCCCGGCATGGGGCTGAACGCCTATTTCGCCTACGTGGTCGTGCTGCACATGCACTTCACCTGGCAGGCGGCGCTCGGCGCGGTGTTCATCTCGGGCTGCCTGTTCCTGGCCGTCACCTTGTTCGGGCTGCGCGAGCTGATCATCCGCGGCATCCCGCATTCGATCCGCATCGCGATCACGGTCGGCATCGGGCTCTTCCTCGCGATCATCGCGCTGAAGAACGCCGGCATCGTCGCGGCTTCGCCGGCCACCTACATCACGCTCGGCGAGCTGCATTCGGTGCCGGTGGTGCTCGCGTCGATCGGCTTCTTCCTGATCGTCGTGCTCGATAGGCTGAAGGTGCCGGGGGCGATCCTGATCGGCATCATCGCCGTCACGATCGCGTCGTTCTTCGTCGATCCGAAGCAGCAGTTCCACGGCATTTTCTCGGCGCCGCCGTCGATCGCGCCGACCTTCCTGCAGCTCGACATCAAGGCCGCGCTGTCGGGCGGCATCCTGAACGTGGTGCTGGTGTTCTTCCTGGTCGAGCTCTTCGATGCCACCGGCACGCTGATGGGCGTGGCCAAGCGCGCCGGCCTGCTGGTGCCCGGCAAGATGGAACGGCTGAACAAGGCGCTGCTGGCCGACAGCGGGGCGATCTTCGCCGGCTCGCTGCTCGGCACTTCCAGCACCACGGCGTATGTCGAAAGCGCGGCCGGCGTGCAGGCCGGCGGCCGCACCGGGCTGACCGCGCTCACGGTCGCGGTACTCTTCCTCGCCTGCCTGGTGATCGCGCCGCTGGCCGGCTCGGTGCCTGCCTATGCGACGGCGCCGGCCTTGTTCTTCGTGGCCTGCTTAATGCTTAGGGAACTGACAGAACTGGACTGGGACGAGACCACCGAGGTGATTCCGGCGGCGGTGACGGCGCTGATGATGCCGTTCACGTACTCCATCGCCAACGGCCTGGCGTTCGGCTTCATCAGCTATGCGGTGTTGAAGCTGTTCACCGGCAAGGGCAAGGAAGTGCACTGGATGGTGTGGGTGATCGGCGGCGTCTTCCTGGGCAAGTTCATTTACATGGGCGGCGGCTGATCAAGGGAACGGCCGCCACCCGCGGGTAGCAGCAGTACAGATCGGGCGCCCAAGGGGCGCCCGACCCACAGGAGGAAGCCTTGTTACGCCTCGAGCTCGTCAGCATCAGCAAGCAGTACCCGGCCGTCAAGGCCAACGACAACGTCAGCCTGAAGGTCCAGCCGGGCGAGATCCATGCCGTGCTCGGCGAGAACGGCGCCGGCAAGTCGACGATGATGAAGATGATCTACGGCGCCGTGCGCCCCGACGAGGGCGAGATCCGCTGGAACGGCCAGCCGGTGCAGATCCGCAACCCGCAGGAAGCGCGGCACCTGGGCATCAGCATGGTGTTCCAGCACTTCTCGCTGTTCGACACCTTGACCGCGGCCGAGAACGTCTGGCTCGGCCTCGACAAATCGCTCTCGCTCGCCGAGGTGACGCAGCGCATCACCAAGGTCTCGAAGGAGTACGGACTCGACGTCGAGCCGCTGCGGCCGGTGCACACGCTCTCGGTCGGCGAGCGCCAGCGCGTCGAGATCGTGCGTGCGCTGATGACGAACCCGAAGCTGCTGATCCTCGACGAGCCGACTTCGGTGCTGACGCCGCAGGCGGTCGAGAAGCTTTTTGTCACCCTGCGCCAGCTGGCGAGCGAGGGCTGCTCGATCCTCTACATCAGCCACAAGCTCGACGAGATCCGCGCGCTGTGCCACCACTGCACCGTGCTGCGCGGCGGCAAGGTGACCGGCGAGGTCGATCCGCGCACCGAGACGAATGCCGGCCTGTCGCGGCTGATGATCGGCAGCGAGCCGCCGCAGCTCAAACACGTGCAGGCGCACGTCGGCGAGCTGGCGCTGGAGTTGAAGGGCTTGTCGCTGGTCAAGCAATCGCCGTTCGGCACCTCGCTGGCGGATATCGCGCTGCAGGTGAGGGCGGGCGAGATCGTCGGCGTGGCCGGCGTCTCGGGCAACGGCCAGCAGGAGTTCATGGCCGCGCTGTCGGGCGAGGACACACGCGCCCCGGCCGGCTCGATCCGCATGTTCGGCAACGACATCTCGAACGCCTCGCCGCGCCATCGGCGCAAGATGGGCCTGCACTTCGTGCCCGAAGAGCGCCTGGGCCGCGGCGCGGTGCCGACGCTGTCGCTCGCGCAGAACACGCTGCTGACGCGCACCGAGGCGGTCTCCAAGTCGGGCTGGATCCGCACCGGCCAGGTCACCCGGCTCGCGGCCGATCTGATCGCGCGCTACAACGTCAAGGCCGGAGGCCCGGGCGCGGCGGCCAAGTCGCTGTCCGGCGGCAACCTGCAGAAATTCATCGTCGGCCGCGAGATCGACGCGAAGCCGAAGCTGTTGATCGTCTCGCAGCCGACCTGGGGCGTCGACGTGGGCGCGGCGGCGCAGATCCGCGGCGCCTTGCTGAAGCTGCGCGACGAAGGCTGCGCCTTGCTCGTCGTCAGCGAGGAGCTCGACGAGCTGTTCGAGATCAGCGACCGGCTGGTGGTGATCGCTCAAGGGCGCATCTCGCCCAGCGTGCCGACCGCGCAGGCGACGATCGAGATGATCGGCGAATGGATGTCCGGCCTGTGGCCGCGAGACGGCGCCGCGCCGCGCAAGGAGGCTGCCCATGCTTAAGCTCGAAGCCCGGCCCCAGCCGTCCAAGGCGATGTCCTTCGCGTCGCCGTTGATCGCGCTGGTGTTGACCGTCATCCTCGCGGCCCTGCTCTTCGCCGCGCTCGGCAAGGATCCGCTGAAGGGCCTTGGCGTCTTCTTCGTCGAGCCGCTGAACGGCATGCGCTCGATCTCCGAAGTGCTGCTGAAATCGACGCCGCTGATCCTCTGCGCATTGGGCTTGGCGGTGTGCTATCGCTCGAACGTCTGGAACATCGGCGCCGAAGGCCAGTTCCTGCTCGGCGCGATCGCCGGCGGCGGCGTCGCGCTGTGGCTGACGACGGAAGGCATCAGCGGCTCGCGCGGCATCTATTCGCCGCTGGTGCTGATCGCCGGTGCGCTCGGCGGCATGGTCTGGGCCGCGATCACCGCCTTGCTGCGCGACAAGTTCAACGCCAGCGAGATCCTGGTCAGCCTGATGCTCGTCTACGTGGCGCAGCAACTGCTGAACTACCTGGTCTTCGTGCCGTGGAAGGACCCGATGGGCTTCAACTTCCCGCAGACCAAGACCTTCGATGCGTCGACCTGGCTGCCGGCCCTGCTGCCGAAGTCGCGGCTGCATTGGGGCTTCGTCGTCGCGCTGGTATTCGTCGGCATCTTCTGGTCCTTTTTGTTCCGCTCGTGGCGCGGCTACCAGCTGCAGGTCGGCGGGCTCGCGCCGGCCGCCGCCAGGTACGCCGGGTTTTCGGCGCGCACCTCGCTGTGGACCGCGTTGCTGACCTCGGGCGGCATGGCCGGCCTGGCGGGCGCGATGGAGGCGGCCGGGCCGCTGAAGCAGCTGACGCCGCACGTTTCCACCGGCTACGGCTTCACCGCGATCATCGTCTGCTTCGTCGGGCGGCTGCATCCGGTGGGCATCGTGTTCTCGGGGATGCTGCTGTCGATGATGCTGATCGGCGGCGAGCTGGGCCAGTCGCGCCTCGGTTTGCCGAATGCCTTGACCGGCGTGTTCCAGGGCCTGCTGCTGTTCCTGCTGCTGGCCTGCGACACCTTGATCTTCTATCGCATCCGCTGGAAGGGCGCGCCGCACGCGGTGGTGCCTCCCGCGGTCAAGCCGGCCACTCCGACCACGGCGAAGGAAGGCGCATGAACGAGATTGCTCTGCTTCTGGCTGCCACCCTGGCCTCCGGCACGCCGCTCGCGATCGCCGGCCTCGGCCTGCTGCTGAACGAAAAAGCCGGCGTGCTGAACCTCGGCGCCGAGGGCATGATGCTGGTCGCCGCGATCGCCGGCTTCGCCGCCGCGTATTACAGCGGCAGCGACATCGTCGCCTTCGCGGCCGGCGCCGCGGCCGGTGCGCTGATGGCGGCGATCTTCGGCTGGCTGGTGATCTGGCTGAACACCAACCAGTACGCGACCGGCCTCGCGCTGACCCTGTTCGGCGGCGGGTTCTCGGCCTTCGTCGGCGTCGATTTCGCCGGCAAGAAGCTCTCCGATCGCTCGCCGCTGAACATCCCGGGGCTGTCCGACATCCCGTTCATCGGCCCGGCCTTGTTCCGCCAGCACCCGATGGTCTATGTCGCGATCGCGCTGATGTTCGCTTTCGGCTGGTTCCTCTACAAGAGCCGGGCCGGACTGGTGCTGCGCGCGGTCGGCGAGTCGCCCGAATCGGCGCATGCGCTCGGCTACCCGGTGCGGCGCATCCGCTTCTTCGCGGTGATCGCGGGCGGCGCCTTGTGCGGCGTCGCCGGTGCCTATCTGTCGGTGGTCTATGCCCCGCTGTGGGTCGAAGGCTTGACGGCGGGCCGCGGCTGGATTGCGCTGGCCCTGACCACCTTCGCCACCTGGCGACCGGCACGTGTCTTGCTCGGAGCCTATCTTTTCGGAGGCGTCACGATGTTGCAGTTCGCGTTGCAGGGGGCGGGGGTCGAAGTCTCGAGCCAGCTGCTCGCGATGCTGCCGTATCTCGCCACCATCGTCGTGCTGGCGCTGATCTCGCGCAACCCGGTGTGGATCCGCATCAACATGCCGGCCTCGCTCGGCAAGCCTTTCCATCCCGGCAGCTGATCCGAGACACCCCTCGCTTCATGACAAGATAGTGCCCGCGGCTGAACCGCTCTTCCTTCTCACTCCCAAGGACCCACCCATGACCGTTCCGACGAACGCGCTGACCAAGCGCGCCCTGCTGAGACTGGCCACGCTGAGCAGCGTGGCCGCTGCCGCCGCGCTGGTCGGCTGCGGCAAGAAGGAGGAGGCCGCGCCGGTCGCGGCCGCTCCGGCCAGCGCCGCGGCGCCGGCTCCCGCCGCTTCGGCCGCCGAGCCGCTGAAGGCCGCCTGGGTCTACATCGGCCCGGTCGGCGACGCCGGCTGGACCTACGCGCACGACGTCGGCCGCAAGGAGGTCGAGAAGGAATTCGGCGACAAGGTCAAGGCGACGATCGTCGAGAAGGTGCCCGAGGGCGCCGACGCCGAGCGCGTGATCCGCGACCTGGCGACGCAGGGCAACAAGATCATCTTCGCGACTTCGTTCGGCTACATGGAGCCGATGCTGAAGGTCGCGGCCGAATTCCCGGACGTCAAGTTCGAGCATGCGACCGGCTACAAGACCGCCGACAACATGCGCATCTACGACTCGAAGTTCTATGAGCCCGCGTACATGGCCGGCATCATCGCCGGCTCGGTCAGCAAGACCGGCACCATCGGCTTCGTCGGCTCGTTCCCGATCCCCGAGGTGCTGCGCAACATCAACGCCTTCACGCTCGGTGCGCAGAGCGTGAACCCGAAGATCAAGACCAAGGTCGTCTGGGTCAGCTCCTGGTTCGATCCGCCGAAGGAAGCCGAGGCGGCGCAGAGCATGATCAACGGCGGCGCCGACGTGCTGCTGCAGAACACCGACTCCAGCGCGGTGCTGCAGACGGCCGAGAAGAACGGCAAGTTCGCGTTCGGCTGGGATTCGGACATGAGCGCGGTCGCGCCAAAGGCGCACCTCGGCTCGGCCGTCGCGAACTGGGGCGGCTACTACAAGAAGGCCGTCAAGGACGTGATGGACGGCACCTGGAAGGTCGAGCGCACCGTCTGGGGCGTCAAGGAAGGCCAGAACGGCCTGGTGACGGTTGCGCCGACGGTGCCTGAAGCGGCGAAGAAGAAGGTCGAGGAAGTCGACGCCGCGATGAAGGCCGGCACCTTCGAGGTCTTCACTGGCCCGCTGACCACCAGCGACGGCAAGGAAGTACTGGCCAAGGGCACCAAGGCCGACCAGGACTGGAAAGACAAGGTCAACTTCTACCTGAAGGGCGTGGAAGGCAAGATCCCGGCGGGCAAGTAAGCTGACATCGCAGCGAGCCGCCCGCCGCCGCTCGTGGCGCCGGGCGGTTTTTTCATGGGAGTGGATAAAAAATGATCGAGACGAGCCTGTTCCATCCGGTGGCCTCGGCGGCAGACGTGGCCGACAAGCCGTTCGCCGCACACCTGCTCGGCCAGGAGATCCTGCTCTGGCGCGACAGCCGCGGCGCGGTGCATGCCTTTGCCGACCGCTGCCCGCACCGCGGTGCGGCGCTGTCGATGGGGCGTATCAGGGGTGACCTGCTGGAGTGCGCCTATCACGGTTGGGCGTTCGAGGGCGGCGGCCATTGCGTCGCTGTTCCCGCCGTGCCGGCCTTCAAGCCGCCGGCCGAGCATCGCGCCTGCGCCTACAGCGCGCGCATCGCCTACGGCCTGGTGTGGGTGGCGCTGCAGGCCGACGCGACGAGCGCGGTGCCCGCCTTCGACGCGGAAGACGATGCCCGCCTGCGCAAGTTCAACTGCGGCCCCTACGAGGTCGCGACCAGCGCGCCGCGCATCGTCGAGAACTTCCTCGACATGTCGCACTTCGGCTTCGTGCACGAAGGCTGGCTGGGCTCGCGCGACGCGACCGCGATGGAGCCGTACAAGGTGCAGACCACGCCGACCGGCTTCCTCGCCACCGAATGCCGGGCGTGGCAGCCGCAGGCCAGCCTGAACGCGCCGGGGGGCTCGATGATCGAGTACACCTACGAGGTGAACGCGCCCTACACCTGCGTGCTGACGAAGATCCCCGAAGAGCAGGGCGATGGCTGCCGCGACGCGATCGCGCTCTTCGTCTGCCCGCTGGAGCCGGAGCGCAGCCGCGTCTGGATCCGCATGGCGCAGACCGATTTCGAGTCCAGCGACGAGCAGCTGCAGGGCTTCCAGAACACCATCTTCGGCCAGGACCAGCCCGTGCTCGAATCGCAGCGCCCGCGGCGCCTGCCGATCGGCACGACCGGCCCGGTGACCGAGCTGCACAGCGCGGCGGACCGCTCCTCGTCCGCCTACCGCCGCTACCTGCGCGAGCAGGGCATCACTTTTGGAGTCTGCTGATGAACCTGTCGACCATTCCCCGCGAGCGCCTCCCCGAACTGCTGTGCCGCATGCCCAAGGCGGAACTGCACATCCACATCGAGGGCTCGCTCGAGCCCGAGCTGATCTTCGCGCTGGCCGAGCGCAACAAGCTGACGCTGCCGTACCCGGACGTCGAGTCGCTGCGCAAGGCCTATGCCTTCACCGACCTGCAGAGCTTCCTCGACATTTACTACGCCGGCGCCGGCGTGCTGCTGGAGGAGGAAGACTTCTTTGACATGGCGATGGCCTACTTCCGGCGTGCCGCGGCCGATGGTGTGGTGCATGCCGAGCTCTTCTTCGATCCGCAGACCCACACCGATCGCGGCGTGCCGTTCAAGACCGTGATCGACGGCCTCGGCCGCGCCTGCGAAGTGGCGCAGCGCGAGCTCGGCGTCAGCGCCTTGCTGATCCTCTGCTTCCTGCGCCACCTGAGCGAAGAAGCCGCGTTCGCGACCCTCGAAGAGGCGCTGCCCTATCGCAGTCAGCTCATCGGCATCGGCCTCGACAGCGGCGAACGCGGCAACCCGCCGGAGAAGTTCGCGCGGGTGTTCGCGCGCTGCAAGGAGCTTGGCTTTCACCTCGTCGCCCATGCCGGCGAGGAGGGGCCGCCGGCCTACATCTGGAGCGCGCTCGACGTGCTGAAGGTCGAACGCATCGACCATGGCGTCGCCAGCATCGGCGATCCGGCGCTGATGAGTCGCCTGGCCGCGGAACGCGTCCCGCTGACGGTGTGTCCGCTGTCGAACGTCAAGCTCTGCGTCTACGACGACATGGCCAAGCACGACATCGCGACCCTGCTCGACGCCGGCCTGTGCGTGACGATCAACTCCGACGACCCGGCGTATTTCGGCGGCTACGTCAACCAGAATTACCTCGAGACCTTCTCTGCATTGCCGCAGCTCGGCGCCGAGCAGGCGTTCGCCTTGGCGAGCAACAGCTTCGAGGCGAGTTTTGCCGGCGCGGCGCAGAAGGCGGAGTGGCAGCAGCGGCTGCGCGAGGTGTTTGCGGCCGCCTGAGACGCCTGCGCTCAGGCCATCTCGACCTCCCGCGCCGCATCCAGCATCGTTTCGCTGATCACGCCATACAGCGCCGTCCAGGCGTCTCTCACTTCCGCCGTGAAGGCCTCTCCCAGCCCTTGCTGCAAGGTGCCGAGCAGCGCCGTGCCGACCGTTGCGTAATGTCCTTCCTGAACGCCATAGCCCGCATGACGGCGGCCGAGCGCGCGCAGCGTGCCTTTCAGCGCCTCCGGCCGATCGAGCGCGCCGACCGCCGCGGCCACCATCGCCATCAGCCGTTCGCCCTGGTGCCCCATATCGCCCTTGAACAGCGCGCGAAGGCTGGCATCCGCGCTGAACAGCCGCGCATAGAAGATCTCGGCCGCCAGTGGCGCGATCGGTTCGACGAGGCGGAAGCTGCTTTGCACGAGTTGGATTTGATGAGGGGTCATGGTCGGCTCCTGGTTGGAGGCGACAGCGTCGCGTGCGCCGGTCTCAGCCCCGCTTCAACGCCGGGCCGATTTGTTTCGTTGGTTTCGGCGCTACGCTCGAAGCTGCAACGACTTGCCCCGAGGAAGCGACCATGACGGACGTCCGATCGATTTGCGCCATCGGCCAGCGCGGCCAGCTCGGCCTGAACGGCCACATGCCCTGGGAAGGCAACCGCGGCGAGGAGTACATCGCCGACGTGGAACGTTTCTTCGACATCACCCGCGGCCACGTGCTGGTCGCCGGGCCGAAAACCATCGCGTCGGTGCCGCGCTTCGCGTTCGCCGACCGCACCATCGACGTCATCCGCTCCACCGACAAACCCGAGGACGTGATCGCGCGCTATCCGGGACGCGTGGTCTACATCGGCGGGGGCCCGCCCGTCTGGGACGTCTACGCACCCTTCATCCGCCATTGGGACATCAACCGCCTGCCCTACGACGGTGAGGCCGACCGCTGGTTCAACCCGCAGTGGCTGGTCGCGGCGCGCGCCGGCGCCGGCGCCGGCTGAGCGTCTGACCCGCGTCCGATGATGGTGCGATTGGGCGATCAACGGAGCGAGCGCGGCGCGTGATCGCGTGACGCGCCGCTGGCGCCGCGCCACGTGGCCGGCATCACGAACTGCCGCTCATGAAGACGCCGCGGCGGACGAAAGAGACTGAAATCGCTCGCGCTGCGGTGTCCGTCGACGCGGGCGTGCAAGAACAATTTCCCTCGTAGGGGTCTTCCGATCGATACCTTTCTCGCCATCGATGCCGAGCCGTTGATCCGTCTCGGCGCGGTGCTCGTCGCGCTCTACACCGGCTTCGTCGGCCTCGACCTGGCGTGGCGGCTGCGCGCTTCCGGGCGCCTGCTCGCTCGCGGCTGGACGCTGGGGGGCGCGCTCGTCTTCGGCACCGGCTTGTGGTCCACGCAGTTCATCGGCCTGCTGGCGCTGCGGCTGCCGTTCGCCGTGGGCTACGAGCGGCTGGCCACCGCGCTGTCCTGGGTCGTCGCGGTCGCCGCGGCCTACGCGATCATCGGCGTGGCCAGCCGCAAGCTCGACAAGCTGGGTCTGCTGGTCGGCGCGGCGCTGACCGGCGTGGCGCTGACCGCGGTGCAGTTCTTCGGCCAGACCGCGCTGGTGCTGACGCCGGCGGTGAGCTGGCGCTGGCCGGTGGTCGGGCTGACGGCCGGTCTGCTGAGCCTGGTATCGCTGGCCGCGCTGATGCTGTTGAAGTTGCGGCAGAGAAGCGACTGGCTCGGCCGCCTCGGGCACATCGGCGCGGCGCTGCTCTTCGGCGGCGGCATCGCGGCCACGCAGTTCGGCCTGTTCCATGCCGCGGTGCAGCCGTCCGACGCCGTCTGCGTCAGCCTCGACGGCTTCAGCCCCGGCACGCTCGGCGCGCTCGTCACCGCGGCCGGCCTGACCTTGCTGACGATCGGCCTGTTCGCCTCCGCACTCGACGCGCGCATGCACGGCCAGACCTTCAAGCTGGCCGAATCGCTGCGCCTCGCGAACGACGAGCTGCAGCGCATCGCCTTCCACGACCCGATGACCGGCCTGCCGAACCGGCTCGTCTTCGAGGAACACCTCAGCGCCGAAGTGGCCCGCTGCGACCGCGACAAGCGGCGCCTGGCCGTGCTCTTCATCGACCTCGATGGCTTCAAGCCGGTGAACGACAGCTTCGGCCACCCCGCCGGCGATGCGGTGCTGCGCCAGATCGGTCAACGCCTGCGCGGCCTGGCGCGCGGCGCGGATTCGGTGGCGCGCATCGGCGGCGACGAATTCCTGATGATGCTCGACGGCCCGGCCGACGAAGCTGCGGCATCGGGCGCCGCGCAGCGCGTGATGGACACGCTCTCCAAGCCTTGCCTGCTGCTCGAGCGCGAGGTGCAGGTGTCCTGCTCGATCGGCATCGCCTTCTATCCGCAGCACGGGCCGCGCGAGAAGCTGATCGCGAATGCCGATGCGGCGATGTACGCGGCCAAGCGCTCGGGCGGCTCGACCTACGCGTTCTTCGAGACGCGCATGGACATGGACCAGCACGACCAGATGGATCTGCTGAAGGACCTGCGCCAGGCGCTCGAGCGGCGCGACCTCGAGCTGCTCTACCAGCCGAAGATCCACGCGCGCTCCGGTCAGATCACCGGCGCCGAGGCGCTGATCCGGTGGCGCCATCCGATACGCGGCATGATCAGCCCGGTGATCTTCATCCCGATCGCCGAGCGTTTCGGGCTGATCGGCATCCTCGGCAACTGGGTCATCGAGGAGGCCTGCCGCCAGGTGCGCGAGTGGGCCGACCAGGGGCTGCGCATGCGCGTCGCGGTGAACCTGTCGATGCAGCAGCTGCGCCAGGACGACCTGGTCGCGCGCATCCGCCAGTCCCTGCTGGCGCACCGGGTCGAGCCTTCGCTGATGACCTTCGAGATCACCGAATCGGTGGCGATGGAGGATGCGGCGATGGCGCAGAAATCTTTCGACGCGCTGGCGCGCATCGGCGTCTCGCTGTCGATCGACGATTTCGGCACCGGCTATTCGAGCCTGAGCTACCTGCGCAAGCTGCCGGCGCAGCAGCTGAAGATCGATCGCAGCTTCGTCAACGACCTGGGGCAGAGCGGCGATGCGCGCGCCGTCGTCGATGCGGTCGTGCGCCTCGCGCATGCACTGGGCTTGAGCGTGGTCGCCGAGGGAGTCGAAACCGAGCGCCAGCGCGAAATCCTGCTGGAGCTGAACTGCGACGAGCTGCAGGGCTACCTGTTCGCCAAGCCGATGTCGGCCAAGGCGATGACCCTGTGGGCGATGGACGGCGACGGGCCGCGCCACCTCGAATTCCGGCCCTCGCTGTTCGGCGATCTGCCGTCGATGCTGAAGCCGCGGCGCGTGCCGCACTGAAACAAGCCCGGCGGCGCAAGCGCCGGCCAGCGCGCGGCCGATCCGAAGCGGCCGGCGACCACCTCGGGGGCCGGGGCTCACATCACCCGGCTTGTTCGATCAACCACTGCTCCAACGCGCGCACCGCCGGCTTGTGCCGCGCCGCGGCATCGACGATCAGGTAGTAGCCGCGGGATGACGCCGGCGCATCCTTGAACGGCGTCACCAGCTTGCGGCTACGCAGCAAGGCGTCCACCAGCGGGCGCCGGCCGAGCGCCAGCCCCTGCCCGGCGAGCGCCGCGGCGATGGCCTCACCGTAGCCGCTGAAGCTCAAGGTCGAGGCGGGCTGCAGGTCGGGCAGGCCGACCGCGGTGAGCCACAAGTCCCATTCCAGCGGCATGCCTTGCCGGGTGTCGTAGCCCGAGCGCAGCAGCGTGTGATGGCGCAGGTCCTGCGGCGTGTCCAGCGGCGGCGCGCCGTTGCGCAGCAGTTTCGGGCTGCACACCGGCTGCATCGATTCGGCGAACAGCGAGGTGCCTTCGGCGCCTTCGATCGACTGGTAGCGGATCGCCATGTCGAGCCCGTCGTCGCGCAGGTCGCGTTTTTCCAGGCTGGCATCCAGGCGCACGTCGATGCCTGGGTGCGCCTTCGTGAAGAGCGGCAGCCGCGGGATCAGCCACAGTGCCGCGAGCCCGGGCGTGGTCGAGATAGAGAGCACTTCGCGCCGCGTCGGTGCACGGATCTGGCTCACCACCTCGCGCAACTGCGCCAGCACGCCGGCGCAGACCGCCTGCAAGCGCAGCCCGTCCTCCGTCAGCGCGAGCGCTCGATGGCGGCGGCGGAACAGCGCGACCCCCAGTTCATCTTCCAGCGCCTGGATCTGCCGGCTCATCGCCGATTGCGTGATGAAGCGCTCCGCACCCGCGCGCGTGAACGAGAGGTGCCGCGCCGCCGCTTCGAAGGAGGCCAGCAAGTCCAGCGGAGGCAGGCGGTTCGATTCTTTTTGCATGCACTGAAGGAATGCGACGAATTCGAATTGAACGTTTGAGCGGCAGGCCCCGAGAGACGAATATTGAGGCCTGATCGATCCTGGAGCAAGCCTTCCGCATGAGCGGCACGCATTCCGGTCGATCGTTTGTACCGGCTCCGAGGAGTGCCCATCATGACGACTTCAGCCCCCCATCGCCTGGCCGCCGGCAACGCGTCCGACATCCATGGTGGCGCCTATCTCGACGATTTGCGCGACGCGCGCTTGACCTGCCTTCGCGGCAGCGCCTGGATCACGGTCGACGGCGAGCAGCGCGACATCGTGCTCGAGCCGGGCGAAAGCTTCGTCGTCGATTCGTCGCGGCCGGTGCTGGTGCAAGCCCTGCGCGCCGGCGGCCGGCTCGACCTGAGGATCACGCCGCCGGCGCTGCCGCGACACCCGCCCGCGCACGGCTGGATGCAATCGCTGCGGGCACGCTTCGGCACGGCGGCGGCAGCCGCGAGGGCCGCGTGATGCAAGCGCCCTATTCGACCGCGTCGGCAGCGGCGGGCGATGCCGAGCGCCTTGGCGGCGATGAGCGAGTCCATCTCGCCGATGGCCGCGCCGTCAAGCTCGCGCCGGTGGGCGTGCAGGACGCGGCGGCAGAGCAGGCCTTCGTCAGCGCCTTGTCGCCGACCTCGCGCTATCGGCGCTTCCATCTCGGCATCCGCGAACTCTCGGCGGAGACGCTGCATGACTTCACGCATGTCGACCAGCACCAGCACGTGGCCATCGTGGCACGGCCGGCGGACGGGCCGTCGCGCGACCTGATCGTGGCCGACGCACGCTACGTGCGCAGCGCCGATACCGGCGACGCCGAGTTCGCGGTCGCGGTGGCCGATGCCTGGCAGGGTGCCGGACTCGGCCGCGAACTGCTCGAACGGCTGGCGCGTCACGCCCGCGCGCACGGCGTGCGACGCTTGTTCGGCGACGTGTTGTGGGGCAACGAGCCGATGATCGCGCTGATGCGCGGGCTGGGCGCCGGCCTGGCGCTCCACCCCGGGGATTCGACCCTGGTGCGCGCCCAGTTCGTGCTGGCCTGACGAGGCGCATGACGCGCGCCGGTCGATGCGCCGCGCGCGGCCGGCGAGGCAGCCGGCGGCCTCGCGGTGATGCGAAGTAACGAGCGCGAATGGCGCGCCGGGCGCAAGCCGCGCCGGCAGCGGCAGAATCCCGGGCGTTCCGAATGACCGCGCCCGAAGGAGCCGAGCCCATGACCCTCCGCGTCACCGTCTGGGGTGAAAACGTGCACGACCGCAAGATGCCGGCCGTGTCCGCGATCTACCCGCGTGGCATGCATGCCTGCATCGCCGATGCGCTGAACGCGGACGAGGCGCTCGAAGCCCGTTGCGCGACGCTCGACATGCCCGAACACGGCCTCGGCGACGAGGTGCTCGCGAGCACCGACGTGCTCACCTGGTGGGGCCACGCGGCGCATGCGCAGGTCGACGATGCGATCGTGGACAAGGTGCAGCAGCGCGTGCTGCAGGGCATGGGCCTGATCGTGCTGCACAGCGGCCATCATTCGAAGATCTTCAAGCGGCTGATGGGCCACAACTGCGACCTGT
>Ga0105237_10001349_pt1 | contig 32519 bp, 22 predicted proteins | sample KBSC24metaG_FD_81520 | JGI IMG/M metagenome (GOLD analysis project Ga0105237, IMG submission 81520) | Corn rhizosphere microbial communities from Kellogg Biological Station, Michigan, USA - KBS C2-4 metaG | ecosystem: Host-associated > Plants > Roots > Rhizosphere > Soil | place: Michigan, USA... | reverse complement strand
CCGTAGGAGGCGGTAATGGTGCCGTTGAAGCCGTTGTTGCTGTTCTTCTTTGTCCTGATATTGATGATACCCGCATTGCCCGCAGCATCGTATCTGGCCGGCGGGCTGAAGATCAGCTCGATCCTTGATACCTGTGATGCGCTCATACTGTTCAGCAGGTTGACGAGGTCCTCCCCTGACAGGTAAGTAGGTTTATCGTCTATCATCAAGAGCACTCCCTGTCTGCCATTCAGGGAGATATTGCCATTCTTGTCCATGGTCACACCCGGGCTTCGTTCCAGCACTTCCTCCACCGTCGCTCCCGTATTGGTCACCGAAGCTTCCACATTCAGGATCGTCTTTTCGCGTCTGACCTCTATAGGCGGCGTATGCGCATTTACCGTTACTTCCGCCAGCACATCATGCACCGCCTGCAGCACCACCGTATCATGATCTGACCCCGGCAGTCTATATTCAGCCGTTGTCAAAGGCCGGTAGGCCATGGCGCTCACAAGGCAGCTATACGTTCCTTTTGCCAGGTCCGTAAAAATGGCCCGCCCATTATTATTCGCTGCCGCGCTGCCAATTAGCTGTCCGGCTTTGAGCAGTCTGACGGTAGCTCCGCTGACAGCCTGGTGCTGCCGGTTGACGACCACCAGTGTAAAGCTGTATGTATCCCTGGATTGAGAAAATGCCCACATCGGCCACAATAGCAGCCACATCAATATAAAGTGCGTGAATTGGCCTGGCTTGAAAAAATAGCCCAATTCCCGCGCATCTCTAATGTCTGTCCTTCGGACGAACCGCTTCCAGCGGTTCCTTTGAATGTTTCTCATGATGCCCTGTCAGCGCCCAAGATAGTAATTCCGGCCGGGAATACACACCCTATTTTATGCTTATTTGGCGGGTGATGGTGGTGTCCGTGATCTTATCATCTTCAGCCAGTAAAAAGGCCTTGCTTATGATAACAGATAACCCGTTGTCCCCCTCAAAAGGCAGGAAAACCTGCTCATTACCAGACTTCTGGCTCCTGTCCGGGACAATGCACAAATACTGATCGTTTGGCTCCATTAGAATATTGGTGCTGCCCAGGTGGATCTTATAAGTACGTAGTTTTCCCTGGACTATAAGAAACCGGTCCTTTATCTCCGCCACCTTGCTGATCTTTAGCCTTGGCAGCAGCCGTTGTAGTATTTGCTTGCGTGTCTTCGCCACCTCCGTCAGCTCTCCAAATGAATATCCCTGCCAGTAATCCCTGTAGGCCGGCAGACCGCCATTGTCACGCCAGGCAGGATCATTGCCCACACTGGCTACGCCTACAAAGAGATCTACGTCCCGCATGACCTCCGACAAAGCCATCGGGGGAATGTTGATCAGCTCCACTATCTCTTCTGAATCCATCTTTACAAATCTCACCTGATCAGTAGCGATGTACAACCAGATACCCGTGTCATTCATGGCATTGTCTGCATTCACTTCGTTGACCCAGTATTCAGCCCGTAGTCCGTAGTCAGGCAGCTTGATCGACGCTATTTCATTATCCCGACCGTCATCATAGGCGCCCAAAAGAGAATATTTCCAGCCCCGTGTTTTTGCCAGGGAATTGAATTGATGTTGCTTTAAAATATGCGCCGCCATCCTGTTGCTGTACGTGCGTGTGTTGATCTCCGCATCGGTGAGCAGATACACTTCCCGGAAAGCCTGCTTCAACGGCTGGGCAATATTCTTATCCAAAAAGAATTCCCTCCAGGCGCGTACCTCGTCCACATCGCCCTGCACAGGATGCCACAACGAAAAAGTTACATTCTCGTCGAATGTGACGGTCACGGGTTCATTGCGGGCATTGACCCATTGGCCTTCCAAATAAAACCCGGTTATCGTAGTGCCGCCGGTGTCGATATTCCAGATCAGCCGCCTGGCGATATAGGATAATAGTCCATGTGAAAAATAATGTTCATTGAATTTTTCCGCGCTGAGCTGGCGTTTGGCCTTGAAAAGGCGATCGATCCTGTCCCGCTGGCTGGTAAGATTCGTCTCTATCTGTTTGGCGGTATTTTTCAGCTCTTTCAGCTCGGCGGCATATTTCTCTTTGACAGTCGCCGGGACGGATTTCTGAGGCTTTCCATCCGGCCTGTACCAGCTAAGCTCCGTCCGGCCGATCCCCGTGATCTCCAGGACGGCGGTATAGTCATCAAAACGATATTCTCTTTTACCATCGACAAGGTCGAAGTCATCTACGGCCATATCTTCCACCTCGTGTACGGTGACACCATGGTCTTTGGCAGCCTCCTGCAAATATTTATCGATCAGGGCCTCCGTATTGCTTTGCTTTACTTTTAATTTTAGCCGGGACAAATGCCCGACGCCTTCCAGGCCATTACTATTTGCCAACGAATAAAAACATGCATTACCGATTGCGGGCGCGGCGGGCCCTTTGCCAGGTATCTTTTTATAACAGCGTTCCGCCAGCGCAGCCGTCGTCTGCAAAAGGATGCTGTCATTCAGATGAGAGCATAGCCAGACAAAGCCTTTGAGGAAATCCGTATTCACCTGGTTGAGGAATTCATAGGTGGCCCAGGTATAGGTCCTTCCACCCTGATAGGTATGGGTATGCTCTTCCCTGGATTCGGTGAGCTTGATGATAAACGTAAACCAATCGATCATCAGGTTTTTGAAATGATCCGGTCCCATCCGGTCGATGATCTCCTTACCGGCCGTGAGGAATTTCTTTGTCGGCTTGCCGCCCGTGGATTTTTGCGCCAATGCCATCAGCTGGAACCAATATTCCTGCTCCTTGCCCTGTATAGCCTTGAGTGTACCATTTGCATGTTTTGCAAACTCATCGTTGCTGGGAAAATAAACGGATCGTACAGCCTCGGTCTTGTTGGTAGACTGGAAGATCAGCGCATCAAGGCGCCCGATAAGCTTTACTTTGTCCTTCTCGTAATAATGTTCTTTCAGTCCTGTAAGCGCATCCTTCAGTTTTTTTAGCATCGACAAAATTCCTTCCGTCAGCGTAACACCTTTTGTATTTCGCTCGACCTGTATCACAAAGAAGCTGAGAGGCCAGTGCATGATGCTGGCATGAGCGTATTTTCTGCTTTCAACAAAGGCTGTATACAGCTGGAGCAAATCCGATTCCTCCATGTTCAGCTTGGTTCGAAGCAATTGGGTCATAAATATGTCGCATATAGCCGAGTTCTGCTGCCTGGCATTTTCAGACCCTGCTAAACCCCTGTTTTGGGCATTGGCATCGATCGTTCGGATAGCACCGAGGATAAAAGCAAGTTTTTGCTTGTCCGGCAAAGCCAGCAATTCAGCATACGACTTGTACTCGCCGGGGGTAATACTGTAATGATGATCTTTCTTCTCCGTCATCTCCCGGCGGGCATGCTCCAATATTTGCGGAAAGGCATCTTTGAGCGACCCTTTTTTATCGTCCTTATTATCTTCAGCAGGCTTATTTTCTGCGGGCTTATCTTTTGCGGGCTTCTTCCTGAAGAGATCGAATATTCCCATAGGTGTTGGTTAACCCCCAACCAAAGGGGTGAGTTTTATAAAGCTGATATCAGTGAGGGCGTTGATAACCACCATTTGCTCCGGATCTTCCGCCTGTATATTGTCGATGAGAACAAAATAGCCGTTCCTGGAAAATGCCTCAAGGGCGATGGCGTATTGCTTTTCGGGGTCTACCGGCCGTCTTTCCTTCATCTTATATCCATTGAGCGCCAGTTCAGCTTCCCCTGGCTGAACGAGTCCCTTAAAATATTCCGGCAGCCGCTGATTATAGGCCTCGACATCGGCAAAGACCCGGGCACGAACGATATCTTTTACGGATACCAGCTCGCTGGCAAAGGACACGGGGATCTTATTGAAAACCTCTCCCGCCGCTGTCTCGTCTTTTATAGTAATTGTAACCATCTTGATACAATGATAAATATTTTTGGCGGGCAAACACATACTACATATATTTAATATATCAACCACCCCTTTAACCGCACAAAATAACCTGTACTCGCAGGTATCTATTTTCTAATCAAAATTGCTTCGCCATGCAAAAACTTCTCCTTTGCGCAGTTGGATGCTGCCTGTTATTTTCATGCAACAACGCTTCAAACGGACCTTCCACCAAAGACTCAAGCGCCTCTACCGCCACCGCCGCCACCCCGCCACAAAGTGAATTTGCCGATGCCCGCTACACAGAGATAGGCAAAAAGGCAATGACGCAACTGGGCTCCGGAGACGTGACGGCCTGGCTGGATAACTTTGCGGACGATGCCGTTTTCATCTGGTCATCTGGCGATAGTCTCGCCGGCAAGACGGCGATAGGCAACTACTGGAAAGACAGACGCGGGAAGGTCATCGACTCCCTCGAGTACACCAATGACATCTGGCTTCCGCTGAAGGTCAATCGTCCCCAAAAAGGCCCCGATGTTCCCGGCATTTGGCTTTTAGGTTGGTATGAAGTACATGTCAAATACAAGAATGGAGCGCGTTTAGGATTCTGGGTACACCAGGATTTGCATTTCAACAATGCCGACAAGATCGACAGGTATATTCAATACATCGATCGCGCGCCTATCAATAAAGCACTGGGACATTGATCAAGCCGACTTCCCTGGGTGATCCCATTCCAGGATCTGATCTCTATATACTTCGAAGATGGTTGTGCCGTCTTCCGCGGAGATCGCCCAGGGAAGTTCCGTATTGATCGTTACGATCTCTCGGTTGTTATCATCAAAGGCAGATCTTTCAATCTGTCCTGCTATGACCCCGTCTGCAGGATATACCGAACGCTCATCAAGGGGCTCCTCCGTCACGATCGGCACTTTTTCCTCGACAAACCATTGCCTGCCATGTACATCGGTAAATGTACATCTGACCCAGCCGGGGAAGGCAAAGTCAGTGAACTCCATGATGTTTACTTTGATGCCGTGCATGATTCAAATTTCGGTTATTAACGAACAGTAAGCCCCGGATATTTTTCCTCCCCCCTGGCCTGAAACCACAGTATCTGGTTCATCAGGTCATCCTCTCCCCCATCCACGTCCTTGAACACCTGGTTGGCAGACAATCGGGCATAATAGGCCTCCTTCCCTTTTAGCTCAGCCAACGGCTTATTCATCTTATTCAGCGGTATGATGTTGGGCGTATATGTATAGGTGTAAGACGTCTTTTCATCAGCGAAGCAATCGAACAGCGGCAAGGCGGTAGCATCAATGACATTCATAGGGGGTATGCCCAGTATCTGTTCTATCGTTCGTACCATACCCGTTTGGTTATAGTTTGTATGAATAGCGCGGCCTCCCATCACCGAATAAGGACTGATCACCAATCCTGTTGTCCGGTAAGGCGATATATGATCCCAGCCCGACTGGGAATCATCCTCCGTAATAAATACCACCGTGCTGTCCCAAAAGCGGCTGTGTGTAATGGCATCGATGATACGGCCGACGGCAAGATCATTATCCGCCACCATGGCCTGCGGCACGGGGAAATCAGGCGAAGTGCCGGCCGTATGATCATCGGGCAGCGACACCACCATCAGGTCGGGCAGGCTGTCACCTGCCATCTGTTCGGTCTTTTTCCAGTCATCAATAAAAATATCGGCCCGCAGCTGATCCGTAAATACAATGTTATCGCAATCCGGATAGCCGGGTGAAATCACGGGTCGTATACGTGCAATGGTAGTACTATTGACAAATCCCTGGTCTTCGTGGTTCAGGTACCTGTTATAAATATCGATCCACTTATGGGAACGATCATATTTTGTGAGACAAGCCTCTCCATAGATGCGTACTTTTTTGCCATGATCCAGCGCATTATTCCAGATAAATCCATTTTTGTTATAGACGAGCGCATCATCCTGGCGATGCGGATAGCTCCTGAACCACGCACGTACATTCTTCTCGATGTAGTCGGATGCCATGGCGGCGTCGGCCCATTGATGACCTTCCGCGGAACATTTGCCGGCGGCATAATAATTATCCATCAGACAGAAAGCTCCCGCCAGCCGGTGTTGATTGGGTGTAACGCTGTCACCATAGATACATAAGTGCGATTCTCCCCTGCCATTCTGGATATCTCCAAACACCTGGTCATAGGTCTTATTCTCCTTGATAATATAGACCACATGTTTGAATACGGAAGGTTCTCCGATCCTTTCCGGAACAGGCCGGGGAGCTATTTGCCGGCGTGCGGACCGATTGGTCAGCGCTATCCGGAAGGAAAGACTTTGTTGCTGCACCCGCTTTGTATAAGCCTTCAATTTCCTGTTCCTGGGGATGGGTATGATGCTCACGGAAGCAAGCTCCTGGTGTATAGAATAGGCATTGTTCGTCGGCGAGAGGACGCGTGAACCCTTTGCCTCGATATTGGCTACATACAGCTGCCCACCCAGCAGGGTCAGGCCACCAGGGTATGCCTCGGTAGGGATATACCCTTTTACCATGCTCCGTCCTTCGCCATGGGTGGCAACGTTGTCACCAAGCCTGACCACGCATACGGCATTGTCAAATCCATTGGCTACATATAATGTAGCCCCCGTCCTATCCAGCTCCAATGCGTTGGGGCTGCTGCCATAGTAGGTCAGACTGCCCGAGAACAATCCTACGCCAATGCTGTCGGTCACTGCCTCTCCCTTTATGTCGACGACACTGATATAGTCACTATTACCATTGCTGATATACAGGTAAAGACTGTCGGGGCTGAGGACGATGGCATTGGGATGAAGTCCTAAGGAAAGCTCTTTTGTCAGTGCGCCTGTCTCCGCATCGATGATGGAGAGACTGCCCCTGGCCGTGCTGCCCGTTACCGGGTTCGTATATGCGCTGCCCCAAGGTGTTCCCGCATGCTCGAGGCTGCTGTCGGTGACCAGTGGTCCCGCCCAGTTGGTGACATAGATCTTATTGCCGGCCAACCGCAAACCATAGGGCGCTACACCTGTCGGGACAGTCCATACAATCTGTCTGTCCGTGAATCGTATTTTCAGCAGCTGGTTATTTCCATTCAGCACTACATACAAATAAGGAATGCCCGATTCCATCCTCACCGCTATATCGTTTGGCAGGGCGGTGCCAGCGGGCGCCGTCGCGCCGATAGGGAAATTGCTGACATTCTTTATACCCGATGTGTCCCATTCAGCAATGATAAGGGCCGACTGGCGTGTATTCCCGGCTCCCCATACTATATAGGTATGTCCATCAAAATTAAATGACTTGATCCCCGAGTAAGTGCTCATGAGCCCTTTCATCAATGGATCAGTTTCCTTCTGAAAAGTCCAGCGTTGTATAAGCTGATGGCGTATGTCCAGCACCGCTATACCATACCGGTCCTCTATAGCAATATGCAGGCTGTCCGGCATGATCGCAAGATCGAGCGCATGGTTTTCCAATAGAGGGTCCCCGAAGGTCATAACCGTTCCCGCGGATTGTATCAGCCTGTTAAAAGGCATCAGTGTATACCGGCTTTGTTGTTGTAGTGTACTATCGTCATATTTCATCCGATAGGGAGAGGATTGTTGTGCCAATAAAGTTCCGAGCGAGCAAAAAACGGTAAGGGCGGCGGTAAGTAGCTTTTTGAGCATCATCCTGGATTTGAGGCCCGAATTTAACTAATAAATAAGAATTGCGAATAGCTAACTATTGATTAAGTTAGTATGTTTGCTCCATGTACGGCAATAGTCATATCGACAGCTTCACTGAATTCTTCCCCTTCTGCCGGGAGCTGTACGCCTGTTCCACTTTTAAGGACTTCTGCACTTCTTCCATAGCCTAAAGGCTAAACGCCTCCCATCTCCTGTCTATTAAGGACTTTGTCAGTCAATGGTTTTGACTGTCCCACTCATTTTTATTAAATGTACATGTCATGTCACATTTAGCTATTGCATTAATTATTGTTCTCTCTATTTCTATCATCATTACATTACTCATCATCATGCACAATAAACAATTAAAGGCAAGAAAGAACAGCATGCTGTCTTTCTTCAAACACACGGGTACAACTTATAACCTCTCTTTCACCGGTCAGGAAATATTGCGCGCTATGATCATCGGTCTGGATGGGCCAAAGAGAAAGCTGCTGATCGCGGAAGAAAAGAATGAAGAATATAATACCCGGATCATCGACCTCGATGAGGTCGTCGCCTGCAAGGTGAAAAAGGTCTATGCCGCCATCAACAGTCATGAGTATAAAAAGAACAAGCCGGAAGAATATCTGAAGTCCATCTCCGTGGAGTTTGAGCTGGTCAACAGTGAGACGCCGGCCCTGGCTTTCTTTTACAAAAATTCGATCAACAGCATTTATGAGATCCACGAGCTGGAGGCCAGGGCCAGACATTGGGCAATGATGCTGTCTAAAATGTTGAAGGCCGAGGGGCAATCACTGCAGAAAAACCCCATATCATGATACAAAAGCACAAGGGCGCTTCTATACGAGGCATGTTGTTCTTTATAGCGGTGCTTATAAATGTCATTATTATAAGGGCTGGATTTACTGTCGATGCCCACTACTATTATCTTTTGATGGTATCGCTGCCCGCGGCGATATTTGTAAAATAATTTACCTGCAATGAAATATAAATTACTGGGACGCAGCGGCTTAAAAGTTTCCGAACTATGCCTTGGAACAATGGGATTCGGCACCGAGGCCGGATGGGGCGCCGATCAGGCAACAAGCTTTGCCATTATGGAAGCCTTTGCCAACGCAGGCGGCAATTTCCTGGACACGGCCAATGTTTACAAGCTGGGTACCAGCGAAAAGATCATCGGAGAGTTTATCCACCCACGTGACCGCGACTTTTTTGTAATAGCCACCAAATATTCGCTGAAGGACAATACCACCAATCCAAACGCCAGCGGTAACAATCGCAAGAATATGATGCGTAGCGTCGAACAAAGCCTTCAACGTCTGCAGACCGGCTTCATCGACGTGCTATACTTACACATTTGGGATGACCTCACCCCCATCGACGAGGTGCTGCGCGGCATCGACGACCTCATCCGCCAGGGAAAAGTCAACTATGCCGCCATTAGCGACACGCCGGCCTGGATCGTGAGCAAGGGAAATACCCTGGCTGAGCTCATGGGCTGGAGCCCGTTCATCGCCTTGCAGGTTGAATACAGCCTTCTGCAACGTACACCCGAGCGGGACCTGATACCCATGGCCAGGCACTATGGCATGACGGTAACACCCTGGGCGCCGCTGGCCGGCGGCGCACTCACGGGTAAATATCTCCGTGGCGGCCAGGGACGCATCAAGCCGGAAAGCAATCGTCGCGATGACAACAGCACACGCATCACCCGCGTGGTAATGGATATAGCGGACCGGTTAGGCGTAGAGCCTTCTCATGTGGCTTTGCAGTGGACACGCCAGCAGGGGTTCGAATGCATACCCATCGTGGGCGCTACCAAACTGGAACAGCTGCACGAAAACCTCAGAACGGTCGATGTTGTACTGTCACAGGATGATCTTAAACAATTGGACGAAGCCAGCGCCATCGATCTCGGCTTCCCCGGAAAGTTCTTCCGTGAGGAAGGCGTGCGTCAAAACAATTTTGGCGGATTTTATGACAGGATCGTGAAAAGGTAGCAGGTCCCGGCAGACGCCTGCTCACTGCTTATCCCACCACATCCGGCTCGTCAATAGATCTCCACCCTGCAAACGTGACACCGCGTCATTATAATTCGCCTGGTTAGTGACCTTTTCACTGGGAGGATACGCCAGTCTTCTTGGGATCGTCCCGCCTGTCACATTACCCGGATACTTGGTAGGTGTCAGCGCAGGATACCCCGTCCGCCGCCAGTTGCTCCAGGCCTCATATTCATTCATAACGGTGGCCAGCCAGAATTGCGTGTTGATCTGGCTAAGACCAATGGCATCGTCATACGGGTGATCGTTATAATAGCTCTCGGCATCTCCATCACTGATAGTGGAGGCGTCCCCATAAACCGACAATTGCGTGATAGCCGCGATCACGCCATTCTTATAATGGTCTTCGGCGCTGCCCCCGATACCCCAGCGTTTTGCGGCGTCCGCCAGGAGAAATTCAGATTCCGCATAGGTCAATACCAGATTGGGCGCCGTATAGCTGAGTATATTATCGTTGAATCTCGAATACCCCTGCATGCCCAGGGCGGAAGGGTAATCCGGCGTTTGCGTCACGTCAATGGCAGCGTTGGCGCCACCCTGTATATAGCCGGGTGGCAAACCCAGCTGATCAGCAGGGTCTGTACTGCCCGTGGCAAATATTTCCGCCATTACCGGAAGTCTCGGGTCGTTGTTGCTTTTCAACGTGTCGACGTATGTTTTACAAAGCTTGAGGTCAGCGCTGTCCTCTTCGAGTATGGACCAGGCATCGCGATTCTGGGTCAGCGTACCGAGGGAATGTTCGACGATGGCATTGTCATCGTTGCTTGTCATGGTTTGCCCCTGGACCTTCGTGACAATGGACTTGGCTGTTTCCGGATCGACATTGGTCAGTCGCATGGCCATGCGCAGCAGGAGGGTATTGCCAAAACGCTTCCATTTCGTGATCTGATCCGAATCCGACGCCGAATAAAAAACATCTCCTTTTGGATAGTCCGCATTGACGTCGAGACTATCCGTGGCCTCGGATACTTCCTTCAGCAGGTCCGCATAGATGTCCTGTTGCCTGTCAAATACGGGCGTGTATATGCGGCTGTAATACCCCTGGCCCGCCTGAAAATAGGGAATATCTCCATACAAGTCGGTGATCCTCTCGAAGACCATGGCCTTCATGATACGGGCTATCTGGTGGAGGTTCCTATACTTATCCTTGTTCAGTGTCAGCTGGTAGAGCTCCACCACGGGCTGTACCTGATAAATATAGGAATGCGTGAAGTAAACCCCGAAATTACCGACGGAATTAAGATATTTATCTCCCGAGTAAAAGGAGAGATTGGTAGAGGCCGTATGTTGTATAAAACCTGCGATCTCACACCACTCACCTTGCCAGTTCTCTGCTCCAAAATCCGAACTTCCGGTGTACATCAGCTGCGTCGTAGTGAGGAGGAACCCTGCGTTATATGCGTCGCCCGTCACGGTAGTAGGATTGGTATTGGTTTTCAGCAGATCCTTTTTACAGGAGAGAAGCAGCAGTCCTGCTATAATATATATGATTGTTGATTTCATATGCATGTTTTAGAACTTTACATTCAGGTTAAGGCCCAAGGTCCTGGAATAAGGCACCGCGGCAGATTCAAGTCCCTGGGAATAGATCGACGCCGAATAATTGGTTTCGGGGTCTACATTCGGCACGTGTTTTTTGATAGTAAATAGATTTCGGGTCACCAGGCTCAGCCGCATACCATGGATCTTGCCATGGAACATACTGGCTGGAAGATCATATCCGAAAATAAGCTGCCTGAATTTGATGAAACTTGCGTCATACACAAACATTCCCTGGTCGGCGTAGGCCCAGTTGCCATAATAGGTAGCAGGGTAAACATTATCCGTCCCAAAAGTCTTGTCCCGGCCGGGCAGGGTTGCCTTGGATAGTCCCTGAGTATATGCCACCGCATTGGAATTGGAAAACAGTTTGCCTCCGAACTTCCCATCGATGAGGAAGGACAGGGAGAAATGTCCATACTTAAAGGTATTCGTGATACCCGCCGCCCAGGGGCTGATAACGGAACCATAATCCGTCGTCACCGAGGAAGATGGGTCCGGGGCATCCGTAGAAGGGTTGATAACCGGCTTGCCATGATCATCGAGCGCAGGCGATTGGGCGATGAGATGTTGGGCTGACTTGCCTGCTATCTGCTGGATATAGGCGATGGATCCCCAGTCGGGAGTGGCAGAACCCAGGGTGATCTGGGGTTGACCGCCGAGCGACAATACCTTGGTGGCATTATATGTAGCATTGAGGTCGATGTCCCAGCTGAAGGAAGAGGTTTTCACCGGCATGCCCCCAAACTGCATTTCCAGGCCGTTGACGCGCAGCGATCCCACATTCAACAATGCCGAATTATATCCCGATGTGAGGTCTATCGTCACCGGTACAATGTCATCGATGACTTTTTTCTGGAAGAAGGCAACATCTATCCGCAGCCGGTTCTTATACATATCCATTTCGGTGCCTATCTCGAACTCCTCCCTTTTGGAAGGTTTCAATCCGCTGTTGGGCACAGTGATCGAACCAGCCGAGCCGATGGGATAAGTGCCGCCGGGGACGGTGAGCGTGCCTTGTATGCCATAAGTTTGAAGGGTTTGATAGGGTGCATCCGCTGCTCCGCCTACACTGGCATAGCTGAGCCTGAGTTTGCCCAGATCCACGGAATGCAGATGCAGCAGCTCGGAGAACACAAAAGAGGCGCTGACGGATGGATAAAAATAATCGCTCTTGCCGGGCGCCAGGGTCGAGTACCAGTCATTCCGCCCTGTCATCATAAGGAACAGATAGTTCTTATACGCGAGATCCACACTGCCGTAAATGGATTCATATTTTTCATTATTGAGCGCGTACGACTCCTGGAGCACTTCCAGATTGCCGATATTGTATAGGAATTCCGTGGCAAAATTCTGACCCGCGGCCGTCACGAACTCCTGCGTGGACTTCCGGTAGTTACCTCCCAGCAAAGCGTTTATGCTAAAAGAAGGTGATATCTGGAACTTCTTGCCCGCCGTGATATCTATGTTAAGCTCCGTCTGTTTGACAGTCTGCTCGTACATGTCGCCGCCCGTTTCATAACCCGTGCCCGTAGGCGTTACATTGGTATTACGGTCGTTGGTGTAGTCGTCGGCTACCTGCGCTCCGATGTAGAGGCCATTGTCAAAGGTATATTTCAGATTGGCGGCCCCTATGAATCGATTGCGATGAATGGCGCCCATGAACTTGTATGCCGCGAAATACGGATTGGTAGTATATATATCGTTAAAAGGATTGAGCTCATACCCTCTGTCGTCCGTACCGTCGTGGTTGGAGCCTGCCAGTGTCGTGATATTTATATTGGGGGGCACGAACATGGGTCCCCAGTTTAGATTGCCTACCGCGTCAGCCAGGTTTGGGGCATTCTTTGTATATGATGTTACATACTGCCCTGACAGGTCGAGGGTCAGATGTTTGTCCAGCCGCAGGTTGGTATTTTGCGTAAAGTCCAGTCGCTGCAAAGAAGCATTGGGTACATAGCTGCTGTTGTATAAATGATTGACGGAAAATCTGGTGGCGCCTGCGTCTCCAAATCCTTTGCTGAATGCAAACGTATTGGCGGCCGTTCCACCTGGTTTGTAAAATCTCCCCATATTGCCCTTTGCGGCTTCCGAATAAGGCCGGGAGACTCCGTCGAACTGAGGAGTGAGGCTGCCATCGAGCTTAGCGCCCCAGCTGGACTCCATCGAGCCCAGCGCATCCTGTTGATTGATAGGTTTGGCGCCATTGACCCCTTGTCCATATTGGGTCTGAAAATCCGTCTGGTCAATGACCTTTTGCACGACATAATTGGAATTCAGCTCCACACCCACACCAACACCGCTCCTGCCCTTTTTTGTTGTGATCAGAACTACCCCATTGGCGCCCCGATAGCCGTACAGGGCCGTTGCCGCCGCACCCTTCAATATCGAGACGGATTCTATATCATCCGGGTTTATATCACCGATGCCGTCGCCTCCGTCCTTGCCGCCATAGCCACTGACGACATCTGTAGTAGAATAGTTGTTGTTGACCAGCGGTATGCCATTGATCACATACAACGGCTGATTGCTTCCTGTCATGCTCGTAATGCCCCGGATGACCACATTGGTGGCGCCATTTGGACCTGCCGCTACTCCGCTGACATTGACTCCCGCCACCCGGCCTTCCAGGCTGTTGACAAAACTGTTCTCACGGGCTTCGGTCATCGTTCCACCCTTTATTTCACTGACGGAATACCCCACCGCCCGTCGTTCGCGGCTGATGCCAAGGGCAGTCACCACTACTTCGTTCATCTGCTTATCCCCCAGCTCGAGCGCAATATTCAGGATGGTCCTGGACTTGACGGCCTCTTCATGTGTCTTATATCCTACGGAAGAAAAGACCAGGATATCATTTTCCTCCACATTAATGGAGTAGTAGCCCTGCTCGTCGGAAGTTGTTGTTTTGGACGAGCCTTTGACCTGTATGGTCACGTTGACCAGTGGCTGACCCTTTGTATCCGTCACCTGGCCTTTGATCGTTCGCCCAAAGGGCGTGGCCATCGCCGGAGCCAGGCCAGTAAGGATCCATACAAAGGCATACCGGCAGGCAATAACAGTCAATCTTGTCATGCTTTACAGTTTTTTGGATTGGTAAAAAGAAGGCTTTATAGAATTCTCAGTGTAGGGAAGGGAGGGTAGGTACAGGAAGTTACTAAAAAAGTCTATAAAATAAAAGCGCCCTGCCATGGCAGGGCGTTTTTAGATATCCGGTAGCCGGGCCTTATTTTTTCTTCATGGGGGGCACCGATGCGGCGGCGAATTGATATAACAGGGCAGCCTTACCATTCTGATCAAACATCCAGGTCTCCTGCAGCTCGGTCGAATCGACCTTGCCATCCTTATGCGTATCTATCTCTCTTCCCCAGATCAGGACCCAATGCTCGTTCTTATCTGTGCTTTTTACGGCCATAATAGCATGCACCTTGTCGACAGCCGAGGAAAAGCTATTCCTATGAGCCTGAACGGACTTTATAATGCTATCTCTGCTACCCCGCATCATCCCGCCATCAGGAAAATGCACCTCGATAGTATCAGCAATCATATCCCTGCTCGTGCTTAGATCACCGTTGTCATATGATTTCCACATGGCCAGCAGTGTCTCCGCATTTTTAGGCTCATCCATGACAAACTTGGACGAATACATAACAGGGTAAGGCGACTGAATATCTTTCATTTTTGCAGCGGGGGAGTCGGCACTGGCTTTTGCCTCTGAAGACGCCGGAGTGCTGCTGTTGCATGCTGCAATGAAGACCATAATGGCCAGGACCAGGAACTGTTTCATGTTACTGTAGAGTTTTAGGTGATAAAATAAAAAATTGTCTTCCCGCGATCAGTAGGCAGCAGCAGGGATGAAGGAATAAATAGATAGGTTATATAAATATATACAAAATATTGAACATGTGAGTCAATGGCAAAATTGCCTGCCAGCGGGAAGGCCATCCCGGCCGTTGGGATAAGGGGGGATCTCCGGCCCATCACCCGTCCGTAAATTGGGCAAAAATTGACCTATGCAGATCAGACACCTATCAATAGCTTTTTTCATCCTGGCGGCTCTTTCCTGCCATAAGGACCCGGCGCCCCGGCCCAACCCCAACCATCCCGCCGACGTTGCAGCGGTAAGGTTAAAAGACATCAACGAGCCCCACCTACCCTCCCCCTTCTATCATTTTGAATACAATGATTCGGGCTATATTACCAACGCCAGCTTCTCTTCGGGTCTGGGCATCTACGACCTTGTCTACGCCAATAAAAGGCTCTTCCAGATGAAAATGAATATCCTGCCGAACAAGGATATCCTTCAATACAGCTATCTCAATGACGACGTTGTGACGATCAACATCACGGATAAGAATGGCGTTAACTACAGAAGGGCCTATCTCAGTTATACCCCCACCCACCAGCTGAAACAGCTCGATTGGGTGATAAAGGTGGCTGATGGCGGCTTTGTCCCTGAGCAAACATTGCTGTTTAGCTACTATCCCGATGGCAACCTGAAAGATCTGACCACCCATTATCATGCAGTAGGACCGCAGACGGAAGATATCTTTACCGACAGGTTCGAGAATTATGACGACAAAGTGAATGTAGATGCTTTCACGCTGCTGCACCCGGATCAGATGCATCACCTTTTCCTGCTGCCCGGAATAAAGATACAGCTGAATAATGCCCGCAGGAATATCCGTACGGGCGACGGCGTCAATTATGATGTAACTTATACGTATACCTACGACAGCAAAGGCCGGCCGGTATTCAGATCGGGCGACCTGCTCTGGCAATCAGGGCCGGACAATGGGAAACATTTCCAGGTTTCAACGACATTTTCCTATTACGATTGATCGATCGGCCACCCCCGATCCCAATAACCCCGCGCATGATAATGCAGCGGGGTTTCGCTATTATTCCAGGAAATTGACTATCTTCAGATGCCACACGATTGCTTCGCTATTCATTCAAACAACCCCGATCTATGTCGATACGAATAGCCATCAATCACAAGACCGCCTACCGGTACGACAGGCTCGTTTCCCTGTCACCTCATGTCTTCCGGTTAAGACCCGCGGCCCATTCGCGTACACCTATCGAGGCCTATTCGTTTAAAGTTTCCCCAAAAGAACATTTTATCAACTGGCAGCAGGACCCTTTTGGCAATTACCTGGCCAGGGTGGTATTCCCGGAAAAGACAAAAGAGCTGAGCATAGAAGTAGAGGTTATTGCCGACATGGTGGTCATCAACCCCTTTGACTTTTTTGTAGAGAGCTATGCCGAACATTACCCTTTCACTTATAAAGATCACCTGGCCGGAGAATTGATCCCTTACCTGGCGATAGAAGAGTCGGGACCCCGGCTGAGGCAATGGCTCTCGGGAGTCTATCCTACGCCAGGCTATAGCAAGGAGACTACACCTATCAATGATTTCCTGGTGTCCATCAACCAGCGCCTTAACCAGGACATCGCCTACAATGTCCGGATGGAACCTGGCGTACAGACCTGCGAGGAAACATTGGGCAAGGCCCTGGGATCCTGCCGCGACTCTGCATGGCTCCTCGTCCAGATCCTTCGGCACCTGGGTCTGGCAGCACGTTTTGTTTCAGGCTACCTCGTGCAATTGACAGCCGATGTCAAATCCCTGGACGGCCCTTCGGGTCCGGCAAATGATTTCACTGACCTGCACGCCTGGGCCGAAGTATATATACCTGGAGCAGGGTGGATAGGGTTGGACCCCACTTCAGGCTTATTTGCCGGCGAAGGTCATATCCCTTTGGCCTGTACGCCGCACTATGTGAGCGCTGCTCCCGTCGTAGGGGCATCGGACCCATGCCAGACGGAATTTTCCTTTTCCAATACGGTCACTCGCATCCATGAAGATCCCCGCGTAACAAAACCTTATACGGAAGAGCAATGGGCTATTATCAATGCCACGGGATATAAGGTGGATGAAGATCTGGCGGCAGGCGATCTGCGACTGACGATGGGTGGCGAACCCACTTTTGTATCCATCGACGATATGGAGTCGGCGCAATGGAATACTACGGCCGACGGACCGGAAAAACGCCATATCGCACATGACCTGATCTTCCGGCTGCGCCGTCAGTTCGGACCGGACGGTATGATCCATTACGGCCAGGGCAAATGGTATCCAGGCGAAGCCCTTCCCCGCTGGCAATACGGCCTGTTCTGGAGGAAAGACCATTTTCCCGTATGGAAGAACAGCCGGCTCATCGCCCATGAGTCGACGCCCAAAATATATACCATCGACGATGCGGGGGAATTCATTCAGGAACTGGCAAAATGCCTGGCAGTCAGCGGGGAAAATATCACACCCGCCTATGAAGACCCTTTCTACCTGTTGTGGACGGAAGGAAAAATGCCGGTCAATATAGACCCGTTCAAGGTCGACTTGAAAGACCCGCTGGAACGAAGGACCCTTTATCGTCTGCTGGACGCCGGGCTGGACACACCTGTCGGCTATACCTTGCCGTTGAAATGGGATTATTGGACGGCCCGGTGGCAGAGCTGCAAATGGCTGCTCAGCAGGGAGTATTTGTTCCTTATCCCCGGCAATTCTCCTCTCGGACTGCGCCTGCCCCTGGATTCCCTGCCCCTCGTCGCGAAAGACCATGAGCCTGAGCGGGTGGAGCGCAGCCTGTTTGAAGAGCTGCCTCCGCTGGAAGATTATCTTGCTGCTATCAACGGCCGTTACGGCCAGGTATACGATACCATTGACGCTCCACAAAAGATCAGTGAGCAGGCTCCTCCCGGTGACTCCGGACCGGCCCAACCCGGTGAACACGAAGTCCCGGTGATCAAAACGACGCTGTGCGTAGAGGCGCGGGAGGGTATCCTGTACGTATTCCTTCCGCCAATGGACTACCTGGAACATTACCTGGACGCCATCTCCTCCATCGAAGCCACGGCGGAAAAATTGAATATTCCGGTGCGCATCGAGGGGTATGAGCCTCCAAGGGACTACCGGATCGAACGGCTGGTCGTATCTCCCGACCCGGGTGTCATCGAAGTGAATATTCAACCCGCTGCCAGCTGGGACGCATTGGTCCACACCATCGACACGCTATATGAACAGGCCTTTTTATCACGTCTCGGCACGGAAAAATTCATGCTGGATGGCCGGCACACCGGAACAGGCGGCGGCAACCATATCACCATCGGAGGCTCCAGACCGGCTGACAGTCCGCTGCTGAGGAGGCCCGATCTGCTTAGAAGCCTCATCGCATACTGGCAGCATCACCCCGGACTTTCTTATCTGTTCTCCAGCGCCTTTATCGGTCCCACCAGCCAGGCGCCCCGGATGGATGAAGGTCTGGGTGATAAGATATATGAGATGGAGATCGCTTTTAGCCAGGTGCCGGATGGCGGGTTCATCCCTTTCTATCTCGTCGACAGGATCTTCCGGCATCTGCTAACGGATATCACAGGTAATACGCACCGCTCAGAATTTTGTATAGACAAATTATACTCCCCCGACAGCTCTTCAGGCAGGCTGGGCATTCTCGAATTCCGCGCTTTCGATATGCCGCCCCATCGGCAAATGAGCCTGGTACAAATGTTATTGATACGGGCATTGATCGCCCGATTTTGGAAAAAGCCATACAAACAGGGGTTGGTCCGATGGGGGACAGAGCTGCACGATAAATTCATGCTCCCGCATTATGTCCGGGAAGATATGCAGGAAGTGGTGAACGATCTTAACGAGGCAGGCTATCCATTCTCGATCACCTGGTTCGATCCTTTCCTGGAATTCCGATTCCCACAGTATGGCACGGTGAAGCTCCAGGGCATTGAAATGGAGATCCGCATGGGCATCGAACCCTGGAACGTACTTGGAGAGGAAATGTCCGGATCAGGGACAGCCCGCTATGTAGATTCCTCTTTGGAAAAAGTACAGGTAAAGCTCAAAGGATTGAATGGCTCCCGGTATGTGCTGTTGGTCAACGGCCGTCGGGTTCCCCTGGTGGCAACAGACACTAAAGAGGAGTTTGTCTGCGGCGTTCGTTACAGAGCCTGGCAGCCGCCATCGGCTCTCCACCCCACCATCGGCATTGACGCCCCGATCACTTTCGACATCGTCGACACCTGGAACAGCCGCTCCATCGGAGGCTGTACCTATTACGTCTCTCATCCCGGCGGCAGGAGCTATGATGTGCTCCCTGTCAACAGCTACGAGGCGGAATCGAGAAGGGTCAGTCGGTTCGGCGTCACCTCGCATACCCAGGATGTCCTGCCTCCCTCATCAAACCTGTCGGCCGTCAGACGTTATATAGCACAGGACCGTCTACCATTCCCTTGCGACCCGCCTGCGGAAGAGATCAATAAGGAATTCCCGTATACAATGGATCTGCGACGCAACCGGAGACCGGGCTGATATACTGGCCTCCCGGCTTAGCCCACTCTCTTCACATCGACAGATACAGACAGTCCATGTGAGCCGCTGCTGAGTAGGATGCCTTTCATCGGCGCAATATCCGAATAGTCCCTTCCCCAGCCGATGGTAATATGCTGATCGCCCGGCATGACATTATTGGTCGGGTCAAGATCCACCCATCCTTTCGAAGGGATGTATATGCTGAACCAGGCATGGGAGGCGTCCACCCCGATCAATCGCTCCACTCCGGGCGGCGGGATCGTTTCTATATAGCCGCTGACATAGCGCGCAGGCAATCCCATGCTCCGGACACAGGCGATGGCAAAATGTGCAAAGTCCTGACACACGCCTTTGCGTTCCTTCATGACCACCGAAAGGGGTGTAGCGATCGTTGTGAACCCCGGTGTAAATTCAAAATCCGTATAGATACGGCGCATCAGGTCCGCAGCAGCCTCCAAAACAGGCCTTCCAGGTTGAAAAGAGACCCTGGCATAGGCGCTTATTTCTTCACTGCAGGCAGTCATCGGAGTTTCAAAAATAAATTGGCTGATCTCGTCGGCCTCCTGCTTCTCTTCCGGCAGTCGTTGCCTTAGCATTTCAATCTCGGAATGAACATTCACCTCCAATTGCCCGTGTTCTTTTTCAATAGAAAAATACAGCACCTTATTGCCGAAGAAATCCTCGTATTCCTGGAAACTGTCCGGCTTTGGGTGAATATTTATAGTAAGGGCCTTACACACCTGCTGTCCCGTATCACGGGGCGCCAGCCGGAGAACGTTGTGACAGAGGCTCACCGGCTCGAAGTAGGTATATATCGTCGTATGATGGATGATATAGATCAATGCAATGTAGTTGTAGTGGAGGTCAGCTCGTGTTTAAAATACGTTTTGGAGATTACATCCGGTATCGAGGTCAAGGCTCCATACAACTTGTGTAAAAGATCATCCAGCTTCTTATACTCACCCGGATCGTCATTCGCCATAGCCAGCCCTTTCACGTCTGCGTGTTTCAACAGCCCATCCGCTTCCTGGATCAAACGCTCATATTCCGTCGTGGTATGGTCGGGCTGTACTTTTGGCAGGCTTTTCAAATAGGCTTTTATCCTGTCCACCTGGTAGGTCAGGGAGCGGGGATTATTCGGATCGAACAACATGAGGTCTAATACAAGCTCGTTATTGATGGGCATCCGGTATTTGTACCGATAGTTTACGAGGCTTTCATGACTCATCAGCACGCTCTGCTGGAGATTGTATTCCACCTGCTCGCTATATCTGCCGACAAGCATGATCCGCAGCATATTGATCAGCAAAAGGCTTTGTTCTATCTTCCTTCCCAGATCCAGCAGGACCCATTCCTGTTCACGCGAAATACTTTCCCTGTTGAGGCCGATGAATGCCACAATGAATGTAATAAGATTGTCCAGCGTATGCAGCATCCGGGAATGGCCTTGATGCGATAAGGGCGCGTCCTGCCGGAACTCCTCTTCCATTACACGCAACACCCGCCAGGTATCCGTCGACCAGTGTTCACGCACTTCATGTATGGCCCTGTTGAATTGCAAAAAATTATGTTTAAGGCTTCCCACTCTTTTTTCATTGAACAATACCTCTTTCAGTTCCGTCCAGGGATGGGCGAATTTCTCTTCGCTGCCCTCGCCCGCAAATCCCGGATAGGTATAGCTATATTTTGTCAGCGCCACCAGCAGGTTCCGTTCCGTCTGGCTACTGGCATCGGTGTTCAGCTTATTGCCTTCTACCACGAATTGCATGACAGTGCGCAGAAATCGGGCATTCCCAAGGACCCGTTCCGTATACCGGCCGACCCAGAACAGGTTCTCGGCAGCATGACTTGGCAGCATGTCGCTATAGCCTGCAGCAGGCCTTTCTGCCGTGTCCTTCAATACATTCACCACGCGAGCGGGTTCGGGGGAAAGTATCCAGGCGTCCTTACTGACCCCCCCGGACTGATTGGAGATGATAAAATTTTCTGATGAAGATGTTCTGCACAGTCCTCCTGTCATGGCGACATACCCTTCCTTATTGCTTACGAGGAAGCTTCTGAAAAGCACTTTCCTGGACTCGATCTTTCCATTGATCAGGGCGGGTGTGGAAGAGATGTCCACCTTCTCCTGCCCGACATATAAAGAGGGGTTGGCGCGGATACGTTGTCTCCATTCGCTGAGCTCCCGTTGGGAAAGGGAAGCCCCATCCACGGAAGAGCTGCCCGTCGGACTGCGCTGGATCTTTTTTATGACCAGGTTCGGAAGATGAGCCAGCACGTACTCGACCTCTTTGGCCTGACCGCACCACCATGTAGCGATGGTAGGGATAAGAAGATCTTCCGATAAAAAATAACGGGCGATGGACTGGAGGAATGGCATCAGACCGGGATTTTCCAGCACGCTACTGCCGATGGGGTTGGCAATGCTCACATGACCGCTGCGGACAGCCTGTAGCAAACCCGGGATACCCAACTGCGAGTCTTCTTTCAACTCCAATGGGTCGCAATAGATATCGTCCACACGGCGCAGGATCACATCTACCCTTTCCAGGCCGCCCATCGTCTTGAGCCAAACATGGCTATCTTTTACGACCAGGTCATTCCCCTGTACGAGAGTGAAACCAAGGTAGGAGGACAGATACGAGTGTTCGAAATACGTTTCATTGCTGGAGCCGGGGGTGAGGATGACGATACGGGGATTCAGCCGCTGATGAGGCGCTATTTCATTCAGTCCGTCCCGCAACGCAGTGAAGTAGGGAGAAAGATGCCTTACTTTCAACCCATTGAATAATTCCGGCAGCACCCGTGTCATGGCCGTTCGGTTCTCCAGGGCATAGCCGGATCCTGAAGGGGCCTGTGTCCTGTCATTGACCACCCATATACGCCCGTCCCTGCTCCTGGCCAGGTCCGCCGAATACATGATCAGACTATGCCGCCCCGGCTGACGTATGCCTGCACATTGCCGGAGAAAGCCGGCATGTTGATAGACCAGCTCGACAGGCAGTATCCCATTCCGAATGAGTCGCTTGTCTCCATAAATGTCTTGCAATATGAGGTTTAGTAATTCGGCCCGCTGCAAAAGACCGGATTCGATGGCAGGCCATTCATGCTTGCTGATCAGAAAGGGAATGATATCCAGATCCCAGGGCCTGTTCAACCCCGAAGGATCGCCATAAATGTTGTACGTGACGCCATTCTCCATCAAGAGCCGCATCATATCCACATTACGACCGGAGATCTCTTCGCTGCCCAATTGACAATAGGATTGAAAGAAGGTTTCCCAGTGGGGCTGCAGTTTGCCATTCTCCCCTAATAATTCATCAAAAGAGTGATTATTGTCGAAGTAGCTCCGGAATTGGGGATCCAACAGCAGGTCTGGTCTCATGTCCTTAAAAATACGGGAAAAAGCTAAAATAAATTTTTAGCAACTCAAAAGTTACGTATAAATTTGAGTAACTTTAAGGTTACTCTTCATGCAAAAGGAGATCAGGAAAGCGTGGTTCTTCAACCATCCCGCGCAAGTGGTTTGGGAATGCCTTACCAGGCCCGACCTGCTGGAGCAATGGCTGGGAGCAACGGATCTTCAGCCAATAGTAGGGCACAAATTCCGTTTCGTCAGTCCCAACGGCAATGATGCCTATTGTGAAGTCCTGGAAGTAAATCCAGTAACAAAACTTTCCTACTCCTGGCAAAAAAGATCGGTCGAAGACAAAAAGATTTACACCTCAACGGTCATGTGGACGCTCATTCCGAAAGACAATGGAACGGAATTGCAACTCGTGCATAATGGTTTTGTTGCAGCAGAAGATCTTACCGGCCACGACACCGGCTGGGATGCCTGCCTAAAGAAGTTTGAAGGGCTGTTGAAAACAGGTCACTAAGGAGCATACATCACCGAAGCCTGTATAGGCTCATCATTTGGTGAATTGGGAAGCTTATAGCCGAAACCAAAATTAATCCCTCCTTTATGATGTTGGTATTCGAAACGTATAGGGTAAAACCCTTTTTCCATCGGAACGATAAAACTACGGAAGTCGGTTCCCGGAGTAATCTCCATCAACAGCTGATCCCCTATATAGAGTTTCGTACCGGGCTCTCCGGCCATTAAAAAAGTATAATATCCTTTCTTTTCGGTCTCGAGATATCCCGAGAGCCGGCCAAAAAAGTCGCTTGAATCCAATTGATTGATGTCTACATTTTCGGCAGTTCTTCCCGATCTTATTATTTCACTGGCTGCCGCTGTCTTGTAACAGGCATAGTTCCATCCGCCTTTTACAGCCTGCTCAGGTTTCTTTTTTGCCGCCAGCGCCGTGCCCAGCTTATAGTTTGCACTAAAAGATTTGTCGGCTGTGTCATTAGCAAAAAAGGCTTTGATATTCAGCTGAACGTCTGCAGCCGGTGTGATCACATTCTCGGATTGTACGGGCGAGGATGCCAGGGTCGGTGGCGCCCCGCTGGTTGAGTATCGCATGTATTTTTCGGCCAGTACATTGTAGCAGCTGAGCGTAAAGGGCATCCCTTTCATTACAATACCGCCCATCGGGTCTATGTGAATTCGATCCATTATAGATGGAGCCAGGGTGTACTTCAAACCATCGTAAGCACTCTTGTATTGTTGTGAAATATGCGTTTCATCGGGATAGGCCACCGCCTTCCATTGCAGATTGGGCGGCGCAGCTTGTTTCAATAACATCTCCATGGAATCTATTCCCATATCGTGATAAGCATTCCCTGTTCTGCCAGTAATAAAAAGGGATTTTACTCCTTTGATAGTATTCATCCTGCCCTTCGCATAGTTTCTCACAAAACCATGATCCCACCATACGGATGGATCCGCCGAAATATAAGCGTCAAACAACTGGGGCTCGGCGAATAAGGTATATAATACAAACAATCCCCCAAGGGAATGCCCCCACAGGATATTGGACCCATTGGAGGGATAGGTTTTGTTGATATAAGGGATCAGCTCATCTTTAAGGAATGCAAGCAGCTTGGGGCCGCCGCCTGCGCCATTCTGTCCCCCGGACGTAGGCGTCAGATCCCGGAAGCGCTGGTTCTGATTGTTGGGATAGACGTTGACTACGCCGACCATAATGATCGGCGGCGTGAATCCCCATTGGCGCGACCATGCCTGCACCTGTTCAAATAGCTCCGCATTCCATTCTCCATCCAGGAGGTATAATACCTGGTACTTCTCCGTTGAGCCAGGCTTATATTCCTTTGGAAGCTGTATCTGGAGCCTTCGCTCCTCCTTTAAGGTTTGTGAATAGATAGAATCTTTTATTCCCGGCTGGGCAATGACGTGACCACACAATACGAGCAGGAGGGGGATAAGAAATGCTCTCATATTAAAAGGCCGCCTCATTTATGAGACGGCCTGATTAAAGATATAAAAAATTGTTTACAGCACCAGCAATTTCGCCGTCGCCACATCCGAAGCAGTAGTCACCTTCACCGTATAGATACCGGCGCGAAGACCACGCAGGCTCACAGGGATCACCGGCGAGCTCGGCAGACCAGTCAGCTGTTTGACCACCGATCCATTACCATCGATGATCTGAACGATAAACTGCCCATCCGCATTGGACACGATCAGATTGGTCGAGCCGATGGCTGGATTGGGAAGTATCAGCACTGTCAGCGGCGGAGCAAAATTCAGGCTCACCGTATTGGACAGCATGGATACACCGGGCGATTCGATCTCCTTCAGCCTGTAATAATCGGTGCCTGGCAGTGGCAGCACATCGAGGAAACTATAGTCAGTAGTCTCATCAGTACTGCTCTTGGCCGGAACCAGACCTATCGGCAGGAACAATTTCCCGTTGATGCTTTTTTGCACTTCGAACCATTTGGTATCATTCTCCTGCGTGGTTGTCCACTGCAGCAGCGCCTTATTCCCTTGCTTCACCGCAGTAAAGACCAGCGGCGGCTGTGCCGGCTGGGAACCCGGAGGAGTAAAGGAGTATTGCGTGAACACCGGATAGTGGTCGGTCGTAGTAGTGCCATAATTGGTCACCACGGTAGCGACATCCGAACGCACCGTTGCCGAAGAGGGCAGGTAGTACTTACTCATCGAGTCGCTGAGGATCACATTATCGATGACGCTGGTGAAGTTGACATCCGAGTGCTGTCCGGCTGGACTCAACGGCATGGTCGGGAAGCTATACAATGCAGAATCCGTAATAGTGAATGAGCTCCAGGAAGTCACCGGTGGATTGATCCCCGCGGTAATGGTCGTATTCAGGTCGTCGTTGAAATCACCAAGGATCACCACATTGTCTGTCGGATATTGTGCCTTCAGCAGCGAATCCAATGCACGGGCGCCATCAGCGCGACGGGCATAAGCCGTAAGTACGGGCGAAGTATTTGCTTTTGCATGAACGTTGATAAAGCGCACCGTCCTGGTATTCGTTCCGCCATGGTTGTCGCTCAACGTAACGTTGGCCGTGAGCATGTACGGAAATCTGCCGCTGGCCCAGTCATTATAGTACAGCGTGGAAGGATCCAGCGGGTTGGCCACACCAAGCGTGAGCAGGGAGTCGGTGCGTATCATCGATATTTTGGCAGTGTTGTATACAAAGGCCAGCTTTTGCACCGTGATCAGCGAGTCCGCACCACCAGGGATCGTGGGGTTGGAATATGATCCGTACTGACCGACCACAACCGCATATCCAGGCATGGTAGCTACGATAGAATCGAGGGCCTGCTCGTCGCACACTTCTTCCAGGGCGTACAGGTCGGCATGCAGGCTGGGCAGGACAGTACCCACATTCTTTTTCTGCAGGGCTTTATCGGCAGGTCCGAGCGTCAGGTCAGGAGTACCAAACCAGTTCAGGTTCCAGTCGATGACGCTGAGGGTGCTGGCGGGATCGATGCTGTTGCCCTTGACATTGACGATGGCCGTCGAGTCGGAGATGGTTACAAGCACGGAGTCGATGAACTGACTGTTGGAGACGGATGGTTTGAATCGGATGAACACGGGCACAGCTTTGTTATCAACTGTATCCTGTCTCAGCGATACGCTATCACTAAAATGTACGCTGTCCGTGGAAATGCGGAAGCTGCCGGAAGAGGTGATCGTGATGTTGGAGGTAAGATCATTACCCGTGACGATCAATTTCTGGATAGCGGAAGCGCCGGCTGCCGTATATCCGAATTCCAGGTTGTTGGTGCTAAGGGTAAGGGTCGGCGGCGGCGGGGTCAGTGAATTGATGAGGCTGACGTCGTCAAGTGTCCAGCGCGAGCCGTCCTGTGCAGTAGATGTATAAACCCAGGCGATATATACGGTCGAATCCTTATAGGCCGACAGGTTGATATTGGCAGATTGTGTCCAGACATCGGATGCCTGGCTGGGGAATTTCCCGTTGAGATCTGTCCAGTGAGCCAGCGTGGGATCACCCGAACCCGAGTAGTCGGTGGATATCTTCAGCACCAGCGGAGCGCCGGCAAAAGCATTGCGGCTCCAATAGCTCAACAAGGGGAATGTCGTTCCGCTGAGATCAAATCGCGGCGAGAGGAGCCAGTCCTGGTTGACATGATTGGCGCCACTGGCAAATCCATTGATCTGCACGGCGTGTCCGAACGGCGTGGTCCCTGCGGGTGCAGAACTGTCCCTGCCGAAGGTAGTGCAATCCCAAACCTGGGCGCCCGATACGCTAAAGGCGGTGAACCCGTTGGGCAGCTGGCCGCTTCCAAGACAGCTATCGAAGCTGGTGATAAAGGGCAGCGTTTGGGGGATCGTATTATTAAAGGTGCTAAAAGTCCAGTCAGAGTTCGTCGTCAGGCCGGCGAAATTATGTCCGAAGGCATCCACGAAAGTGCCCGGGTCTATACGGATCGAGTAAATATTCCCTCCGGACAAAGGCAGCTGGAAGGTGACAGAATCATTGCTGACAACGACACGGGCATCACTAACAGGAATAGGTGCACCATCCACGGCGTCGGTCACCACGGTGATATTACCGCTGCCTTTAAAGACAGGCTTGCTGAATACCAGCACCGGTATGACGCTGGAAGGGATTTGGTTTGCGTTGTTGGCCGGCACAAAGGTCTGCACGGTGGGCGGCGCCGTAGTATACACCGCATTGCGCGCATTGGGTGTGCCTGCTGCAAAATCCGTGGAGTTATTATTGGTATCGTGTCCGTCCGGAGTACGCAGGTCCGATGTAGAATTGGTCAACACCGGTGCGGGTGCGCCTTCGAAACCAGTAGCCGTCGGCCCATAACCCACGAGATCCATGACAGTAGCCCCGGAAGGATTGGCGCCCGCCTGGGCTGCGGTGGAATTACTGAGAAGGACCTTACCTGAAGTCGCGCTCATAGAAATACCGCCCGTGACGTCCGGCGTTGGGAGTGGCGTGCTGGGAGTGGCGCCTGCTGACTCCGCCACCAGGAAATAGCCATGGGGAGGAATGGTTCCGGTGAGAGAAGTCACCTGCCAGGAAGAGCCCGTTGCCGCAGCATATTGAACCGACCAGCCGTTGAGATTGACCGTCGTATCGTCGTCGTTGAAAAGTTCGATAAAGTCGTTGGAATAGATGGAGCCGGAATTACCGCCTCCGCCATATACCTGGTTGATGACGACCTTTGCTGCGGGTGCCGTGACGGCGCCCGAAAGCGATACGGTTTGCGAATCGGCTGTTCCCGAATGCAGTACTAAATACCCGTTGATCGTACCTCCGGATGGGCTTGCCGCAAGTCTTACCTGGATGGGCGTATCGGCTACCGTTCCATTGTGCTGGGGCAGCGTGAGGGAAGTGGAGAAGGTACTGCCGTTGCCTGAAAGCTCATACCCTGCGGAGGCTGTAGCCGTGATATCTGTCGCCAGGTTGACCCCGCCGATGGTCACAGTTTGCGCAGCCGATGGGGTTCCCGCCACTGTAGTAAATGACAGGGAGGAAGGAGAAACCGTCAGCGTGGGTAAAGGTACATTGCCGGAGGTGGCAACGGTGACGCTCAGGTCATCTATACGCCAGTTGGCAGTATTCTTTGACGCATTGCCGGCGCCGTTATAGGCGTAGATGCGGATGGTGATGGCCTGTCCCGTGGCGCCAACAAGAGAGGTCGCATTGGAGATAAGAGCCCATGTACTGTTATTGGCCAGTGTCGAAGAGACCGCCGCCGTGGCAAAATTGTCAAGGCTCGTGCGAATGTCATAGGCCTGTGGTCCCGTACCGGTGCTTCGGCTGCCGAAATTGATCTGGTTCACCGTGATGGCTACACCTGCTGCAGGTGTCAACGTCCATTCGAAGTAGGTGGTTGTGTCCGGTCTGAAAGCCCCCACACTGGCTGCAGCTCCGGCATTATTGCCGCCCGTTGCGCCTGTATAGCCTGAAGATGCCGAGGTGGTGGTCAGTAATGTGGTCGTACCATTGTTGTTGCCCTGTGACACCGCCGAAACAGAAACTCCGGCAGGGACGCCGGATGAAGGACTGGAGGTAGAAAAATCCCAGTTGATCTGGGCACGGGTCATCGCTGGCAGCAAAAATGCCAGCATTAATAGGTAAAGTTTTCCCATTGGCAGGATAATTTTTAATTGTTAGCGCCAAATCTACAGGAAAACAAGACCCGGCAACATTTCCAACTTAAAGAAATTATTAATTAACAGGCCTATCCTTATTTGATAGGAAAACAAAAATTTTTCATTCCGTCGAAAAATCAGTAACTTATATGCAGGTTTTGGAGCTATGAGACTACTTATTACATTTTTTTTATCAATGATTATTTTGGGCGGCGACGCCCAGACTCATTTGCCTGTCTCCGGCTGGGGATACGGGTTTAGCCCCTGGCAGCCTGCTATGGCTTTCCCCTCTTTTAGTGTCGATGCTACAAAAGCCAAATGGCAGCTAAAGCCCTTTGCAAGCCTTACAGCAGGTTATATGTATTTCGGAGGCGGAAGCATGTCTTATGTATCTGCGCCCGTCGGATTGGCGCTCTTTCGCCCCTTGAATGCGAATTGGACCGCTTATGGCGCTGCCACCCTCACACCAACCTTCTTCAATGTAAATAGCTTCTCCACTCTTCCCGTCAGCGATCCCAATTATCGCGGGTATCCCGTCCCGGGAGGATATGGAATGGGTCTTACTCCCGGCGTACAGGGCGGTCTTATCTACACCAACGATGCAAGAACTTTTTCCATCTCAGGTCATGTGCGCTTCGAAAGAAGCAATTATCCCATCTATCCAGCGGATCAGAGGGTGCCTGCAAAATAATGCCGGCATTTAGCAAAGCTTTTCCCTAAGGGAATAGGACCATCCCCCCATTTTTCTGTCTTCTTAAGGAACCAGTCCCTTATCCTGTAAAAGACTCCCGTAGAATCCATTGATGGTTAAGGCATTAGATTAGGCACCTTTTACTTAATAACCCTTACCCCTTATGCATCAGAACATTCTAATGCTCTATTGTCGTCGGATCAAGCATCTCAGCCCCCAAAAAGCCGCGGAACTCTTAGGCATGCCCATCTCATTGTACCGGGACCTGGAATCCGGAAATGTCCTGATGGACTACGCACAGGCCCGGAAACTGGCAATACTCTACCACTCGGAGGCCAGATATTTCTACGAAGCAGCGCAACAATTGGATCAGTTCCTGACCAACAGCATCCTTGTCAAGACATTAAAAGCTGATAATGAATGTTTACGGGGGGAACTGGAGAATCTAAAAAACGATCACAGCTCCATCACGTAACAAGGATCTTTTACCATATAGTCTTACCTTGATAGAAATTGCTATATGATAAACAGACGTAAGTTCCTGCAAACTGCGGCTCTCTCTGCTGCCGGCGCACTTATAGCCAATCATGTCCTGTCAACCGGCAAGCTGACAAAAAAAGTAGGCGTACAGCTTTTTTCTGTACCCAAAGCGCTGGATACAGATTTTGCCGGAACAATAAAAATGCTGGCGAACATAGGCTACAAAGAAGTCGAACTTTTTGGTCCCTATCCTTTCAGCACACAGGCCGCAAAGGATAGCTGGAGGCCTATTGGAGAATCTTTGGGATTCAAAGGCAGCGGCTTTTTTGGGCATTCTGTCAAGGACGTAAAGGCAGTACTTTCACAAAATGACATGTCGGCGCCATCCATGCATTCAGATCTCGATACCTTGCAAAATGCAATGGGCAAACTAGCCGAGGCAGCCCATGTCCTTGGCACCACCTATGTAGTTTTGCCTGCCATACCACAGGATAAAAGGCGAACTCTGGATGACTACAAAAAGATGGCAGAAATATTCAATAGCATTGGTGAAAATGCAAAAAAGGCCGGAGTAAGATTTTGCTACCACAACCACGGGTATGGTCTGAAAGAGAAAAATGGACAGGTACCGCTAAGGGTTTTGCTCGATCATACAGATGCCTCCCTCGTCTTTTTGGAAATGGATTTGTTTTGGACAACAGCGGGCGGCGCTGATCCTGTGAGCCTCTTTAACCAATATCCGGGCCGCTATCGAATGGTACATGTAAAGGATATGACAAAGAAAGTCCATTTTTCAGGTGATGGCGACGACCCCAAAGAATGGGTCGAGCTGTTGCCTTATATGACCTCCGCAGGCAGCGGCGCGCTCGATCTGAAAACAATTCTTACCGCTGCCAGCAGGCGCGGTGTTGACCATTTTATCGTTGAGCAGGATGTGGTGGCCAATCCCGAAGTTGCTTTAAAGAAAAGTTTCGATTATGTGGCGGGGTTGTGAGCGGCCAGGATCTAAATGCCCGTATACCATGCCCATCCGCTGTCTCCCGGATCGACATAATCATCCGTTACAACCATGCGTCGAAGGTATTTCATGCTCTTGTAGCCGATCTGCGTCTCTACTCTTAATCGCAGCGGCGCTCCATGTTGTATAGGCAGGGGCCTGCCATTCATTCCATATGCCAGTATCGTCTGGGGATGGAAGGCGTCGATCATATCGATGCTGTCCTGGTATTCGTCATATGCATAAAAGTTGACAAATCGTGCGGATGGAAAGATCCCAACGTGCAGCAGCAGCTGGCTTAGCTGAACGCCCGTCCATTCACCCACGGCTGTCCATCCTTCTTCACAGGTATGTCGTGTGATTTGTGTACGGGCCGGCAGACTTTGCAGGGCGGCTAAAGAATACATGCCAGGCCGGGCCACACGGCCTTCCACCGATAATTTCCAATCCGAAAAGCCATTCCGGTGTGTCAGGGCATAGTCCTTATTATAGGTTTTGCTTTTCTCGTCCCCCGGGTCGAGGGTGCCTGTGGCAGGGAAGGAGGAAATATCGCTGCGTGAATACTCTTTTACCAAAGCCCTTTTCGACAGGAGGGCGCGTTGCGCTTCATAGGTGAAATTATCTCCGGAGCGAAGGATACTGCCATAGGTTGGAACTTGCGGGGATTTGACGGTACGATACAGGAGGTAGCTGCCGAGTGCGGTAATGCCGGTGACCAGCGCTGTCCTTCGGGTAATAATATGTTTTTTCTTCATGGCAGTCGGGGTTTTCCGGTGAAGAGTTATGATCCAAATGTCATGGCCCGCATATGCTTTCGGAAGCCTGAGCGGATCACCATGACGACATGCACGATAAGGAACAGTATCAGGAGTACGGCACAGAAAAAGTGTATGGTACGGGCGGATTGCGCACCGAAAAAGATGGTTAGCAGCCATGGGTGTGATGCGGCCACGGCCGGGGACATGGTCAATCCTGTCAGCACGATCGTCGGCACGAGAAAGAACAGCACCAGGCAATAGCTCAGCTTCTGTAGTACTCCATAATTGGGCCCTCTCACAAAAGCCATCCCATGCTTAAAGTGACCCGCCATATCCCGGGCAAGGGACCTAAAGCTCATCTCTTTCCGGGCGGGCAATAGATCCCGTTGAAAGTGTCTGGTATAGATCCCGGACAGCAGGTAGATCAGACCGACGGCCACCAATACCCAGGCACTGAGAAAATGGAGACTTCTCCCCCAACCATTCTCGTTGAAGATATCGTATGTCCGGCCGGCGCTGACGGG
>Ga0105237_10001347_pt1 | contig 32527 bp, 30 predicted proteins | sample KBSC24metaG_FD_81520 | JGI IMG/M metagenome (GOLD analysis project Ga0105237, IMG submission 81520) | Corn rhizosphere microbial communities from Kellogg Biological Station, Michigan, USA - KBS C2-4 metaG | ecosystem: Host-associated > Plants > Roots > Rhizosphere > Soil | place: Michigan, USA... | reverse complement strand
GCTGTGGTCCGAGGATCGCCAAGCTGTCGTGGCCATGCGCACGGCATTATTGCCGTTTGCAGCCTGAGCTGACCGCTTCAATCCGGCTGAAGGTACACCAACGTTCCAGGCCGGACGCTTACCGTACGCCTAGGGGAAAGCCGACATCGATGCCGGCTTTCTGTACGAGGAAGCGCCGATGAAGATCGAAGGAAAGCGGGTTCTGATCACAGGCGGGTCGAGTGGCATAGGCTTCGAGATCGCCCGCCTGATGGCGGACGCCGGCGCACGGGTGGCCATCACGGGACGTCGACGTGATGCTCTAGAGGCGGCGGCCGCCAAGCTTGGTGGATCGGTCCTTGCGATCCCAGGCGATGTCGCGGACCCTGCTCATCGCTCCCAGGCAATTACGCAAACACAAGAAGCGCTGGGCGGTCTTGATATTCTCGTCAACAACGCCGGCGGTGTCCGAGCCGGTCGGCTTGAGGCGACCTCCGAGGACGAGATTCGTCAGATGATCGATGTCGATCTCCTCGCACCCATATTGCTGACCCGAGAAGCACTTCCGCTGCTGCGCGCCAGCGGCGATGCGCTGATCGTGAATGTCAGTTCCAGTATCGCGCTGGTCGAACTGCCATTCTATGCGACCTACGCGGCCGCCAAAGCGGGGCTCGCCCATTTTGGAGTGTCCTTGCGCAGGGAACTGGCTGGCGAAGGCATTGCGGTGCTGGCGGTATATCCCACCGCGACCGACACCCCGATGATGCAGACATCGGGGTTGGCGAAGGATGGTGGCCGTGAATCCGCGGCCGATGTGGCCGCAGCCGTGCTGGAGGCGATCGGCTCGGACGCGCTGCAGGTCGTGCGCGGCGACAAGGACCGTCTTGCGATGGTCGATCTCAACAAGGCGGATCCTGCTGCTGTCGATGCAGCGCTGAACCAGCAGAAGAGCGTGCTCGAGGACGCGGCCCGCGATCATTCGGCGCTCTGATCAGCATAGTCGTCGCGCAGGCCGGATCTTATCGCGGCCTCTCCGGAGATACCGACATGAAGGCCAGTCGTTTCAGTGTGATCGTCGTCGCCGCGGCTCTTTGCGGGCCGTTTGCTCTGGGAAGCGGGGCGGTGATGGCACAACCGGCAGCGAACCCGGTGGTCGTCGAACTGTATCAGAGCCAGGGATGTTCTGATTGCCCCCCGGCGCAGGACTATCTCAACCGTCTCGCGGATCGACCGGATGTCCTCGCTTTGTCGTTCGGCGTGACCTACTGGGATTATCTCGGTTGGAGGGACAGCTTCGCGTCTCCGCAATTCACGCAACGTCAGCGCGACTACGCAAAGACGAGCGGAACCGGAGAAGTCGCGACCCCGCAATTCTGGGTGAACGGGGAGGCTACCGTCCTCGGTGCCAATGCCGGCCGGGTGGCCCAACTGATTGCTTCAGGTGCCAAGACAAAGGGGCCGTCGATCAACCTCACGTCGAGCCAGGTCTCGATCGGATCGGGATCCGCTTTGCAAGACGCGGCCGATGTCTGGTTGGTCCGTTACGACCCTCGCACGATACAGGTTGCCATACGCGCCGGCGAGAATGGCGGCCGTACGCTACCGCATCGCGACATTGTGCGCCAGATGACGAAGATCGGGCGCTGGACCGGCCAACCGCTCGCCATCGGCATTCGGCCACCCACTGATCCGGCGTTGAAAACTGCGATCCTTGTCCAAGCAGGATCTGGTGGGCGCATTCTCGCGGCGGCCAAGGGCTGACCTTCACCCCTTCTCGACAATTCTAGAACTCGAGACATATTCGTGGACATCCATTTCGACTGCACCCAGTGCGGCCGCTGCTGCCATAATCTCAAACTTCCCATGAGCGTGGAAGAGGCCATTCGGTGGGCCGGGAAGGGGCATCAAGTCCAACTTCTGATCGAGGCTGCACCGGCCTTTGAAGAGCCCGCCGAGACATCGCCCGAACGCTTTCGCTACGAGAGGTCCTTCCCGGCCGTGAGCGGAACCATTCCCATCCGTGTAAACGCTATTCTGGTCGCGGCCTTCGAAGGCGCGTGCCCGCATCTCCGGCCTGACATGCGCTGCGGAAATTATGAGGAGCGTCCGCGTGTCTGTAGGATCTACCCAGCAGAAATCAGTCCTAACATCACGCTTTCGCCGTCCAGCAAAATGTGCCCGACCGAGGCATGGTCTGAAGACCTGCCCATCCTGTTGGAAAATGGCGCTATCGTAGACCCCGCTTTGGCCATGCTGATCGACGCGCATCGCGTCGCGACGCTCGCGGACGTCAGCATCAAGGCCTATGCTTGCCATGTCCTCGACATCGCGACGACTGCGTTTGCGAATGAGGGCTACGCCGTTCAGTCGCCCGAGCCGGCGCGTCTGGTTGAGGTCCTGACTGCCGCGCTTCGCGCAAATCCCGAGTTCAGCGAACCGACGCAATGGAGCTTTTTGACCAACAGGCGGGCAACCCTGAACATGCTTGATCAGGTAGAAGCAGATGCCATCAAAACCGAAAACGGAGCTAGGTATATTGGTTTCTTCGATGATCAAATCTTCGACGCGATCTGATATAAGCTGCCTATACACGCCGCGCGTGTCGTCAACGCTTTGATCGAGATCAGAGGTTGAAAGGAGATGCGGCCAAGCTGGGGCTTGGCCACACTCTTGCTCAGAAAAGATGTGTGCCGTGCGTGATAGCGCCGCCGGCGCGGATGGCTGCGGCCACCGTCGTGACCTCCGCAAGCTGGGCGTCCGTCGCGCCAACCTGACGCGCTTCCTTGGTATGGATCTCAAGGCAATAGGCGCATTGCGTCGTCAACGCGACCGCGACCGCAATCAACTGCTTATTGAGCGCGGATATCTCCCCGTCCTTGAAGACGGCCTGGTCGAATGCCCAAAAGGCCTTCATCGCTTCCGGCGCGCCGGCATCAAGATCCTTCAGGTGCTTCAGCTTGTTCATGTCATGCATCTCAGGTCTCCTTGGAGGTTATAGGCTGGCGTGCAGGGGCCTGCCGTTGGGTGATCCTCGTGGTCAGAGCGGCGAGTTCGGCATGAGGGTCGAGTACGACCGTGCCGTCAACTGAACGGCTCACTCCCAGCCTATCGAAGAGCGCCGGGAGGTCAGGCGCCACCCGTTTGCTCGCGTAGCGCTGATACAGCGGAAGGAGGGCGTTGACGGCACAGGCCGCATCGCCGACACGCATCCATCGTTCGGGCGACCAGATTACCGCGTTGCCGCCGCCGGGTTGTGCGATAGCCCTCATGGCATCGATAAGGCTTTTTCTGCCACCGCTCTGCACCCAGATCGCGATCTCGGCCTCGAGCCAGAATGTCGCCCCGCCCCAGTAGAGGCGGCCCCACCGGTCGGTGCCGTCGAGCCCCGCTTCGTCGGCCTCCGGCTCGCCCTTCGGCATGCCGCGAACGGCCTGTGTCCATACATCGGATATGGGAAGATTACCTACCTGAGCGCGCGCCACCGGCTCGAGCCACGTCGCACTGCCTTCCTGAAGCCAGAGTGCACGCCGGGGGAGATCTGGCGAGACCGCGTGCATCATCTCGTGAACCAGGATCCAGTCGTTGTGGAAGACGGGCTCGTCGGCATCTCGGCCAACATGGATGCTGGTGGCGGGGCCATTGAAACCAAATGTCGTGGCCTGCGCGATCCGCGCGCCGTCCGTGGCAATGACCAGCACGCCATAGGTGCGGATCGGAAAGCGGCCGAAATACGCGGCGATCGCCGACGCGGCGAGACTGATCCAGTCGCGCACAGCGGCACGGTTCAATCCCGGCGCATCATCGGCAAACACGAGCGAGACAGTGGCCCCGCCGACATCGATCCGTTCGGCCGGCTGGCTCGCAAGCGCGTGGTACAGCGCACGTGGACCGTCATCGGCGTCACTCGCCACGACTTGGCGGAGTGCTACGCCGGTCATCCCGACTGTGCCCAAACTGGCAAGCGCTGCCCGTCGGCTCAGAAGCGGATGGCCAGCTTTCACTTCAACGGGGACGCGGCGAAAGCTCTGATCTGATCCGGCTGCGTGACGCCCAGCGTTCGGCCGACCTCCCGGGTGCCCTTGAAAGCGATGAGCGTCGACTGCTGGCTCACGCCGAGGGCTTTCTTTTCGGTGACCTGATGATCGAAATCGAGCTTCAGGATCACGAGCTTATTATAGGCTGGATTAGTCGAGATGGCATCGATGGTTGGCGCCTGAGCGCGACAGGTCGGACACCAGGGCGCGAAAACGTCAACGAGAATTGGCTCTCCCCTCGCTTGTGCTGCTTTCAGGGCGGCCATCGAGAAGGGGCGTACCGGCTGGGCTGCGGCGGGTGCGGCGGCCAGCACCAGCAGCGCGATCGGCAGGAGCGATTTGAGCATATTCATCTCCGGGATATCGCGATCAGATCGCGGTGGTGAAGTTGGTGAGCCATTCGGGTGAGTGCATCAGCACCAGCGTCTCGAACATGCGGTCGCCGCCAGATACGATCAGCAAGGCCACGCCTACGATCAAGGCGCCGAGCACACGCTTTCCGTTCTGACCTGCACCGAGCAGGTTGCCACGCCAGCGCGTCATGACCGATCGTGCAACGAGCGCGATGGCGAGCAGCACGGATGCGATGCCGAGGCCAAACGCGCCCATCACGATCGCGACGGATCCGAGCTCTTGCCCTTGAGCGGCCAGGATCGTCGCCGCTCCGAGCGTCGGGCCGACGCACGGGCTCCAAACGAGGCCGAGAAGCGCTCCAATCGCGCCTTGGCCGATCAGCCCAAACCTCTCCAGGCGCTGCTGACGTGCGCTCGCCCAGTTTGCGAGCGGCCCGGCTAGTCGTTCGAACCCGTGCTGCAGGGGCGGCACCAGAAGGACGATCCCCATAACGAGCAGCAAAATGGCGCCGATCAGGCGTGTCAGGTCGCTTGTCAGGCCCACCGAGGCTCCCAGCGTTGCGATGAGAAAACCGGTGAGAGTGAAGGACAGGACCAATCCGACGGAAAGTGCCAATGGCCCGAAGCGATGCTTGTTGGCCGCTCCGCCCAACACGATCGGCACGAGCGGCAGCACGCATGGAGAAAGGATCGTCAGCGCACCGGCGGCGAAGCCAAGAAGAGGGCTGAGCGCGTTCATGACCCGCTACCGATCCGCGCGATCATGCCGTCGGCGAGCCAGCGGGCGAGCATGCCGCCGGCCAGGGTCGCGCCCTCCGTTTCGCCCGCTATATCCACCAGCTCGGCACACAAAGCGCCGAAAGTCGCTCCGCGGCGAAGCCTGTTCAGCGCATCATATTCGCCCTCGTCGAGCGTGCGAAAGGTCGGCGCGAAGCCGTCCCGCCAAAGCGCGAGAGTCGCGGGCTTATTAAGGCCGGCCGCAGCCGGCGGCCTTTCGTCGGCCGTAAGACTGGACCAGATCGCCGCCGCGTTTGTGGAAACCGGAAGAAAGCGTAACGTCGGAACAAAGCTCAGTATCGCTTCCTCCCAGTCCACATCAGCGAACTGAGCCTGGTCAAGAGGATCTGTGTCGGATCCTACGAAGATCATCCCCAGATCACGCTCGATGCACGCGAGTTCTCCAATCTCGGGATCGTCGGGGTAGATACGTTCAAGCGTTTGCGGAAAGTCGAGCGCATAGGCGTCCAGCGTCCAGCTATGCGGAGGCCGCTGCTCGATATGGACCGCCGCTGCGCCATCGAAGGCGTCGTCACCGATCCAGGCGCGGACCACGCCAAAGCTCTCCCGCAAGCAGTCAATGAGCTGACCACGATAGTTGTTGAGATAAACGGATAGGCCGGGCTTTGCTGCCGCCCCAATTCGCGCAGCCGCGTCGTCCGCTTCGGAACCTAGCCATGTGCGGAAGTCGCGCTGAAATGCAAGGAGGCTCATGCCGCCCTCCTGCGTCCGCCGACGGCAATGCTGCGGGCGATATCCAACTCGTCCAGCAGATCGGAAAGGGGTGGGATGGCATCGTCCCGCTCGATCATTGTCGCCACGGGTCCCAATCGCCCGATCGCAGCGGCGTAGAGCGTCCACACGGCGGCCGGTACCGCCTGATCATGGGTATCGATCAAGAGTTCCTGGCCCTGGCTGTGGCCGGCAAGGTGGATTTGACGCACTCGGTTTGCGGGGATGCCCGCTAAGTAGGAAAGGGCGTCGAAGCCGTGATTTGACGCGCTCACAAAGACATTGTTCACATCGAGCAGGAGTTCGCATCCGGTCCTGCTGCAGAGCGCGCCAAGAAATTCCCACTCGGCCATCTCACCTGGAAAGGCGATGTAGCTCGAAGGGTTCTCGATCAGCATCGTCCGCCCGAGCACGTCTTGCGCACGCAGGACGTTGGTCGCGACGGTGTCGAGCGCCTCTGAGGTGTAGGGTAGGGGCAGCAGGTCGTGGGAGCTGAAACCCTCGATCCGTGACCAACTGAGATGGTCGGACACGAAGACCGGTTCGATTGCGTCTACGAGACCGCGTAGCCGTCGGAGATAATCCTGATCAACCCCATCAGCGGATCCGACGGACATTGAAACGCCGTGAAGCGCGACCGGATGGCGCTCGCGCACACGACGCAGCACATCGAGAGGCCGCCCGCCGTCGACCATGAAATTCTCGGAGATGACCTCGACGAAATCCACCGCGACTTTCTCCTCGGTGTCGAGGAAGTCGGCATAGTGGGGCTTGCGAAGGCCGAGGCCGAACTGATGCTGGGTCAGCATAGAAAATCCCACTGAAAGGGTGGGGCCGGGGGAGTGGGCCCGGCCCCGGGACGATCAGTTCGCCGGCGGCGTCGTGGTGCCGTGCTGTGCAGCGCATGCCTTGGCCGACAGATCCTTGAAACCTTGGCCCTTGCAGTCGTTCTGACCCTTGCAGTCGTGCTTCCCCGACTTGCAATCCGACTGACCCTTGCACGAGTTCACGCCGTAGCATGGCGCAACCTTGGCCGAGGCGCCCTTGGCAAAAGCCGGGCTGCTGACGCTGGCGCCGGACAGCGCGATGAGGGCGGCGGCGGCAGCGAAACCGACGGCGGACTTCGAGGGTGTCATATCATTCTCCTGATTTGCCGGAATGGCGTCCCCCCTACGCAACGGCATTTGCCCCGGTTACAGTATTCACCAGCGTAAAAGGCGTGGACCAAGCGCTGCTCCGATCGCAGCGGCCAGAAAAATGCCAAGGCTGTACCAGGTCAGCACGAAGATGGCGGACACCTCGGGACAATGCAGGCAATAGATGGTCGCACTCCACGCCCCGGCCGCGAGCCCGGCGGCCGCCCCAGCCGCTCTCAGGCGCGTTGGAGCCATCCGTCGAAACGACCAGAGCAAGCCGAGAAAGACCGGGATGCCGAGGCTGAGGACCAGAGATGAGCAGACCGTCCAGCTATGGCCAAGCCACATCGCCAACCAATCTTGCGATGGTGTCCGAACCAACTCGCCGATGCCGATTCCCGCGAGGAGAAGAACGGGAACGGCAAGCAGCCAAAAAATGTTCAACGGCGACGGAGTAGGTCGGGACAATCGCGACACAGCGAGCACCGCGCCGATTCCAAGCGAGATGGTATACGCCCACTTCATCCAGAAGGAGAAGCCGGTCAACGCACGGTGAAAATCTGGACGGACGCCGAGAAATGTCAGCACCAGCGCGGCAGTGACGACCGCCCCTCCCGCAATCCCGATAACAATGCGACGACTGTGGGCGCTCGGCGAGACGGGCGCGACGTCTTGCGACAGCCTGTCGATGAGTTGATCGACGTTCATAGCGTGACGCCTCGGACGCGGGCGGCGAGAGCCTTGAGGCCCCTGTGGACGGATACTTTGACATCGGACTCGCCAATTGCAGCGGCCGATGCGGCCTCCGCCACGCTCATCCCTTCAATATGCGTTTGACGGATCGCCCGCGCCTGCTTGGGCGGAAGGCTTGCGAGAAGCATTCCTACATCCATGCTGGCACCGCTCCTATCTTCGAAACCTTCGATCATGAGAATGGCTTCGACATCCTCGATCGGCACGGATACGCGTCGACGCCGGAAATGATCGATCAGGCGGTAGCGCGCGATCGCATAGAGCCAAGCTGTGAAAGGCCGTTCGCGGTCGTACGTCTCACGCTTTGTGTGGACCGAAATCAATGTCTCCTGCACAAGATCCTCGACATCATCTTCGGCGCCACGCAGCCGGCGCCTGTAAAAGCTCTGCAGAAGAGGAACGAGCGCACGCAGAAGAGCTTCGTGCGCGACGGCGTTGCCATCGAGCCCATCGGTCATCCACTGCTTGAGCTGTCCTTCGCTGGTCTGCATTCGCGCTCCCGTTTAGGGGCTACGAAGCAGGGATAGGGGACGTTACACGCGAACTCGCGGAACAGGAAAAATTATTGGACGGTGGTTTTGTAACCGGCTCCGACGTCATCGCGTAGGCATCGGCGTGACCCGGTACCCACGCCTCCCCGAGGGTCACCGCGCGGCGACGGCGATTCGCCGCCGCCGCCGCGCGAGAGGCTGACCGATTGGATCTATCGATGAACAAGACACACTCCGCCCTTGCGGCGACCTTGGCGCTTGGACTGATTTCGAGCGCGAGCCAGGCGGCTGACCAAGCGAAACCGGCGATGGAGAAATGCTATGGTGTCGCGCTCGCGGGCAAGAACGATTGCAAGGCGGGCGCCGGTACCACCTGCGCCGGCACGTCCAAAGTCAACTATCAGGGTAATGCCTGGAAACTTGTCAAAGCGGGCACCTGCACGACGACCAAAACCCCCAAAGGCCTCGGCTCGCTCTCCCCAAAGGCATGATCATATCAGGCATCCCGCACGTGGTGGAGCGTCGGGATGCCTAAAAAGAGGGGATGACGATGGCACCGCTCATCAGCGTTTATAGATATCTGACTGACCTTGCTGGTCGGGTGCTGCCGCTCAGCCTGCTGCTCCTCGTGAGCCGGCTCGGGATCGCAGCGGTTTTCTTCATGTCAGGCCGAACGAAGGTCGACGGACTGCTTCACATTACCGATGCCACTTATGAGCTCTTCCGAACCGATTATGCTCTGCCATTCATGGACCCGGTCGTCGCGGCCCATATTGCCACTTACTCGGAGCATCTGTTTCCAATTCTGCTGACCGTCGGCTTCCTCACCAGACCATCCGCCCTTGCGCTTCTCGGTATGACCAGCGTGATCGAGATATTTGTCTATCCCGATGCCTGGCCAACCCATTTGAGCTGGGCCGGCCTCCTTCTGCCACTCGTGGCGCTTGGCGGCGGCAACTGGTCATGCGACCGCTTGATTGGGCTCGAAAAGGATCAACGCGCCCCCTGAGACGAAATCTCGGCCGCCAAGCGACGCAGGGGCGGTAGCAGTTCGGCGGGCTCGGGTCGGACCGTATAGTCCGGATTGACTTCCGCATAGACGATCGTTCCGTTTGGAGCGAGCGCGAAACGGGCCGGCATCGGAAGCGTCCAACTCTCGTCGCCGTTGAACGATGGTAAGTCGTTCCTCAACGATCGGTACAAATCGACCAGATAGTCCGGTAGCTGAAATCGTAAACCGAAGGCCGCTGCCAATTCATTCCGACTATCGGTCAATATGGGATAGCTAAGCCGGTTTTGCCGGATCGACTTGCGGCTATTTGCGGCGGTCTGCGGTGAGACGGCGACGAGGTTTGCTCCCAATTGCTTGAACTCGGGTAACGCCGCCTGCAGGGCCTGGAGTTCCATGTTGCAATAGGGGCACCAGACGCCTCGATAGAAGCTGATGACAAGAGGCCCTCTGCCGAGCAGGTCGCGCGACGATACGCTTCGACCTTCCGGATCGCTGAGCAAGAAGTCCGGTGCGCGATCGCCCGGTTTGAGCGCCCGCGAGGCTGCACCGCTCGCCACCAATTCCGCAGTTGCCCGGCGCATCGTCTCGATGACCGTTTGCGGTACGTTGTACGGCGGTTTCCCGGCTTCGAAATCCGCCTTGAAAGCATCGAGATCAGCCTGGAGAGGCATAATGGTCCTTCATGGATACTGTGACTGGCCAAGCAATTTTAAGAGAGGCGCTGGCGCTCTTCGTGGGCCGATATTTGGTCTGGCGGCGCCAAGCCATTGCGAGCATGGCCTCTCAAGGAAGGCCGTGCTCGAACTTGCTGGTGCGCAGATTGAGAGACGGGCGTCACGAAGGCAAGACGAGGTAGGCTGCCCTCCCTCGCTGGGATGCACGAACAGCGCCCGCCTCGGTTTCTCTACCGCCGATCTCGGAACATCGCTCGGAGGTCCTGAATGACCGCGGTCGGGTTTTCGTAATAGCCGAAATGCCCACCATGATCATGGGCGCTGAGGTAGACCGCGTTGAAGGCGGCGGCGCGAGGTCCGGCCTTGAAAAGGTCGGCGCGTTTATCCGTCGTGACGCCCGGCGGGTTTTCGCCGCCCAGGAACGTGATGGCGGTGGGCGCCTCGACCACAGGCTTGCGGTCATGCGAGGGTTCCCACGGATAATGCGCGGCGTCGGCATAGGCGCGCATGGATGATCCGACAGTCCCGGTCAGCCAGTAGATCATCGTGCTGGCAATCATATGCTCGCGGGAAAAGACCTTCTCCGGATCGCCATGGCTTTCCCCCCAGGTCCGCCAGCGCTCCAACAACCAGGCAAGCGTCCCGACGGGCGAGTCCGCAAGTGCGTACGCCAGCGTTTGGGGGTCGAGAACCTGTACCGCGAAGTGCGTCACGAACTTGAGAATGGAGTCGGGAACCGGCTTACCTTGATCCCAGTTGCGTGCCGTCACGTCCCATGGCCGATCGCTGTTGAACTGGTCGAGCAGCATGGGATGCATGATGTGAATGCCGAAGAGATGATCGGCATATTTGTGGCCAAGCTGAGAGGATATGAGCGCGCCCCAATCGCCACCGCTGGCTGCGTACTTCCCGTACCCGAGACCTTCGGTCATGAGCCGGTGCCACAGATCCGCTGTCTTCCAGAAATTCAGCCCGGCTTCCGGGACGGGACCGGAAAAGCCGTAACCAGGAAGGGAGGGGAGGATCACGTCGAACGCATCAGCCGGATCGCCGCCATGCGCGCCGGGGTCGGCCAAGGGCTCGATGACCTTGTGCATGTCCCAGAACGTCCAGGGCCAGCCGTGGGTCAGAATGATCGGGACGGGGTTGGGTCCGACCCCCTTCCTGTGAATGAAATGGACAGGGATGTCGTCGATGACGGCGCGAAAATTGGGGAAATGATTGATCTTCGCTTCGACGTCGCGCCAGTTGAAGTCGCTTCGCCAATATTCGACCAGCCCACGTAGATATTGGGCGTTGACGCCGTATTTCCACGCCTCGTTGCCGGGATCGTCCGGCCATACCGTTTTCTCAAGACGCTGTGCGAGATCGGTCAGGGCGTCGTCGCTGACGGCGATGCGGTAGGGTTCGATGGTGATGGTCATATCATGCTCCGAAGCACTTCAGAAACGACGCTAACCGACACGCGGCATGTCTCAATTGGCAAAGATCGCTATCCGGATATAGCGTTCAGGTTATGGCGCCGTCATAGGTCAGATCATCGACAGCGGCTGCTCGAGCAGCTCTTGGAGCACCCGCATGAGGGTAGCGCCGTCAGCCCCATCGATCGCCCTGTGATCGAAGCAGCCTGTGATCGAGAGCATGGAGGCGACCTCGACGCCTTCCTCTCCTGCGAGCGCGCGCTTTCCGACCGCGCCGACGGCGATGCTGGTTGCGTGGGGAGGGCGGACGATCGACGTGAATTGCTTGATGCCGTAACGGCCAAGGTTCGTAAGCGAGGCCGAACCTTGGACTTCATCCGTCGAAAGCGCCCCGGATCGCGCCAGGTCCGCCATCGCGCGCGTTTCACTCGCAATCGCGGAAAAGCTTTTCGATGCGGCATCCTTGATCGCAGGCGTCATTATGCCGTCCGGGCCCGCCATGGGGACCATGATATCGGATCGAAGATAGGTGAGCAGTCGATCACCCTGGTAGCACACGTTGCAACGGGGCACCTGCTCAAGCGCCAGAGCAAAGGCCCGGATCAACACGTCGTTGATCGAGACCTTGATCCCCTTGGTGACGAGCCCTTCGTTCAGCATTGTTCTGAATTTGAGCAACGCATCGGCGTGAACATCGACCGTGAGATAGATGTGCGGTGCGGCCTGCTTGGCCTCCGTAAGCTGTCGCGCGACCGCAATGCGGGAGGCGGAAAGCGCATGTGCCTCGTGCGGAACATCCGGAATGCGTGCCTCCGGCGGGCTCATCGCAATCCCAGGCGTTTGTCTCGCCAAGACTGCGGGGTTGATGCTCGGTATCAGGTCTGAAAGCCTGATCCGGCCCATCGGGCCGGATCCGCGGATCGTCGCACCGTCGATCCCGAGCGCCGCGATCAGGCGGGCACCGAGCGGCGAGGCTTTTACGCTGGCAAGGGGCGCGAGCGCCGGCCCCGGGGAAACGACCGGAACGGGCGGAGCGGGTGGCCGTTCGACGACGATGAGAGCGGATGTTTGCAGCTCGTCCACTTTTTGAGACTGTTCGGAAACTTCAGGCGGCCGATCGTCGCCGAGCACCGCAAGGGCGGTGCCGACCGGAACCGCATCTGTCCCGTCCGGAACGAGGAGACCGACCACATACCCTTCGTCGGTGGCCTCCAATTCCATCGTGGCCTTGTCCGTCTCGATCTCCGCGATCACCGCCCCCTTCGCGACATAATCTCCTTCCTTGATCAGCCAGCGCGCGAGAGTGCCGCTCTCCATCGTCGGCGACAGGGCCGGAAGGCACAATTCGATCGACATATCATTCCCCCAGGAACAGTTCGGCGGCAGCCTCGATGATGGCGTCGCTATCGAGCCGATAGGTGCGGTAGAGATCGGGCAGATCGCCCGTCTGCCCGAAGCGATCGACACCGAGCGGCGCAACGCGCATCCCGCGAACCCCGCCCAGCCATGAAAGAGTTGCCGGACTGCCGTCCATGATCGTGACCAGTCCAGCGTCGGGCCGGAGCGCGCCAAGCAACGTCTCGACATGAGAGGGACCGCCAGACCTAGCGGACCAGCGTCCCGCCTGCCGGTTGGACCATCCCCTGTGGAGAAGGTCGGGCGACGTCACATTCAGGAGACCAAGACCCGGAATGTCCTCAACCAGCTTTTGATGGGCCTCCAAGACTTCGGGCGCGATCGCGCCCGTGAATACAAGCGCGGCGCTCGCGTCCGCGTCCGGGCGATGCAACCAATAGCCGCCTGCCAGCGCATCGGCTTGCCAGCCTTCGTCTTCCCTCTGGATCTGAGGAATCGATCGCGTGCTCAACCGCAAGTAGACAGACCCGCCGTCCGACGCCTGTAAGTGACCAAATGCCCACTGCATGATGAGAGCCAGTTCGTCCGCAAAGGCCGGCTCGAAATAGGTCAGCCCGGGCTGGCCCATTCCAATCAGCGGCGAACTGATCGATTGGTGAGCACCGCCCTCCGGCCCGAGGGTCAGGCCCGATGGGGTCGCGACAAGGAGGAAGCGTGCGTCCTGGTAGCAACCATAATTCAGCGCATCGAGGCCGCGTGCGATGAACGGATCATAGACCGTGCCGATGGGGATCAGCCGTGTGCCGAAGACCGGCGCCGACAGGCCCAGCGCCGCGAGCATCAGGAACAGGTTATGCTCGGCGATCCCGAGTTCGATATGCTGTCCCGCACCATGGCCTGCCCATTTTTGAGCGGACGGGATGCGTGCGGCTTGAAACACGTCCTGCAGTTCGCGGCGGCGAAACAGTCCGCGCTGATTGACCCAGGCGCCAAGATTGGTGGAAACCGTCACGTCGGGCGAGGTGGTGACGATCCGGTCGGCAAGCGCGTGGCCGGACTTGGCCAGGTCGAGGAGAATGCGACCGAACGCCGCTTGGGTTGATTGCTCCTCCCCCTCCGGTGCGGGCAGGCGATCAGGAACCTCCACAAGATCGGGTACAAGCTTGGCCCGTGCCACCGCGAGCGGCGAGCGATCGATGAAGGCACGAAGATCCCGGGCAGCATTATCGCCAAGCCCCGCAAACGGTTCCCATTCCTCGCCGGAATTGATCCCGAGACCTGCTCGCAACGCCTCGACCTGCGACGGATTCATCAGTCCGGCATGGTTATCCTTATGCCCTGCGAACGGGAGGCCGAAACCCTTGACCGTATAGGCGATGAACATGGTGGGCGTGTCGTCGTCCGCCTCGGCGAAGGCGTCGATCAATGTCTCGACGCAATGGCCGCCCAAATTGGTCATCAGAGCCGCAAGACCGTCGTCGTCGAAGGAGGCGACGAGCTTTGCGACCTCGCCCGTTTTTCCAAGGTCCCGGATAAGCCGCTCGCGCCACGCGCCCCCGCCCTGATAGGTGAGCGCCGCATAGTCAGCGTTGGGGCAACTGTCGATCCAACTCGCCAATGCCTTGCCGCCGGGGCGCGCGAAGGCTTCGCGCTGCAGGCGTCCATGCTTGAGCGTCAGCACGCGCCAGCCACATGTTCGGAAAATGTCGTCGAAGCGATTGAACATGCGGTCGGCAGTCGTCGCGTCGAGCGACTGGCGATTATAGTCGACGATCCACCAGCAGTTGCGGATGTCGTGCTTATAGGCCTCGATCAGGGCTTCATAGATGTTCCCCTCATCAAGTTCGGCGTCGCCCATGAGGGCGATCATGCGCCCGACTTGATCCTGATCGAGACGGCCATGGGCCAGCAGATAATCCTGAACCAGGCTCGCAAACGCCGTAACGGCGACACCGAGGCCGACCGAACCCGTCGAAAAGTCGACCGGGATCTTGTCTTTCGTGCGGCTCGGATAACTTTGGGCGCCGCCCAATCCACGAAATTTCTGAAGCTGCTCCAGGCTCTGGCTACCAAGCAAATAGTGAATCGCGTGCAGTACCGGACCCGCGTGCGGTTTGACCGCCACCCGGTCATTTGGGCCGAGCGCATGGAAATAGAGAGCCGCCATGATCGCGGTCATCGATGCGCAGCTCGCCTGGTGGCCGCCGACCTTCAGACCATCCCGGCTTTCGCGCAGATGGTTCGCATTGTGGATCGTCCATGCCGACAGCCATCGTAGCCGCGTATCCAGCGTTTCGAGCGCGCTGATCGTGTCGGGGCGTGAAGAGAAACGCGTGTCGAGCATTCATCACCTTCGCTGTGCTGCCACTTGTCCCGGCCGGAAAGCTTGCCGCTTATGGGCGAGAAACGGTGGCGTCGCGGTATCCAGGACCATGTCCGGTACTGGCGGAGGTACAACCAGAGCGCCTATTTGACGCATCAATTTTGTGCATGTCGCAGCTTCAATCGGATCATGTGCTGCGGCCGTCGCGATCCGTATGATGGAGAAAATATAGGGCGAGTCCCAAAGATCGGCGAGGGTGGGCGAAGAGTGTCATCGTATTTGCACCTGCATCGGACGAATGCATGATGGCTGCGATCGAGGCATCGGATACGGCCCTCGACCGGCCGCTATCAGGCGTAAGGGTGATCGATTGCGCGACGGGCACTGCGTCGCTGGCCGGACGATTGCTCAGCGAACTTGGCGCCGACGTCATCCGGATCGATCCGCCCGGCGGCTTCGACGACCGCCGCGCAGCGCCACTCTATCACGACGTCAGCCTCGCGTTCACGGCCTATAATCTCGGGAAGCGGGCATTTGTCGCCGATCTCTCGCAGCCTCAGGATCGCGCCGCTTTCGACCAACTCATCGACAGTGCCGACATCCTGATCGATACCAGCCTCCCTTCGCCCAGGGCCGACTTTCCGATCGATGTGGGCGCGATTGTGTCGGACCATCCGCATCTTGTCGTGCTCTCCATCAGCGATTTCGGACTGGACGGTCCGCTTGCCGGTGCGATCGGATCCGAGCCTATATTCCACGCGCTATCGGGCGAACTGGCGCGATCTGGTCTGCCGGGGCGGCAGCCATTGCTGCCGCCGGGCGATCTTGCCGGCCAGTGCGCTGCGACCCACGCGGTCTTCATGACGCTCGTCGCCTACTGGAACAGGCTGCGCACCGGTCTGGGCGACCATCTGGATCTGTCGGTCTTGGATGCCTCCGGCCTCGCGCTCGACCCGGGCTATGGCATTGCCGGAAGTGCGACGGCAGGCGTTCCGCCAAGCAAGTTCCCGCGCGGACGCCCCGATGTCGCCCACCGTTACCCGATCTTCCGATGCGCGGACGGATATGTCCGGATGTGCATTCTTGCGCCCCGGCAATGGGATGGACTGTTCGAATGGATGGGGCGTCCTCAGGCGTTCGCCGATCCCGCCTTCCGCAAGATTCAGAACCGGTTCGCGTCCTCCACATTACTGCCCGCAATCTCTGCGTTCGTCTCCGACAAGACCCGTCACGAACTCGAGCGGGAAGGGCAGCGGCATGGCGTTCCGATCGCCGCTTTGCTTGCGCTCGACGAAACGCTCGCGAGCGATCACTTGGCCGAACGCAACGCCTTTCGACGCATCGAGATCATGCCGGGCGTCGAAGCGCCCTTCCCGAATGGCGTGTTCGAGATCGACGGACGACGGGCAGGGCCCCCGAGCGGCGCTCCGGTCCTGGCGCCGCTCAAGATCGCCGAGTGGCTGGGCCCCGCAATCGTGTCCGATGAGCATGACGAACCGGGCCGGCCCCTTGGCCGGCTCAAGGTCCTCAACCTCGGTGTCATTGTCGTCGGAGCCGAGCAATCCCGCCTGATGGCGGATCAGGGTGCGGACGTGGTGAAAGTCGAGAACCAGGACTATCCAGACGGAAACCGCCAGACCCATGACGGCTCGCTGATGTCCGTAACTTTCGCGGCTGGCCATCGCAATCAGCGTGCTCTCGCGATCGATCTGCGCTCCCCCGAAGGCAGGACCTTGTTCCTGCGCCTCGCGGAACAGGCCGATGTGGTTCTGTCGAACTTCAAGCCCGGCGTGATGGAAGCGCTGGGCCTGACGCCGGAGGTCCTTGCCGCCACTAATCCGGCCCTCGTGATGTCGGATAGTTCCGCCTTTGGCGCCAGCGGTCCTTGGAGCCGGCGCATGGGCTATGGTCCGCTGGTGCGCGCGTCCACCGGCTTGTCCGGAATTTGGCGATATGATGATGATCCGGCCGGCTTTTCAGACGCGGTGACCGTCTATCCCGACCATGTCGCAGGACGGATCAGCGCGATCGGTGTGCTGGCGCTCCTGATCCGCCGTCGGCGCACCGGTCGAGGCGGGCGCGTGAGCGTGAGTCAGGCGGAGGTCATCCTCAGTCATATGGCCCCCGCCATTGCGGCGCGCGCACTCGACGCCGACGACGGGTCGGTCACGCAAGACGAGCAAGACGCGCCATGGGGCGTGTTCCCCTGTGCCGGCGACGACGAATGGTGTGTGGTCACCGTGCGCAACGATGATGACTGGAAGGCGCTGTGCGGCGTGCTCAAACGGGACGATCTTGCCGGCGATGTCGGACTTGAAACCAAACTGGGGCGTAGGCAAGCGCGCGAGCGTATCGAAGAGGCGCTGCGTGAATGGCTGTCGTCGCTTGCTCCGCGCGAGGCGATGAAACTCTTGCAAGCGGCGGGGGTGCCGGCGGCCGTGATGCTGAGGGTCGTGGAACTGCCCGATTATCCGCATTATGCTGCGCGCCGGCAGTTCAGGTTGGTGGAGCATCCGATGCTTCGCGAACCTTTTCACGTGGAGAATATTCCCGTCCGTTCACACCTCTTGCCTGATCCGCCACAGCGCTCCGCGCCGCTGATCGGGGAGCATAGCGCGGAGGTCTTGTCGGAGTGGCTCGGGCTGAACCCGGCCGACATTGAATCGCTGATGGCGACGGGTGTCGTGCAGGCCATGGCTAGCCAATAGACGGCCGTTCGGCAAGACCAGAACAGGTATAGCCCATCGACGGAGCGGTGCGCTTCGCGTGAGCGCTTGTGTGCAGAACTTTCCATCATGTTGAAGCGCGATGGAGCAATACAAAACTAATCATACGCGCTGACCCGGCACACGCTCCTACAAGTCAACCATCAGTTGATAAAAACAGACTTGGAGGGGAAACAACATGATCGCTCAGCGCGCTTTCTACGCGAAGCATTGGTTTTGGCTTATTGCCGGCACGGCGCTCGCAGTGCCAAGTCCTGCCTTCGCGCAGACAGCGACCGGCGCGTTGCAGCCTCAGGCGGTAGGAGCTTCGGATCCGGCTCCCGCGGCGCAGACCGGCGCAGCCGCGCCAATCGGCGATATCATCGTGACAGCCCAGCGGCGCGCCCAGCGCATCCAGGATGTGCCGATCGCGATCACCGCTGTCGCCAGCGAGCAGATTGCGGCACGCAACGTCTTGACGATCAACGATCTCCAGGGAAGCGTTCCCGGCCTTTCGATCGCTGGTTTCGCCGGCGTGAACGGCACCAACCTAATCTCCTTGCGCGGCATCGCCGGCCAGCCCGTTCCGATCGGCGCAAGTCAGGCGACCGCCGTCTACCTGGACGGTGTCTATCTGTCCCGTCCTGACGCCGCTTTCTTCGGGCTGCAGGACGTCCAGCGGGTCGAGGTGTTGCGAGGGCCGCAGGGCACGCTCTACGGACGCAATGCCACGGCCGGCGCGATCAACATTGTCACCGAGGCGCCAAGCGACCAATTCCATGGGAAGATCGACGTCAACTATGGCAGCTATAACGGATATTCCGCGGGCGGCTATGTGACGGGTCCGCTGGGTGGCGGCTTCGCGGCCAGCGCTTCCTTGTCGGCCAACGGGCATGACGGCTATTATGTGAATACGGTGGACCAGCGGTCGATCGGCAAGGCACATTCCTATACCGGACGCGTCAAGCTTGCATACCGCAACGACAATGGTTTCGATGCCACGCTGTCGGCGGACTATACGAAGAAATATTCGCAAGACATCTTCACGCCGATCCGGTTGGTCAACAATCAGATCACCTATGCAACTAAGGACATCGCAACCGATATTGGCAATCTGATCGGAACGCATGTGAAAACCCAGGGCATTGCCCTGACGCTGAACGCGGATGTCGCCGATCATGTCAAGCTGACCTCGATTTCAAGCTATCGGAAGTTCAATTTCTTCGTCATCTATGACATCGATGGGACGGCGCTGAAGGTGGCGCACGTGATCGACACCAACGACAATACGACGTTCAATCAGGAGATTCGTGCGGTTTACGATCATGCGGGACTGCGCGTCACGCTTGGCGCGAACTACTTCAATGAGAAGGCGCAAGTTCTGATCCGCCTCAATCCGACCACCTTGACGAAAGCCCAGCTTCAGGCGGACCCGCGACCCCGCGCGAAGAGCGATCTGAACGCGCTCGCTGCTTTCGTTCAGGCCGAATATGATATCACGCGGAAACTCACCGCGACCGGTGGTGCTCGTCTCAATTACGAGAAACGTGACTTCGTGGTCGACTATTCGACGGCGGGTTTCTCTCCGACGATCGGGCGCCTCTCCGATACGGCGGTGCTTCCGGCCTTTGGCCTGAACTACAAGCCGAACCGGGATCTCCTCTTCTACGCCAAGGTCAGCGAGGGATACCAGGCTCCAGGCTTCGCTTACCAGCCGGGCGCCGGAAATCCGGCAAATACCTTCAAGGCAGAAAAGCTCTGGGCCTATGAAGTCGGCGCGAAGATGCAACTGATCGACCGTCTGATCACGCTCAATACGGCCGCCTTCTACTATGACTATAAGGATATCCAGCTTCGCCGCCTCGTATCGCCGACGATCTCGCTGATTGACAATGTCGGCGCAGCCCATGTGAAGGGCGCGGAGGCCGAACTGATCGTCACCCCCTTGAAGGGCCTCAGTCTCAATGCGGAGGCGACCTACTCGAAGGCGACCTACTCGAGCTATTGCGAGGGGATCACCACCGGTACCCCGCAGGGAAGCGATGCGCTGTGCACCGGTACACCTACGCCGTCGGCAAATCGCGTGGGCAATGCGCTCAATCTGGCACCGCGCTGGAGCGGCGGCGTCGGCTTTAGCTATGAACGTGAACTGAGCCCTGTGACCACGCTCAAGCTCAGCGGTAATTACAGCTTCGAGACCAACAGCTTTTTCACGACGGATAACTCGCCGTTGCTCAGCACGCGGGGGTGGAACCGGCTCGACGCGCGCGCCGCCCTCGCGTTTCGCAATGGTCTCGAAGTCTATGTCTTCGGAAAGAATATTACCGGCAATCGCCACATCGTCGATGGCTTTCGTGGGAGTCGTGATCTGATCGGCGTCGTCAGCGACCCGGCCACCTATGGCGGTGGCATCAAATTCCGGTTCTAGCTCGGGCCCCCAATCAAGGAGCGTGATGGAGATGATCCCGTCCTCGTCCAAGTTCGAGAGCAGTCTGGTCGAACTCTTTGAAAGGCGCGTCCGCGAAACGCCAAAGGCCCACGCGCTCACGGCGGCAAGCCCAGGCCGGGGGGATGTCCGCCGCACCTATGAGGGATTGTGGAGCGACGCCTTGTGCTTCGCCGACGGTCTAAGGTCGCAAGGCGTGGTCCCGGGCGACCATGTTGGCCTGATGCTGAGCAACGACGCCGGGTATGAAGCCTGTGTTTCGATGCTCGGTCTCCACCGGCTCGGCTGCGTCGTGGTGCCGGTCAACGCGCGCTTCGCGGTGGAGGAACTCGTCTACGTCCTCAGCAAGGCTCGCTGCTCCACGCTGGTGGCGCTGGCGAGCCTCCTGCCCACGGTTGCGGCGGCGAAAGGACGGGTAAACGCGCTGGCGCGGATCATCTCCGTCGGTGGTGCAGAGGATTGGACAGTCGCCTGGGAGGATGTTTTCTCTCTCGGGAATGCGGCATCTGGCGGCTGGCCCGAAATCCGTCCAGATCGGATGTCCGAGATCATCTTCACCTCCGGCACCACGGCGCACCCCAAGGGCGCGGTGATGACGCAGGCGCGCTGCCTGGCGTCTGGACACGACTTCGCGCATGAGCTCGCGCTGGAAGCGGACGATGTCTATCAGAGCTTCTTCCCGTTCTTCACGACGGCCTGCATCCATTGCGTGCTGTTTCCAGCCTGGTGGGCGGGCGGGGCGGCGGTGCTCGATCGTGCCCTGGATGTGCCTGAGGTGATCGCGCGCATGGAGCGTGAGGGGACAACGAAATATATCGGTGCGCCGACCTTCTACATCTTGCTCCTCGAAGCCTATCGCCCCACCGAGCACGACCTTTCCAGGATCCGCATCTTCGATTATGGGGGAGCCGCCATGTCGGTGGAGGTCATCCGGGAACTGGCGAACGTCTTCCCCAAGGTCGAGCTCCGCCAGACGTACGGCATGACCGAGAGTGGTGGCCCTGGCACCTTCATGGCCGGCACGGATACCTTTACCAAGCTTGGATCGGTCGGGCGTCCCGCACCGAACATCCAAATCCGGATCGTCGACGACGAGGTTCGGCCGCTGCCGCCACGCGCCATCGGCGAAATCGCGGTGCGCGGGCCCAGCGTCATGCGCGAATATTTTGAAGAACCCGAACTCACCGCCAAAGCGCTTCGCGACGGTTGGCTGCTGACGGGTGACGTAGGCTATCTCGATGAGGATGGGTTCCTATTCCACGTCGACCGCAAGAAGGACATGATCATCCGCGGAGGGCATAATATCGGCTCTCTCGAGGTGGAGGAGGTGTTCTACAGCCACCCCGCCGTCCAGGATGCAGCGGTGGTCGGCGTGCCCCATCCTAAGCTCGGCGAGGACATATTTGCCTTCGTCGTGCTGCACGCGGAGCAGTCGGTCTCGGTTGACGAGCTCCGGTCCTACTGCCTCGACAAACTGGCGGACTATAAGATTCCCCGAAAGATCAGCTTTGTGACGCAATTGCCACGAGGCCCGATGGGCAAGGTTCTGAAGAACGTCCTGCGCGACATGGCCATTGGGAAGGACATCGCCGCATAGGGATGGACGTGCCTGCGCGGCATCGACATTGACCGAGACATGATCGAGGGGATAACCGTGAGGTTATGAGTCCGAGCCAATTTCGTGTGTTGGTGGCCGTCGCCGAGCATCGTAGCTTCTCGCGAGCGGCCAACGAGTTGCGACAAACCCAGCCCGCGGTCAGCAAGACGATCCGCTTGCTGGAGCAGGCTTTTGGGGCACCTCTGCTTGTGCGAGGCATGGACGGGGTCACAGCGACCGCCCTTGGCGATGAAGTCCTCCTCCATGCACGGTCAGCATTACGGGAATTCGACGCGCTGCGGCAGATGGCCAGCGATTGCGGAAGCGCAATCAAAGGGACGATCAAAATCGGTGCGCCACCCAGTCTTGTCAATTGGCCACTGCCCAAAATCCTGGGCGCCTTGCGCAAGCGACACCCCGACATTCACGTACGCCTCTTCGAAGGCGAGCCGAACGAGTTATCGGCCTGGCTTTCCGAACGCATTGTCCATGTTGCGCTGACGACCTCGCCCGTTGAAGGCTGGAAATGGACAGCCCTGACCGAAGAGCCGTTCATGCTGCTCGTCCGCAGGGTCGACGCCAGCTCTGCGCGATCACTCGAAGACCTAGCCAGCCAACCACTCATCGTTTCAAGCTGCGGGATCGACAGGATGTTGACGCGAGAATTTGAGAAGCGTGGGCTGGCCTGCACCGTGATGCACAAGTCGCGATCCTACAGCACCATCTATGCGATGGTGGAGGAGGGCCTCGGCGTGTCCATCCTGCCGCGATCGATTGCGCTTCAGGCGCCCCCACCGCTTACCGCGGTGCCCATCATTGGAGCGCCGCGGCGCACAGTGGGTATGCTCACGCCAGAACTGCCCAGTCGCGCAATCAAGGCGTTCGCGGCGGAGGCAACCGCGATCGTCACCCAGGACTGAATGCGCGAAACGCCACAACGCCGCTTCGCGCGCCTTTCCTAGCGCAGCATGCGAAACATCGCGCGGACGTCGTGAATGACCGCCTGCGGATTCTCGTAATAGCCGAAATGACCGCCTGTCGGATGGGCGTGCAGATAGACGGTATTGAAGAACTTGGCGCGGGGCCCCTGCTCGAACGCCTTGACCCTCTCTTCGGTCTTCACGTCGAGCGGGTTCTCCCCGCCGAGGAAGGTGATCCCGGTCGGCGCCTCGATCATCGGCATGCGGTCATGCGAAGGCCGCCAGGGATAGCGCGACGAGTCAGCATGGGCTCGGATCGCGGTACCTGCTGTTCGAGACAACCAGAAAATCATCGCGCTGGTGATCATATGCTCGCGCGAGTAGACCTTTTCCGGGTCGCCGTCGGTGTCGCCCCAGGCGCGCCACCGCTCCAGGAACCAAGCGAGCATGCCGACCGGAGAGTCGGTTATTCCGTAAGCGAGCGACTGCGGATCGAGATTCTGTACTGCGAGATGCGCGACGAACTTCGATCGCCCGCCGCGCGGCTGCGTCTTGGTATCCCAGGCTCGGAAGGTCGCGTCCCAGGGGCGCTCGCTATTGAACTGATCGAGCAGCATCGGGTGCATGATGTGGATGCCGTACAGGCTGTCCGCGTATTTATGGCCGAGTTGCGAGGAGATCAGCGATCCCCAATCGCCGCCGCTGCTTGCATAGCGGGGATAGCCGAGTGCCTCCGTCATCAGCTTCTGCCAGAGATCTGCCCATTTCCAGTAGCTGAGGCCCGCTTTGCCGGGCGGTCCGGAGAAGCCATAGCCGGGAAGCGACGGCACGATCACGTCGAAGGCATCCGCTGGGTCGCCGCCATGCGCCGCCGGGTCCGCGAGCGGTTCGATGACCTTGTGCATGTCCCAGAAAGTCCAGGGCCAGCCGTGGGTCAGGATGAGCGGGATCGGGTTCGGGCCGTTGCCGCGGCGGTGGATGAAATGGACCGGAATCTCGTCGATCACCGTCTTGTAGTTGGGGAAGGCGTTGATGCGAGCCTCCGCTTCGCGCCAGTCATATTCATGGCGCCAGTAGTCGACCAGACTGCGCAGGTAGGCCGCGTTGACGCCGTAGCTCCAGTCATCATTACCTGGATCGTCGGGCCAGATCGTATTGTCGAGACGGGATCGCAGATCGTCCAGTTCGCTATCCGGGATCGCCACTTGGAAGGGCGCAATCTCGATTGGCATCAAAAGTCTCCCGGTCTCCCCAGATGCTCAGGCTAACGAGTTGCTTCTTGACGCCCAATTGGCTTTCGCGGAAATCCGGCATGTCCACGAAGTTATAGAAGTCGGCCTACAGCCAATTGTTCGTCTCGAACAGCTCGATCCAAGTGCTGGTGGCGCGGCGGCATCCCTCGATGACGATCTCGGCGAACGCCTCGGCTTCCTGCGTCAGGACTGACGAACTACGCTGCAGAAGCATGATCTCGTAATTCACATCCGGTCGGCGCAACGGACGCACTGTGAAGCGTTCGGCGTCGCCGACCGGATCGAACATCACGCAAGGCGCGACCATGTGCCAGTCGCTGCGGCTGACAAGATCGAGCATGGCCAGCGACGAGCCGAGATCGAGCGACGAGTTGATCTGAACGTTGTTCACCTCGAGACAAGCGCGGATGATTGTGCGCCTGACCCGCATGCCCGTACCCCATGCCATATTGATGGGCTCGCTTGGCATGCGTGCGATCGGAGTGCCGTCCGCCTTGGCGCGGGAGACCAGACATTGCGGGGTGGAGAGCATTGGACGGACCTGAATGCCCGTCTCCTTGCCCTCCAGTGTGCTGAAGGCAAAATCGACAGATCCCGATGATACCATCTCGGCCATGATCGACCCCGATGTCTCGATCACGCGGACCTTCACATTGGGATGGACCTGCGCGAGTTGAAGCAAGGCAGGAGCGATCAGTCGGTTGGTGAGGGCGGGGACCGCCGCGACCGTGATATTTCCCTGATGGCCGCGTGAATAAGACGAGATGTCGTTGGACGCGCGGTCGATCGACCGCAGCATTTCCGCGCAGCGCTGATAGAAGATATCGGCAGCCGGCGTCGCGGTCACACCCACACGCGCCCGATCGAAAAGCTTGACGTTCAGCAGCGACTCAAGCTGCGAGATATGGTGGGACACTCCGGACTGCGTGCTGTTCTCCCGTGTCGCAGCAGCCGTGAATGACCCTTCTTCATAGGCCGCGATGAAAAGGCGAATATCCTGGAGCGAACCTCTGAAAGCCATAGATACCGTCCATCTCTCCCGACCGGTGCCAGCCCGCCCATCATCGTCGCGCGATCCGGGCGAGTCTTGCCAGTCTGCTCTGCAATATGCCGGGTCATATCGGCACAACGCCAGACCAAAACGACGATTGCTTTCGGGTGCATGGGGAAGCCGGGTCAACACCCCGCCGACCATCATTTTTGCAGATGCCGAATGCCTAAAGGGATCATGTGCTGCCTTTGCGCTGCGACGCTAGCATGACCGCAAACAGGCAAGGGGTTTCTGGTCGGACTTCGAGATCGTCTTCGGACCGCGGCACGAAAGAGGATGCCGGTTGCAGCAATGAACCCGGGCAGCGCCTAGGTCACTGCAAATTCCTCCGCCGCCGACGGATTCTTGCGGTTTTGGTACCTTCCGAACCCGATGTCGGCACCATACAGAATATCTTGGGAGATTGGCATTCATGACGGACATCGTCGACCACGCGGTACTTGTAGAACGTCGCGACGCCGTGATGATCATCACCATCAATCGCCCCGAAGCGCGAAACTCGATCAATCAGGCCGTCCATATCGGGATCGGGACGGCGATCGAGGAAGCGGAGGCTGATCCCGGCTTACGGGCCGTCATCATCACCGGCGCCGGTGAGCAGGCCTTCTGTGCAGGCGCGGACCTGAAGGCGCTTTCGCGCGGAGAGGATCTGCGCCCGGCGGATCCGGTCCAAAGGGCTTGGGGCTTCGCCGGCTTCGTCGAGCATCCGATCAGCAAACCGATCATCGCAGCCGTGAACGGCTTCGCGTTGGGCGGGGGAACCGAAATTGCGCTCGCTTCCGATATTGTGGTGGCCGCTGAGACGGTGAGCTTCGGGCTGCCTGAGGTGAAGCGCGGTATCTATGCCGGGGCAGGCGGTACCATTCGGCTCGTGCGGCAGTTGCCGCCGAAGATCGCGATGGAATATCTGCTGACCGGGGAACCCTTCTCCGCCGCGCGAGCGCTGGAACTGGGCCTTGTGAACCGCGTGGTTCCGGCGTCCCGCCTCATGGAGACAGCGTTTTCGATTGCCGAGCAGATTGCATCCAATGCGCCGCTGTCGGTGCAGGCGAGTAAGCGCATTGCCATGGGGATCGTCGATGGGGCGATCGCGAGCGAGCAGCAGGCCTGGGATATCTCTCGGGCAGAGGGCGCTCGCGTCCTTCAGTCCGCCGACGCGAAGGAAGGGCCGCGCGCTTTCGCGGAAAAGCGCGCGCCCGTGTGGCAAGCTCGCTGAGCCGTTGCGGAGTATGTGGGTATGAGCATGAAGCCAGAGAACACGCCGGTCATTGTCGGCGTGGGGCAGATCAACGATCGGACAGCTGATCCTGCCCAGGGGCTCGACTCGCTGGGGCTGATGGAGCAAGCGCTCCGCGCCGCCGAGGACGACGCGGGAGGGGGCTGGCTGACGGGCCTCGAATCGATCGGCATCGTCGATCAGATCTCGTTCAAGAATTTGGGCAACCTGACCGAGCCGCTCGCAGAGCGTATCGGAGCCCGACCACGCTTCGCCCGACAGACCGATTTGCCGAGCGGCACCAGCCCGATCGAATTGCTCAATGTCGCCGCCAATCTGATCGGCGAGGGCAAGATACGATCGGCGGCGATCTGCGGTGGCGAGGCGCTGCGCACCGCAGCGAAGCGCGCCGCGGCGGCCGCGGGCAATGCCTCGCACAATGTCGTGCGGGCCCGGCTCGAAGCAAAGAAGCCTGGTTATGCACAGGGCTACGGTCTCGTCGCGCCGATCGACGTCTATCCGCTTTATGAGAATGCGGGCCGTTCCAGCTACGGGCAGGAATTGGCAGCGGCGCAGGCGGAAACGGGCGAGATCTGGTCTCGCTTCTCGGAAGTTGCGCGGGACAATGACGGGGCCTGGATCCGGGAGGCGAAGACGACCGAGGAGATCGTCACACCATCGCCGGACAATCGACCTCTTGCCTTCCCCTACACCAAGCTGATGGTAGCGAACAGTTCGGTGAACCAGGGAGCGGCGTTCATCGTCACCAGCTTGGGCGAGGCGCGTGCGCGCGGAATTTCAGAGGACCGGCTGATCTATGTCGGCATGGGGGCGGCTGCCCATGAGGACGACGTGCCGCTGCACCGTGACCGCTACGATCGCAGCGCCAGCATGACCGTTTCGCTAGAGCGGACGTTGTCGCTCAACGGTCTGTCGGCTGGCGACCTCGACATGGTGGAGCTCTACAGCTGCTTCCCGTGCGTGCCGAAGATGGCGCGCCGCATCATCGATTGGCCGCTGGACAGGCCCGCGACAGTATTTGGGGGGCTGACCTTCGGCGGTGGCCCTATCGGAAACTATATGAGCCACGCCGTGGTCAGCATGGTAGAGCAACTGCGTCACGAAGGACGTTATGGCCTGCTGTTCGCGAATGGCGGCTTTGCGACGCACAATCACAGCATCGTGCTGTCGAACCGGCCGATCGACGCGGCGTCTTTCCCGCAAGACTTCGACTATCAGGCCGATGCTGATGCGATCCGCGATCCGGTGCCTTCGATCGATGAAAGCTATGTTGGACCAGCGACGATCGAGACCTACACGGTGTTTCACGCGCGCGACGGGGAGCCCTCTGGCGGCGTCATTGTCGCACGGACGGAGCAGGGCCACCGGACGCTGGCCCGGGTGACCGCCGAGGACCGCGCAGTTCTCGACATTCTGCTGGGCGGCGCGCCGGATGTGATCGGACACCAAGGCTTCATTCACCAGTCGCCCGACGGCGTGCAGGTCTGGCGCGAGCGCGCGGACGCCGTCCAAGACCCAGTGCTGACGCTGTAACGCCAGGATCCGGCGGATGCCCGTGAAAGCGTCCGCCGGACCCCGGGATCCTCTAGCGCGCGTCCGCGAGAATGATGCTCGCGCAATGTTCGCCGAGCATCAGGGCCGGCAGATGCGTGTTCGCCGTCACCAGGTCGGGCATGATCGAGGCGTCGGCGACGCGCAGTCCCTCAACGCCGCGTACGCGCACACGGCTGTCGACGACCGCCATGCGATCGTCGGCTCTGCCGATCCGGCATGTGCCTGCCACATGGCCCATCGGATAGGTGAAATTCACCGCGAGTTTTTCAAGCGCGCGCTCGTCCGCCAGAAGCGCGTCCAGATCGATCAGGTCGGCGGAGAGCAGGCGGTTGCGCAGAAAGCCTGGGCCATCCAGCAGCCAGGCGACGCCTTCTGCCGCAAGCCGGCTTGACCAGCCGGGTTCGGTAAGCTTCTGAGCGAGATATCCCTTGGCGATGAAGACGTTGTTGATCTCGGAGCGCACGTTCGGCTCGGTCAGAATGCGCAAGGCGAACGCAATCCCTTGGAGATGCCGCGCTCGATCGCGAGGATCGGAGAGGAGATTGAAGCGGATGTCCAAGCCGGCAGTTCCATCAGCGCCCCGCAGGCTCACGGTGCCGCGCGAGTATGGCTTGTAGACCGATACGAAGATCGAGCCGATCGCGCTGCCGAGGCGATGCCAACTCGTCCGGTTGAACGCAGCCATGATCATGTCGGTGGGCGCGCAGCCATCGACCCCCGAGGAGAAGCGAAGGCCGTTCTGGCTCCAGGCTCGCTGGGCCAAGTCCTGCCTTGCCCGGCGTCGCAGATGGACTGCAACGTTGAAGCCGGCATGGTTGATGAGATTGCGGCCCACGCCGGGCAAATCGACGGCGACGGGAAAGCCCTGCGCGCTCAATAGATCGGCTGGGCCGAGCCCCGATCGCAGCAGTAGCGCGGGCGAGTGGATGCCTCCGCCGGCGATGATCGTTTCGCGTGCGCGTACGGTATGGCGCGCGCCGCCCCGTTCCAAGGCGATACCGGAGACTGTGCGCCCCTCGATAAGAAGCCGGTCGACCCGGGCGTCGGCCCAAATCGTCAGATTGGGGCGACGTCGAACCTCCGTTGTAAGCCATGCCATCGCGGCCGTGACCCGTCCCTCCGGCAGGTTCGTCATCGGCATCGGAAAGACGCCGTCGCGGAAATCGCCGTTCACGTCATCCACATCGGCAAACCCTTCGGCATTGTGGACCTGTGCCACCGCACGGCAGAATCCGGGCCAGCGATCGCGAGGATGGCGTCGAACCGGCATCGGCCCGTCTTTCCCATGCATGGGGCCGCCGAAATCGAGGTCACGCTCAATCCGGCGGAAACTGGGCAGGACATCCTCCCAACCCCAGCCTTCGGCCCCGGCGTCCCGCCAGCCATCATAATCGGACGGCAAACCGCGCAGCGCGAGCATGCCCATGATGCTGGACCCGCCGCCCACCATTCGGGCTTGCCGGAAGGGCCGGCTTCGCGCTCCGTCCACGCCGTAAGCGGACATTTTCGGCCAGTAGAAAGATGGCTCGCCGATCGACGCGGGAAAGGCGTCGCGCACGCTCGCCGGCTCCTTGCCCGGAGGGTGGTCGGGCCCGGCCTCGACCAGCAGTACGCGATGTCGCGGATCCTCACTCAGGCGATTGGCCAGCACGCATCCGGAGGCACCCGCGCCGACGACGATGAAATCATATCCAGAGTGTGATGGGTGATCAGCATCCATGCCCGAAGTCCCCCGCAAAATCGCTTCCAGGGAGAATCTGTCTCACCGTGCGCCCGTCCTCCATCCGATGTGCCTCTCCTGTTCGATAGCGCCCAACCCTTTGCTATCTCCAGGATTGATCGCTGCCTCATGAGAAGAACGCACGCCTGCCTCCGATTTTTCTCATGGATTTCGCGCTCCAACGCGGTGGGCCTGCATCAATCGGCCGCATGACCGATCGCCGGAATCATGATGCCTTCATGCGCTCGGTCACTGATAGGGTTGCCGAAAGAACCAGTAGGAGGGTTCCGTTGGCGACGGACGTGATGACGCAGGCTCCAATCCTTATCCGCAAGGCGGAAGACCATATCGTCGCGATCGGCGGCGGATCCGGCGAGGCGCATCGTGCCGTATTTGGCCACATCATCGATTTCGGGCTGCCGCAGGCGACGGATGGCGCGGTCCGCGGCGTCGCGACGGTCGCCGGCAATTTCGAGGACAAGCCTGCATTCGTCAGCGACTGGCATGTCCATAATTGCGGCATGCAGATCGCCATCGTGCTCAGCGGCTCGCTGGGGCTTGGGCTCGCGGAAGATCTCCACGTTCGAGCCCATGCAGGCGACATCATGTTTATCCCGGGCGGGGTCGTGCACACCGCTCTCGCACCGTCGGCGGACTATCAGGTGCTGGAAGTGACCTTCCCGGGCGACTTCGGTACGACGGAAACGGATGCTCCGAGCGCCGGCACGAAAAGTGATGCGCGTGTATGGGGCTGTTCGTCCGCGACGCGTGTGGAGGTTGCAGAGGGCCTGGAATATTTCGCCTATCCCGTCGAGGAGGCCTATGCCGGCAGCTATGCGCTCCGGCGCGTCTGGCGGTCACGCGTAAAGCCCTTCATCGCGGGGGCACGCGCCCACGATGACAAGATGTATATCCTCGTCGTCACCCAAGGATGGATTGAGAGCGGAGACGGCCTTGGTGTCGAACGGCTCGATCGGGGAGACATGCTCATCGTCCGTGCAGGAGCCGAACGCCGCGATCTGGCGGTATCGGACGATTTCGAGGCGGTCGAGATCCGGGTCCTGCAATAACGACGGCTCTCAGTAAGCGTCTCAGAAAGGGCAATATGGCCAAGCTCTACGTCATGCATCACTCGACCTGTGCGCGCAAAGTGCTCTTCACGATGATCGAGAAGGGGGCGGAGATCGAGACGATCGAGGTGGAGCGCGAGTTCCTGCGATCGGAGGAATATCGGGCTCTCAATCCCGAGGGGGTCGTGCCCACACTGGTACGCGACGATGGTACGCCGCTCGTCGAATCTTCAGTCATCATGCGCTATATCGACGAGGCGTTTGACGGTCCGTCGCTTCAGCCGACCGATCCCAGTGCACGCGCCGACATGACCCTTTGGATGAAGCTTGTCGACGACAAATTCTTCATTGGCCTAGTGTCGATCTCGTCGGCCACCTTCATCCGGTCACTGTTCCGCCTGCCTGAGCAGGAGCGCGAATTCTCCGCGATGCTCGACGCCATGGTCGACTATCAGAGCCGTCGGCTGCGAGAGGATGCCGTCCGTCGCGGACTGGACTCCGGATATGTACCTTGGGGCTTGTCCGTTCTGCGTGGCATGCTGCAGCGGATCGAGACGTCTGTGTCGAAGGGCGGCTGGCTGGTGGGCGATCGGATGACGCTCGCCGACTGTGCGCTGGTCCCGATCATGCTGCGTCTTGAGGAATTCGGATTTTCCCGGGCTTGGGAGGATGTTCTGCCGTCTACAACCGCATGGTGGAGAACATTGTCGCGCAAGCCGAGCGTGCGCCGGTTGGTTGATCTCGCTGACCAGGTGTTGCTCCGGGAATTGGTCGGCTCGATCGAACCGGCGCGCGAGCCATTTCTGCGTGCCTTGGCTGCGCACTAGCCGCTCGGTGTTTCAGGCCATTTTTAGCATGTGTTTGAAAACGCGCGGCGAATGAGCGGCAGAACTGTTTGAACCCAAGTCAGGCGTGGGCAAGCGGACCTCACTTATTCAGTTCGGAAATCGGCATTGCCGGTCCGGCCACGGCAACCGGCAACAACGGCCTCTCCACGATCAATGGACCGAAAAGCCTAAATGGTTGCGATACTTGGGCTTTGACGGCAATCCGGCTAATGATCCGCCCTTGCAAAGGTGTGGCTGTCGAACGATTTGATGTTGTCGACAACGGTCAAACAGGGTGGCGTATGATCGCCGACCTCGCTTGAAGATGTTTACTGTTTGAGATTTGTCCGTACCAGCCTACATTCTCTCGCCCACTCGAGTGCGAGAAAATGTATGAGCGAAGAATTATTGACGCTGACGGCCGACATCGTTTCGAGCCACCTTTCGAACAACAGTGTTGCCGTTGCGGATGTCCCGGCACTGATCCAAAGCGTCTATGAGGCTTTGAACAAGGCGGGGCAGCCGGCTCAGGCTGAGACCCCCAAGGCTGAGCCCGCGGTGTCGATCCGTACTTCGGTCAAGCCCGATTACATCGTCTGCTTGGAAGACGGCAAGAAACTCAAAATGCTCAAGCGCTACCTGCGTACCAATTACGACATGAGCCCGGAGGATTATCGGTCGAAGTGGGGACTGCCCCGCGATTACCCGATGGTCGCGCCGAACTATGCCGAGCAGCGTCGTGGTCTCGCTCAGAAAATCGGTCTCGGACGCAGGCCTGGTACGGCAGTGAAAACGGCGACCAAGGCGGTGAAGGCGGCGAGCGACGCTCTGGAGAGTGCGCGTAAGCGCGTCACTCCCACAGCCAAATCAAAGACTGCTGCGGGTCCCAAAGCCCCGGCCAAACCCCGTGGTCGTCCCGCCAAAAAATCGGAAGCCGCTCCGGTCGTGGAAAACGCCTGACACAACCGGTCTCGCCGGCGGTCTGAACCGCGCCGGGTCTGCCGGAGGCGTTGGGTTGTGAGTCACGCTGCCATATCGAGGTTGTCCGCGGCAGCATAATATTGCTCTTCGGCTTCGGCAGGCGGTATGTTGCCGATGGGTTCGAG
>Ga0105237_10001346_pt1 | contig 32532 bp, 28 predicted proteins | sample KBSC24metaG_FD_81520 | JGI IMG/M metagenome (GOLD analysis project Ga0105237, IMG submission 81520) | Corn rhizosphere microbial communities from Kellogg Biological Station, Michigan, USA - KBS C2-4 metaG | ecosystem: Host-associated > Plants > Roots > Rhizosphere > Soil | place: Michigan, USA... | reverse complement strand
GTCAGTCTGCATTTTCAATTTCTCTTCAACTTGATCGACGATGCGATTCACTGCCGCGCGTGCTTCGTCAACCTTCAGTGTCTCGATCTTCTTCTGCATCAGATATGACTGGCCCGGCGGTGCTTTTTGGGCACGCTCGACCAGATCTCTTAACACAGGACTCACCGACGTGATGCTCGACAGCAACACCGCGCGATCGCAGTAAACGTTGACACCCCACTCTTCACGCCCGCGCAGGTGCTCGATTATCTCTTCGAACTCGCGTCCCTTTTCGGTGAGCATCTGCTCGATACCGCTACGTTCGAGATAAATTGTGCCGAAACGTAGTGGGATGACGGTCGCGCGTTTCGCGACGTATTCAACGACCGTTTCGTGACGCATCGCGCGAATCGCCGTCCACGTCGCGTCCGTCAGGTGTTCCGCCAAACTCTCCTCGCTATACGTCGCCAGCGGAACACGACTCACAAGCGCCGCAAGGTTCGCGACGGAGATCCACTCGAGTTCTGCATCCTCCTCGATTGCGGCAGGCAGTGAATTCGCGGGCAACTGCGACGCGGCTGCGCTTTCGGCGATACAGTAGACGTAGAAGGCAGGAGCACTCATCTGGAAGTATATTCTCGCGCAAAGGCGCAAAGGCGCAAAGGCGGAACTGAAATTAACTTTGCGCCTTTGCGCCTTTGCGAGGAAATCCCCTCCACGCCTCAAAATGTCTCATGAGATCTTCTGCACCTCTTACCTCCTGTCGCTGCTGAGGCGCGGTAAGTATCTCGACTGACCGCCGCCGAAATCGTGTTCGAAATTCGCCGATCACCTGATCCTGCATCTTGCGACGCGATTTACAAAAGCTGCAATCGGCCGCGGCTTCCGACGGCACAACTCCATTGATCAGCAGTTTGCGCATTGGCACTTGCAGCTTTTCGAGCGACTTCGACAGATCGATCGTCTCCTCCAGACTCATTCGCTCGGGAATCGCCACGCCCACAAACTCGCAACGCTCGCCGTCCGTCAACAACGCGAGTACCTTCTTGATGCTCTTCGATAAAGCCACGAGCTCTTCCGCGACCTGCGTCGCGCGCAACACGTTCTGATACTTTAACAGCAGCTTCATGAACGTCCTGATCCAGGAAAGCGCGACCTGCGGCAGCTCGAGAAAACGAATCAGATGCCCGGTCGGCGCTGTGTCGAGAACGATTGTGTGATAGCGCTCCTCGTCGAGAAGGTCGCTGATGGTGCCGAGTGCTGCGATCTCGTCGATGCCCGGTGGAGTCAGTTCAACCAGTTCTCGCATCGCCTCGCGATCGAATTTGATCTCCATGCGCGAGCCGCCCGACAGCGACGCGAACAACTCATCGGTCCAGGATCGATAACGCTGCTTCAACTCTTCAAACCACTTTCCCGGATCGATCTCCATCGCGTCGAGGTTTTTGTAACCTCCGACGCCGCTCTTCAACTCGCCGATTTCTTCATCAAAACTGTCTGACAGCGAGTGGGCAGGATCGGTCGAGAAGATCAACAGCTTCCGATCTCGATTCGCGCGCGCCAGCGCGAGTGCAAACGCGGCAGCGGCAGTCGTCTTGCCGACACCGCCTTTGCCTCCAAAGATCACGATCTCTTTGGATTCCATATCACCTTTCCAATCCGTTTCAGGTCGTCAATTCCACGCACTTCGTTTGCAGCAAGAGGCACAAAGTGAGGCTCCAGATCTCCAAACGACTTTGCGATCTGTTTCATCCAGGGGCGTTGTGTCTGCACGCGCGCATGGCAATACTCACAATCATCGTGTTCCTGCTCCACGCGGTTGACGATCAGATCGCGCACGGGCACGCCTTGCTCCCGCAGCAGCGCGCGATACTTTTCTGTCTCGCGGATACTCATCGCTTCCGGAATCGTCACGAGCACAAATCTTGTCTGCTCCTTGTCGTGAAGTAACTCGCGCACGGCTTCGATTCTCCGGCTCAGATCGCGCAGAAACAGATCGACCTCATCTGCAACTGGCCTGCGACGAGCAAAGTGGGCCACGATGTAGCGGTGCTTGTCGCCCATCAGATCGAGCGCCTTCACCATCCGATCGAAAACTTCCGGCAATCGCAATAGGCGCGAAGTGTGACCCGACGGCGCCGTATCGACCACGATGTGCGCATACTTTCCTTCGCGATCAAGCTCGCTCAGCTCAAACAGCGACATCACTTCGTCCAATCCCGGCAGCGAAAGACTCAACAGCTCGTTGATATCTTCTTCGTCGAGCAGAGTTCCACGCTCCGCAATCTCGGCGAGCACTTTCCCGTGCGCCGCCCGAAACCTTTCGAGCGCCAGGCTCGCGTCCATCTCGTACGCAAACAGTCGTGGTCTTACTTCAACCAGCCGGTTGCCGATCTTTACGTCGAGACTGTCTGAGAGAGAGTGAGCCGGATCTGTTGAGAACAGCAGAATGGAATCGTTTCGCTTCGACTCCTTGAGAAGAAAGAGAGCGGTAGCTGCCGCGGCCGTGGTTTTTCCCACGCCGCCCTTGCCACCAAAGAAAATGTAACGCTCGTTCAGGCGGGAGGAGGAGAGTGGGTGACGGGGAGACGCGGTGACACGGAGATTCTCACCGCGTCTCCGTGTCACCCACTCACCCCGTCACCTTCGTCGCCACCGACTTCAATCACAAAACTCGATGTGTCTTTCGTGTGGACCGCCTCATGCATCAACCCAAGCTGGCGCTGCTTTATCACCCGCAGCCGTGCGAACAGCTCCGCTTCGCGTTCGGCGAATTCCTCTTCAGAGATCTCCTCGAGCTCGAGTCGCATCTGCAACTCGAGCAGTTGCTCCTTGATCACGGTGTCGTCGTTCAATTCCTGATCGGCCAGCTTTTGAATCTGGCCGAGGATGAACTTGAAACCGTTGACCGGCGCGAGAAGTAGATCGTCAATCAGAAACATTTCGTAACTGGGCCACCGCTTCGGCGGCGCTTGTTCCGGGGATGTTGGGCTCTAACTTGAGACGAATGTGAACGAAATTGTACGGCGGCCAGGGGCCTGTGTACTTGAACGACAACTTGCCCTCGTACTTCGACGCAATCTCTTTCACCTTCTGATCAAACTCTGCTTCCCGATCGCGTTCGATCAAAAACGCGGCGTTCATGATCATGCGATCGCCAATCGGCTTGTTGGCGCGCGAAGCAACCGCCGTGTCGCGCAACTGCGAATAAACCTCGCGAATGTACGCGTCGGCCTGGTCCGTGAGTGCCGTCTCGATCAAACGGCCGAGCTGCATGCGCGCGAAGTAAGTCGAACCGGTGGTGCGCGAAGTAATCTGCTCTTTCAAATGCCGGATCTCGTCGTCGGTTTGTTCCAGCTCAGCCGTAACCTTGTCGCGATCCCAATTCACTTTCAAACCAAACTCAACCTTGCCTTCCATCTTCGCCAGCACGTCCCTCAAAGCATCGTACGTGCCGCGAATGAGTTCGACGATGTCGTCTTCGGTGCGAAACAGCGCCCCGAACGCCATCGGCAAAACCGTAAACTCACGCATGACGGCTTCGTTCACCTGCTCGTGCGTGAACACGTTCTCACGCGTGGGATCGTAAACGACCAGCGGCGTATTTGAGACGACCGCAGCCAGTCCTTTGTGATGAACGGTATAAACGTCGTCATGTCGCCCACCGATTCCCACCGGACCGAATGATCGCGCTTCGTCCGTCTCGATAATGCAATAGACGTACTTGCCTTCAGGTACAGGTTCGACAGCGGGTGGTTCCGCTTCCCGAGTGATCGTTTTTGCATCTGCCATGGTGTGTTTGCGGCCGCGAAGAAAGATGGGATTGAATTACGGCTGCTAATGATAATAAGTTTTTCTCTGCCTGTTCAAGTTTTGTTGACCGGATTCAAAACATAACTCAACAGCCGCATCGAAAACCGGATGATTGTAATGCAGGAACCGGCAGGAGTACGTCCGGCAACGCACCCTCTTGAGCGCTGGCATGAACGTTGCTCATCCAATAGAGTACACGTCAGGACAGATTTTAAGAAGGAGATTCGATCATGTTGTGGACAATTCTGGTAATTCTGTTGGTCTTGTGGCTGATAGGCTTGCTTTCACACGTCGGCGGCAGCCTGATCCATTTGCTGCTCGTGGTGGCTGTGATCGTTTTGGTCATCAACCTGGTGACCGGCAGACGAGCCGTCTAGATAAACAAGGGGCTCGAGGCTACCTGGCTGAGAGCCCTGTACTCTTTATATTCAAAATACACTCCTAGAGCGCCTCCCGGCTGCTTCAAGTACTGTTCTGCTAACTTGAGGCAAAGCCGTATACTCTCTTTGAATAGAAACGCCGCGATCCGGCTTTGCACAAAAAGTGGCAAATCTGATTTGTTTTCTCTGCGGCCTCTGCGTATCTCTGCGGCTCTCTTCGTTGAAAGGCCCATTAACGCAGAGAACGCAGAGATACGCAGAGGGCCGCAGAGGAAAGACTTCCATCTCAACTCGATTTTTTGTGTAAAGCCCCGCGATCCAATCAAATGGACTTTAGAGAGATCAACAGCACTAATTCTCATGAATTTGACGAGGCGATGGCGATTTATGTCCAGGCTTTTCCCGCAAACGAACGACATCCCGTCAGCACGATCGGCGACCGCGTCAGGCAAGGTCTAAACAGACTTTATGTTGGCAGCACGAACGATGAGATCACCTTCCTCGCCTTGTTATGGCCATTGCAGAACACCGATTTCATCCTGCTCGACTATATCGCCACGAAAGACGAGCACAGAGGTAAAGGGATCGCTTCGGCCTTCCTGGAGAAACTGCGCACAGAGCTTTTGAGTGCTAAGAAGCACCTTATTCTGGAGGTTGAGGACCCAAATTTCGGCGACGACACAGAAGAAAAGAAAAAGCGAGTCTCGTTTTACAGACGCCAGGGAGCGAAGGAGTTGGAAGGTGTTCGTTACCTCCTGCCACCTCTCGACGGAAGCACGCCAACTGAGATGATACTGATGTTATTTCCGGAGTATGAAGGTAAGAACATAAGCAGCGCTACCGTAAAGAACGTAATCACGCAAATCTATCTCGAGCTGTATGGACGTCCAGAAGACGATGCTCTCCTCGCAACATTTGTTCACGATATAGAAAACGACATCAAACTCATTTAAGGAGGCTTGTGTGATGTGGGAAGTCATCAAAGCCAATCCAGTCGCCACAATCGCGCTGATTGTCTCGAGCGCAGCATTTGTCTTCTCCATCTATAATTTCGTGAAGACACGTACTGCAACCCTCTATAGCGATATCGATTCGCGTTATCACGATTTGCTGAAGATGGGAATTCAAAACCCGGAGTTTGTTAACCCGGCGTTGACCAGGGAGTTCGATACAAAGTTCCAGAACAAGGCCCTACTGCAGTATGGGCGCTATGCTTTCGCTGCATGGAACATCGTTGAAACGATTTTCGATCGCGGCTCAAACAACTTGTTGCGCGAGACATGGTACCCGGTAATTAAAGAAGAAAACCGGTTACATAGAATGTGGCTGAACCACCCGGACAACCACGAAAAGTTCAAGGACCCCTTCTGGAAATTCATGATAGAGAATCGCGACGAATTCCCCTGCCCGAGTTGCGAGGCGCTGGGCGACAACGGTATGTGCCCCAGGTGCCGGGAATTGTCTCGCATAGCTTGAGAGGTTTTCCTCTGCGGCCCTCTGCGTATCTCTGCGTTCTCTGCGTTAATGGCCTTTCAACGCAGAGGGCCGCAGAGATACGCAGAGACCGCAGAGAAAACAAATCAGGCGCTTATTTCGCGGGCGATCCGATCTGAACGTCGATCTTCTTGTCGCCGCCGAACCATCGTCCACCAAATACAAACAATGCCGCGACCACAAGGATTACGAAGATCACCAGGACTGCCACGATTCCGGTACTTGCAGCACTACTGTTGTCAGCCATCTTTTTTTCCTCCTATTGTTGAAGCGACCTGGCACCGCACGTTAGGCCGCGGTTGTTTCGCCACCTAGCAACGTCAAAACTTCTCCGGTCACGTAACTAGAATCGACTTCCGAAGCGAAATACACATATGCCGGCGCGATCTCTTCCGGCTGTGCAGGCCGCTTCATCGGTGTGTCTGCACCAAACTCCGCCACGTCCTCAGCTTTCTTGTCCGACGGATTGAGCGGCGTCCACACGGGCCCGGGCGCAACGCAGTTCACTCGAATTCCACGCTCCACCAGGTTCTGGGCCAGCGATTTCGTGAACGCGTGAATCGCGCCTTTCGTCGAGGCGTAGTCGAGTAGTTCTTTGCTGCCCTCGAGACCAGTAATCGATCCCGTGTTGACGATCGCACTTCCCTCTTCCATATGCGCCAAAGCCGCCTTGGTCATGTAGAAGTACCCATAGATATTCGTCTTGAACGTACGATCCCACTGCTCTTCACTAACCTCGTCGATCGTTTCCTGATGCTGCTGAAACGCCGCGTTGTTGACGAGGATGTCGAGCTTCCCAAATTTCTCGACAGTCTGCGTCACCAGTTTTTTGCAGACTTTCGGATCGCGTACATCGCCGGATATCGGATACGCCTCGCGACCCTCGGCTTCGACGGCGCGTTTAGTCTCATCCGCGTCCTGTTTCTCTTCCTTCAGGAAAGTGAATGCGACGTCTGCGCCTTCGCGTGCGAAGAGAACGGCGACAGCACGACCGATTCCGGAGTCGCCGCCCGTGATCAACGCAACCTTCTCTTTCAGTTTTCCCGAGCCCACGTACGACGGCGCCTCGTGTCGGGGTCGTGGGTTGAGTTTCGCTTCAATGCCGGGCTTCGGTTGATGTTGCGCGGGCATCGGCGACTTCGGCTGCTTCAACTTGCCGGCAGGTTTCTTCGCAGAGCGACTCGTAGAGTGATTCCTGGTCGCTCGTGTCTTAGATCCGTTTCTACTCGCCATTACTATTTCTTCCTGCTGGCCTTCTTCCCGCCCTTGCTCGATGAGCTCTTGTTCGACTTCTTTCCGCGACCGCTGCCACTCTTCTTTCCACCGCCCGATTCCTTGTTCACAGTGGCCCACGCGCGACTCTCAGCCTCTTTCTTCGAGACGCCTTTGTCTTCGTAGCCCTCTTCGATGTGTTCAGCTTGCCGTTTCTGTTTGTCCGTGTACTTTGATTTATCACCTCTTGGCATAATTCAACCTCCTTGCGTACGAGGGCATTTTGCAAATCACGATCCGCTGGCATCGTGCTTGCGCAAGAGTTGGGTTGGTTAGATTTAAGGGGTTTAAGTGCCCCGGAAATAAAACAACTGCGGGGTACCGCTGTACAGTAAACCTACACTGCAAGGGAGGATGGCGAATGCCAAAGAAAGAGTCGAAAAGTCATCGTGAGTTGGTTGATACAGGTAAAGACAAACGCTTTGTTAGACGAGACGAGAAGGGACGTTTTGACGAGGTCGTCGACGTTGGACGCTCGCTCGCACGCGATCGCCAGCAGCAATCGAAAACTAAAGTTCCGCCTGGGCAAGGCGATCGAGGTGACCAGAAACGGTAGCCACGAAAAGGCACAAAAAGTAAAAAGTCCCTTTTCTGCTTTTTGTGCCTCTTTCCGATTTTCATGACAAACCTCGAACGCCTTCAGAACATCGGCATACGACGACTCGGCACTCCGAAAAGCGGGTTTCGTTATGCATCTCAAAACGGTCAGCTAACGAAGGCTGATCTTCACAGAATTCACGACCTGAAAATTCCACCAGCGTGGACTGAAGTCGCGATCAACCCAGCCACGACGGGAAAGCTCCAGGCCATCGGTAAAGACGCCGCGGGACGCTGGCAGTACCTCTATCACGAGAGTCACAGACGCACGCAGGAGCTGCGCAAATTTCGCCGGCTCACAAAGTTTGCGAAGGCAATTCCAAAGATGCGCACGACCGTCCGCGGCCATTTACGGCAGCAGGGATTGACGCGCGAACGCGTGCTCGCCTGTGTCCTGCGGATTCTGTCGACTTGTTTCATGAGGCCGGGCAGCCAGGTGTACGCGAGTGAACACGGCAGTTACGGCATCGCCACGCTGCGACGCAAACACGTGAAGGTGAAAGGCGACGTCATTGAGTTTGACTTTCCCGGAAAGGCAGGCGTTCGTCAGTATCGTCAACTGCGCGACCGGCAGGTTGCACGCGTCATTCGCAGCACGCTGAAAATTCCGGGTTACAACGTATTCAAGTTCGAGAATGGTGAAGGCAAAATCGTTCCGGTAACGAGCCGTCATATCAACGATTACATCAAGGAGATCATGGGCAGCAGTTTCAGTGCGAAAGACTTTCGCACGTGGGCTGGGACACTCGTTTGTGCGTGTGCGCTGGCACGCGACGGCGGCGAGATTCCCGAACCCAAAACCGCGCGTAACAAAAGAATCGTTGCCGCGATCAAAGAGACTGCTGAAGTGCTCGGTAACACTCCGGCCGTGTGTCGTGGATCGTACGTGTGTCCTGAAGTGATAAATGAATTTGAGAAAGGGCGGATCATCGACAACTGTTCGAGCAGTCTGGACGATCTCATCGGATTTCGGGGGCGTGGTCTACACAAAGCGGAGAAGGCGCTACTGAAGTTTCTCAAGCGTGGCGTCAAATGATGGCACCGATCTTGCCGATTGTGCGACGAAGCGATTTGTGTGTTCGGATATCAAGCAAGGGGAAACTAAATGCAAGGACCATTAAGAGGAATTCTGGCGGGCGCTGCTGCGTGGAAGTTTGGTGGCGGATGCATTTCCACCATCCTGATCTTTATTATCGTCTTTTGGCTCCTGGGCTATGTAAATTGTTAGCCACAAAAAGGCACAAAAGACGCATAAAGAAAAATTTCCTTTTGTGCTTTTTGTGCCTTCTTGTGGCTACTACCAGCTCACGACCAGCTCCTCGTCCGCTTGCCAAACTGGGAGGTTTGGTCGGATCGCACAGCGATACAGTTTCTCGGGCTGATCGAGCAGAATACCCGCGCCCAACACGACGGTCGTGATCGGATTCTCCGGCATCGTGGCGCGAAGTTTCAGTTCCGTCTGCAAACGGTCCTTCAACCCTTTCAACATTGATCCACCGCCGGTCAGGATGATTCCTGAGTAATAAATGTCTGCGACTGCCTCCGGTTGTGCATCTTCGATGACGCGTCGAATGCCCATCACGATCTCAGCAATCGTCGGCTCGAGTGCTTCGCGCACCTCGTCCGCAGTGATGTGCACCGCACACGCGAACCCATCGCTCAACTGCTTCCCGACCAGTTGCAGCTTGCGTTCACCTGCCGGTATCTCGTCGCCGAGTGCGCCTAATTCCCTCTTCAGTGCTTCGGCAGTGTATTCGCCGATTTGCAGACAGTAGTTGGACCGCACGTAATCGCGAATCGCTTCATCCATCGCGTTGCCCGCGGCAGTCAAACTCATCGACGAAACCACACCACCCGAAGCGACGATCGCGATGTTTGTCGTCCCGCCACCGATGTCGACGACCAAATGCGCTCGCTCGTCTTCGAAAGTGAGCCCCGCTCCGATTCCAGCCGCCAGACCCTCGTCCACGAGATCGATCCGGCGTCCACCCGCGTCGTGTACTGCGTCGCGAACCGAACGTTGTTCGACAGCAGTCGCCGAACCGGGAATGCCGACCACGAAATGTCCACGGCGGTATCCGTCTGTAACCTTGCCGAGGAACGAACGCAACATCTTTTGTGCGACTTCGAAGTTGAAAATTGTTCCGGAACGGATTGGTCGATGTACCTCGAGTCCACGTGGCTCGCGGCCCAGGAGTTTCACCGCCTTATGGCCCACGCAGACGACTTCACCATCGTAGCGATCGATTGCGACAACCGATGGCTCGTTGAGGAGAACTCCTTTGCCCGGTTGATAGATGAGAGTGTTGACGGTGCCCAGATCGATAGCGAGCTCGTTGTGGAAAAACTTCTCAATGAACTTCACGGTGACGATTCCTCCTCCAAAATGGCAGGGCCCAGGAAGCGAGTAAATGACTTTCCGAGCGGCAACTCGTATGCCTGAACGAATTGCGTTTGTCTCCGGGGGATGTCTTTGGAAGTATTAGAGAAGTAATGACAAGTGGTTTCCAGTTGGCGTATTACAACTGTGCGGTAACATGTTAAACCGTACGAGTTCCGCGCATTCAGTTTGACGGGATCCGCGGTGGGATCAGCGGTAATCCGTGGGCTGCCAAGAGTTCGTGGAGGTGTTGCAACCCTGAGAGAGTATCGTTTCCGAGGTCGATGCTGATGACGCGGCGTTCGCGTTTCTGAAGCGCGCGGAAGTCGCCGAGCGCCTGGGCCTGCTTCAGGATGCTGAACGTGTAAGGCTCTCCCGGGACCGCGAAATCCACCGCATCGTTGGCGATGATCTGAAAGAACACACCCGTGTTTGGACCACCCTTGTGAAGCTGTCCCGTCGAGTGCAGGAACCGAGGTCCATATCCGATCGTTACCGCACACTTCGTCGCATCACGCACTTGAGTTCTGAGATCCTGAAATGCTCGATCGATCTCCGGCGTCTCCTCGATGAACGCGAGGAATGCGACATAATCCCCGGGCTTGATCGTGATTGACTCGGACGGCGTGTCGGGGCGCGCATCCAGATGCCCGCGACGCTCGAAAGTCTCGAGCAGTTCTTTCGTCGCGTCTTTCGCCTCCTGCACATTCGGCTGGTCGAACGGGTTAATCCCGAGTCGCCAGCCTGCAACCGCAGTCGCAAACTCCCAGAGAAAGAACTCTGCGCCGAGATCGTAAACCTCGTTCATTTCGTGAAAAACGACAGGGTGCCCAGCCCCAAAGAGGTCAAGAAGCCGGGCTTTCGTTTCCCACGGAATCGGACCGACAGAAATCGAGACGAACAAACGATCGTCGCCATAAACTTCAGGGGCACCCAGCAACTCGCCGTTCACGGGAAGTATTCCCTTCCCCTCTTTGCCGGTACTTTCAGCCACCAGTTGTTCGATCCACAGGCCCAGCGTTTCAACCGACGGATCGATGACGAGCGTCAACTTGTCGCGGCCCGCATTCGCGCACTCACCCAGAATTACACCCAACTCAACTGATGGTCCGTCTTTGACAAACTTCGAGATTCTCGTTGCGTCGAGCAACTTGCGGATATCCAGGCCCATCAACGCCGCCGGCACCATACCGAAATAGGAAAGCGCCGAGTAACGTCCACCTATGTCAGGCTGATTGAGAAATGTTCGATGAAATTTGAGCTTGGTTGCCGTCTCAACGAGTGGTGAGCCGGGATCCGTGATCGCGATAAAGTTCTCGCCAGGATTCTCGAGGTGTTTGCTGACTTCGTCGTACCAGTATTTGTAGAAGACTTTCGGCTCGGTTGTGCTTCCTGACTTTGAAGCAATTACGAAAAGACAACGCTCGACGTCGATCCGTTCTGACAGGGAGGCGATGACGTCTGCGTCGGTAGAGTCAAGCACGAGCAGCTCGGGATAGCCTTCCTGTTGGCCGAATGTTCTCGCCAACACTTCAGGACACAGCGAAGAACCACCCATACCGCACACCATCACGTGCCTAAAGCCCCGACTGCGAATCGAATTTGAAAACTCCATCAATTCATCCGCAACGCCGATCATCTCGTCTGCGACTGTTAACCAGCCGAGCGAGTTGTTGATGATGCGCTGGCTTTCTTCGTCTGACTTCCAAAGAAACGCATCTTTGCGCCAGACGCGTTCCAGGACGTTCTCGTCGCGCGCCTCCGCGAGCGCCTTGTTCACTCGTTCCGCGAGTGGGCCAGATGGGAATGCCACTTCGTTCATGGATGCGCCTAGTGTAACATTTGAGCAATGAGCAATCCCAAACAAGCACTAATAGTTGTCGATGTACAGAACGATTTTTGTCCCGGTGGCACACTGGCTGTGGCTCACGGTGACGAGGTTGTCGAGCCGCTGAACGAGCAGATAGACGAGTTTCTCGAGCGCGGCGCGCCTGTGTACAAGAGCCGCGACTGGCACCCGGCCACCACGAAACACTTCCAGGCTTACGGCGGCACGTGGCCCGTGCACTGTGTGCAGAACACCAAAGGCGCCGAGTTTCACCCTGCACTGCGCGACGATCCGCGCATCACTGTCGTTTCAAAAGGTCTCGGCGATACAGACTGTTACTCCGCGTTTGACGAAACCGATCTCGCCTCGCAGCTCCGTGAGCAAGGTGTCGAGGAAGTCGTCGTTGGTGGTCTCGCAACCGACTACTGTGTGAAGAACACCGTCCTCGACGCGCTCAAGCACGGGTTCAAAGTCAAAGCGCTGAAAAACGCCATGCGCCCAGTCGACCTGCAACCCGGTGACGGCGACCGCGCTATCGAAGAGATGCGCGCGGCCGGCGCGGAAATAGTATCCACAGATTCCACAGAAAAATCCGCGGCATCTTCCGCGTAATCTGTGGCTAAGTCTTCCTATGGGCACTCTCAACATCGATCGTTACCACGCGGCGATGGGCGATGCGTCGTTCAAAGACGTCACGCGGCTGCACGATCAGCGACTGAGTGACGCGGAAGCGACGTTTTACGTAACCGAGCGCAAGTTGCCCTTCGCACCCTGCCTGGGCCACGAACGCCTCGTGCGTCTCCTCGTCGACAGCCAGATCGATCGCCCACGTCTTCGCTTTCTCGAACAAGATCGTGGTGGCCTCAAACTCTTCGCCAAAGCCATCGAAGACATCCAGTTTGTCGGTAGAATTCGTGCCGTGCGGCCCGGCACCATCATCTTCGCCAACCAACCGTTCGCCGACATCACCGGCGCGTTCGGTCTGACGCAGGCGCAGGAGATCAAGTTTGAGCACGCGTTTGATCTGCCGATGACGACTGCCGCCACCGCAATGCAGTTTCGAATGGCTGCCGGAGACAATCGCTGGCTTTCTGACTTCTCGTTACGTCGCAACGGCGACATCGAACGCGCGGTGGACATCGCGGTCTACGCGTTCATCGGCGGCTTCAACGACACTTCAAATCTCGAAGCGGCGCACCGGCTCGACCTGCCCGCGGTCGGAACCGAAGCTCACTACTGGCAACAGGCTTACGTCGAGTACATGGACCAACCCGAGATCGAGCCACGTACCGGAAAGCCAAAACACTTCGAACAGGTCGCATTCGAACGATGGCTCGACGCAAATCCCAACGGCACCACGCTGCTGCTCGACACGATCGACGTTTACATGGGCGCGGTCCATGCAGCGATGGCGGCAACGTCGACCGAGGCACGGCGTCGCGCGTTCAAAGGCTTTCGCGTGGATTCCGGAGATCTTGCAGAGCTCGGCGAGTGGTGTCTGCGCTTCTTCGAAGCGAACGGACTGCCTGGGCTGCGTGCCAACCTGACAGGCGACCTGACTGTCGCCAAAGTCAGAAAGATCGTTGCGGAGTTTCCGGAAGTCGCCGGCTTTGGCGTCGGCACAAAACTGTCGAGTGAGGTGCCGGCAGTCGCCGGAGTGATCTTCAAAATGAGTGTGGTGAAGGATCAGCCGACGCTCAAAGCGTCGAACTCCGAAGACAAGATCACGCTGCCCGGCCGCTTGCAGTTGTTTCGCGGCAGCGACGAGCGTGGAATGTATGTCGCCGACGTCATCGGGCTCGATAGTGAAGACGTCGAGATTCCGGGCGCGACAAAAGTCGAGCGGCTGTTAGTTCCGTTCTGGGAGAATGGGCAACACTCGGCGATTCCGTCCATCTCGAAACAGAAGGTCTTTGTCGAAGAGCAACGTCACCGCTTCTCGAATATAGAGAGATATCCGTCCCACTTGAGTACTAAGCTGCGCCAGCTTCGCGACGATCTCGTGAAACGAATCCGCATCGATAACTCCGGTTGGCAGGAGATCTTGAACATGCCGGAGCTGGTGCAACAAACGAAAGGATAGTTATGAGCGCCACTGACCAGGTAAAACGATCTAAGGTTCGCGATTTGGTTTCACCGGAAGAGTGGCAGGTGCGAGTGGATCTCGCGGCTGGGTATCGACTGGTTGCGAATTACGGCTGGGACGATCTGGTGTTCACACACATCTCGGCGCGCGTGCCTGGTCCGGAACATCATTTTCTGATCAATCCTTACGGCATGATGTTCGACGAGATCACTGCATCGAGCCTGGTGAAAGTCGATCTCGAGGGAAAGATCGTGATGGACTCAGACTACAAGATCAATCCGGCGGGATTTACGATCCACAGCGCTGTGCACGCGGCACGTGAGGATGCGCTCTGCGTGATGCACCTGCACACAGAGTACGGCATCGCCGTGTCAGCCCAGGAGCATGGGCTCTTGCCGATCTCGCAACAGTCGCTCTTCGTTTTGTCGTCACTTAGCTATCACGATTACGAAGGTCTCGCACTGAACGACGAAGAAAAACCACGGCTGGTGGCTGATCTCGGGAAGAAGACGTTTTTGATTCTTCGAAATCACGGATTGCTGACCGTTGGCCCAAGCGTGGCGGATGCGTTTCTCTCAATGTTTCTGCTTGAAAGGGCGTGCCGAATTCAGATCATGGCACAGTCAGGTGGTGCGAAGCTGGTGCCGATCGATAAGAAGATCTTCGCGCAGATTCCAGCGCAGGAAGCGGTCGTGACTCAGGGTGGCGGTGGACGTCTGGTCTGGCCCGGGCTCCTCCGGAAACTAGATCGAATGGGCGCTAACTACCGGGATTAGGCCACAAAAAGGCACAAAAGGCACACAAAACGAATTGATACTATAAGAGCGTCTTTTATTTGATACTACAAGAAGCGTCTTTTATTTGATACTACAAGAAGCGGCTTTTTTTGATACTACAAGAAGCGGCTTTTTTTGATACTACAAGAAGCGGCTTTTTGTGTGCCTTTTGTGCCTTTTTGTGGCCTAATCTCCGCCTTCGGTGGTCGGTTCGGGTTTGCGGCGTGGTTTTGGTTTCAATCTCTCGACGATTGCCTGTGATATGCCTGCGGCACTCTCCGCAAAGTGGCGCCAGCGCGAAGTCGCTCTCAGATCGTCGAGAAGTGAATAGACAACGGGCGTCGCGATCAAAGTAAGCAACAACGAAAGCGTCTGACCGCCGATAACCACGATCGCGATCGAACGACGCTCCTCAGCACCCGGACCACTTCCGAGAGCCAGCGGCAACATACCCGCGACCAGCGCGAGCGTCGTCATCAGGATCGGCCGCAATCGGTCGCGATTGCCCTGCATGATCGCTTCGTACCGCTCCATGCCCTTCGCCCGCAGATTGTTCATGTGATCGATCTGCAAAATGGCATTCTTCTTCACCACACCAAACAACACGAGCACACCCAACGCCGAATACAGATTCAGCGTGTCTCCCGTCGCCCACAGCGATAACAGCGCAAACGGCACAGACAGCGGCAAGCTGAGCAGAATCGTCAACGGGTGCACAGTGCTCTCAAACTGTGAGGCGAGAATCATGTACATGAAAATGATCGAAAGGATGAACGCCCAGATGAACTCCGTGAACGTGCGCTCGAGTTCGCGAGCACGTCCCGAGACGGTCGTCGTGTAAGCCGTCGGCAGGTTCATCTCGCGCACTGCCCCTCGCAGCGCTTCAATGCGATCTGCAAGAGCGTAACCCTGCGCCACCGAAGCTCGCACGGAAACCTGTCGCTCGCGGTCAAGTCGATCAATGCGCGACGGACTCGTATCGCGCCTGATTTTTACGAGGTTATCTAACCTCACCAAACCGCCACGCGACGACGGCACGTACAGCCGGCTGATCGTTCCCACGTCGCGCCGATCGGCTTCGGTGAGTCGCAACTGAACGTCGTAGTCTTCGTTGATCGACTCATCGCGGAAGCGCGAAGCCTCTTCTTCACCGCCAACCATCAGGCGCAGGCTCGTCGCGATATCCGACGTGTCTACGCCGAGATCCGCCGCGCGATCGCGATCGATCACCACGCGCAGCTCAGGCTTGTTTAGTTTCAAAGTGGTATCGGCATCGACGATACCGCCAAGCTGTTTCGATCGTTCGACCAGATCATCTGCATAGCCGGCGAGCGCGACGATGTCAGGACCGCGAAAGACGAAATCGATGTCCGTTCGTCCACCAGTGCCGAAGTTGAACGATTGCGCGTTTCGTACGCCGATACGCATCGGTGCGTATTTCTGAAGGCGACGGCGAACCTCCTGCATCACGTCCTGTTGCGTGTAATTTCCCTTGAAGGCGTTGAATGGATTTCCCTTCTTCGTCTCGGTCCATAACTTGGCAAACGAAAGTATTCGCTCCTCGTGCGGAGCAATGCGGACGTAGGCTCCACCCTGGTTCACGCCACCCAGAAAACTGCCGCCGGACGATGAGAGGACCATTCTTACGCCGGGCGTCTCGAGCATCTCTTTCTCCATCGCCGTGATGGTTTCGTTCATCACTGCGAGGTTGGTGCCCTCCGGCCCGTTAACGCTTACTTCAAACTCCGCTTCGTCGACGTTTGTCGGAATGAACTCCTGCTTCACCGAACGGTAGAGCGGCACGCTCGTAAGCACAACACCGATAGCGAGAAGCGCAACGACAAGTCGATGACGCATCGCGAATGCGAGCAGGTACGCATAGCCACCGTCTATCCAACGATAGAAGCCACGCCGCGAAGCCGGCGCCTCATGACCGCCCTTCGCATCGCTCACGCGAATCAGTCGCGAGCTCATCATCGGCGTCAGCGTGAATGAGACGAGCAAGCTGACCAGGATCGCAACGGCTGCGGTGATGCCGAATTGATACAAGAAACGTCCTGAGATGGACGACATGAAGGAGACGGGCAGAAAGATCACCACGAGCGACAGAGTGGTAGCTAAAACGGCGAGGCCAATGTCTTTGGTCGCCTCCCGCGCTGCTTCTTTTGGTTCTATTCTCTTTTCCTCGATGAAGCGAAAGATGTTTTCGAGAACCACGATCGCGTCGTCGATCACGACGCCAACCATCAACACCAGCGCCAGCATCGTCACGCTGTTGAGCGTGAAGTTGAGCGCGCGCATCATGCCGAAGGTCGAGATCACCGAACACGGAATAGCCACGGCGGCGATCAGTGTCGATCGCCACGAGCGCATGAAGAGCAACACCACCAGGCTGGCGAGAATGCTGCCGAGTACCAGGTGTGTCTGAATCTCGTGAAGGGCGGCTTCGATGTAGCGCGACTGATCTCGGATGACTTCGACTTTGACGTCTTCGGGAAGCTGTGCTGTCACGCGCGGTAATGCTTCCTTGAGACCCTTGATCACCTCGACTGTGTTTGCGCCTGACTGTCGTCTGATGTCGAGGGTGACGGTGGGAACTCCGTTGAGCCGCGAGAACGATCGTTGTTCCTTGGTTCCATCTTCAACGCGGCCGACGTCACGAAGCTTAACCGGAGAACCATTGACGTTCGCGATCACCAGGTCGTTAAACTGGCGCGGGTCGGTAAATCTTCCGAGGGTTCGCAGTGTCAACTCTTCTTTGCCGGTGGTTACATTTCCACCGGGCACGTCAGCATTCTGGCGTTCGAGAGCCTGCCTGATCTGAGAAATCGGAATCTGGTAAGCGGCCAGCCGGTCTGCGTCGATCCAAACATTGATGGCACGGTCGAGACCACCAACCACGCGCACCTCGCCGACGCCGCCGATTCTTTCCAACTGCACGCGCACCGTCTTGTCGGCAAGTTCAGTGAGTTCCCGGAGTGAACGGTCCGCGGAGAGTGCAATTGTCAGAACAGGTGTACTGTCGTTATCAAACTTCTGAATGACGGGCGGTGTAGCATCCTCAGGCAGTTGCCGGCCGAGCGTGTTGACGCGATCGCGCACGTCCTGCGCAGCGGATTCAAGATTGCGATCGAGCTTGAATGTCGCAATAACGATCGACGTGCCCTGGCCCGAAACAGAGCGCAACTCGCTGATGCCGTCGACTGTGTTGACGACTTCCTCGACCTGCTGCGTGATTAATGATTCGACTTCCTCAGGCGCGGCGCCGGGTAATCCGACGCGCACTGAAACAGTAGGAAGGTCAACAGAAGGAAAACGATCTACGCCGAGCCGGAAGAAACCCGCCGCCCCCACGACCACCAGCGACAACACGATCATAGTCGCGAAGACAGGCCGGCGAATACAGATTTCAGCTAGTTTTTGCAATTACTTCTTTTGCCTTTTGTGGCGCTAGTCGACCACTTCGACAGCTTGCCCTGACTGGAGGTTGCCCGGATCGACGATCACTTTTTCGCCGACCGAGATTCCGGAAACGATCTCCGTAAACTCGGCATTGCGACGCCCGGTCGTGATCGGTTTCTCGAGTGCTTTGCCGTTCTGAACGACGATCACTTTCTCGATTCCCGCAAACGTCACGATCGCATTATTCGGCACCGTCACCGCCATCTTCGCGTCGTTCGTCACGATCTCTGCGCGCGCAAATGAACCGGGCCGGAGCTTGCCATTGTTTCGCACGTCAGCTTCGACGACCAGCATTCGATTCTGCTCGGCAATCACCGGGCTGAGTCGCATGATCTTGCCAACATACACGTTCGTATCGCCTTCCACGCTCACGCGAACATCCTGCCCCGTTCGAACAGTTTGTGACTCACGCTCCGGAATCTCGGCGCGCAGTCGTAACGGATCCATTCTGACGACGTTGACAACCGGCGCACCCGCGGCGAGGTATTCACCAACACTGGTGCGCTTCTCCTGAACGATTCCATCGAGCGGAGCAACGACAGCGGTATCTTTTAGTTGCTGCCTCGCGAGTGCCAACTCGGAGCGGCGTTGTGCAAGCACGCCTTGTCGATTTCGAATCTCTTCGTAGGCATCCTGGTAACGACCCTCGGCGACTTTGAACGCAGCGGTAGCGGTATCAAACTCTGCTTTCGCTATCACACCCTGCTCGACCAGTCGTGACGCACGATCGCGATTGTGTCGTGCTTCGTCGAGCACAGCGCGCGCCTGCCGCACAGTTGCGGTCTGTTCAGGATCGACACGATCGTCGGTGCCGTCGGGCGCCAATCCCAAACGCGCCCGCGCCTGGGCCAACGAAGCCTCAGCCTGCTGCACACGCAAACGGTAATCTTCTGAATCTACAAGCGCGATTACCTGGCCGCGAGAGACTGCGGAACCCAGATCCACGTTGATCACGCGGACGCGCCCGGGAACCTTCACGCTGACCGTTGTTTGATCGTAAGCGGCGAGGGTGCCGTTTGCAGTTACTGTCTCACCGAAAGGAGTTTCGGCGACCGCGGTCGTTTTCACCTGGCGAGGCTCGCGTGCTTCGCCCGCACGTCCCTGTCGTTGCGACGCCTGATAGTCACTTTTGCAAGAGGTCAAAAAAAGCGCCGCCGGCAAAAGCGACACTCCTAGTAACAGGAACTTAGCCTTCAACATCCCGAGCAGTTTACCACGCAGGCAGGCCAATCCACAGATTACCCCGATTCGTCTTCTGTAAAGTTTTGTAAAGATCTGTGGTGTCTATTTTCAAGATCCATCTCTGCGTATCTCTGCGATTTCTGCGTTTGTTCCGGCCTTTTAACGCAGAGATCGCAGAGATACGCAGAGGGCCGCAGAGAAAATCAAAAACCTTTCCGAATCAAGTACGACATTTTGATGAATACCGTGCGTGAATTGCGACGAAAACCGGGCACGATCTCCCTCGTGAACGGGTGGCGGCTGTCGTAGTTCAGATCGTCGTTGTAACCCGCATAAAAAGCCGTCCCGGGGCTCGGCGTCCAGCCAAACAGCGCCTGCGATCGCAGACGCGAGTTCATCGTGTTGTAGTCGAGAATCAATCGCGCGAAGGTGGCTTTTGTGAATTGATATGTGCCGCGCGTGGTGAGGATGTTGACATTGAATGCGACGCGGTCAGTGTCGTAGCGCTTGAACCGCTGGCTGTTGACGTTGAACGAAGCGCGCAATTCGTTTGTGGGTTGATAAGTGATGCCGCCGGAAAACTGGAACAGGTTGCCGCGGCCTGGATCGAGTGGGGCGGCAACAGTGCAGATCGCGGGCCGCTTGTCCGCGTCCGTTTCGTTACACTCGCCGGCTGCAACTGCCTCAGACTGAGCCTGGTCATGCGCTAAGGCAATCGGACTGACGCGTGGGTACTTGTCGCCATTCCCAAAGTCGAGATCGAAGTGGCCCCAGCGATGAATCACCTGAGTGTTGAATTGAATTTTCTTACTGAAGTTTGACCCGGCGTAGAACGACAAGTGCTGCTTGCTTGAGGACCGTTCGTTACTCGGACCAGAAAACGTGCACGCAGGGCGTGCCTGGCTCGCCGGTTTTCTCCAGTCGAACCCCGCGGGATCGCAGTTCTTCGCTTCGCGTGTTGGTCCAAACTCGTGATCGAACAGACGCTCGTATCCGGGTTCCCACCAAACGCCCATATAACTGTTGTGTGGCAACTGCAATTCGACCAGGTTCTCGGTTTCCCAGATGTACATCCGGCCCTGCCAGTCGTAATCGACGTGACTGGACGCGTGCCAGTGAAACGAGATGATCTTCTTCTTTGGATTCGGATCGGAGTTGTAGCGGATGAAGAAAGAGTTGAAATTCGAATTGGTGCGCTGGAAGAAGCCGACGTCCGCGCGATAGTCGTTCGTGAATCCTTCGCCGTAGAGTTCCCACCCCCAGTTGCGCCCTGACACGTTGTAATCGCCGGAGTAACCAAATCCGTTGCCGGTGCGATACCTTGTGATGCCGTCGTCAGGATCAAAGAAGAAGTTGCGTGAAGTCGTGCCCAGCGTCTGGAAGTTCACGGTAGTTTGCTTGTTGAGACGAAACCTTCCGTCGATTCCCAGAACTTGATTGTGCTTCTCGATAAAGTTGTAGCTCGTAGCGACCATGCCGAGCGTGTTTTCCTTACCGACATCGCGCTTCAGACGGAGCACGCCGATGTAGGCGTTCTTATCGACGAACCGTTCGTTGTTGCAAACAGTCTCGGGCTTAAGAGCGCGCAGCTCGAGACAAGAAAACAAAGCACCGCGATCGTCGGCGCTGAGATTTCCTGGTCCATTGTCGCTCGCCACCATCACGCCAAAAGTGTTCCGTCCCAACTTGCCCGTTGTTTTTACCGCAACGTCGGGATCCACGATCGCGCGCGTATGGACCGCGGTTATCGGTGTCTGAAAAATCTCGATGCCTTCGAGGAAGAATGGTCGCTTCTCAGGAAAGAAGATCGGGAAACGCTGGTTAGCAGTGACTACGAGCTGATCTGCTTCGACCTGTGCAAAGTCAGGATTGATCGCGAGATCAAGCGTCATCGCCGAACTCGGAATGAGTTTCGCCGTCAGACCGAGATCGAGACCAACTGGCTCATTCACGAGTCGCCCGGGATCGATGGTTCGTTCGAGCGGCGACAGCTTAGGCACGAAGCGGCTGTTCTGCGACACAGTCAAACTCGGAATCAACTCGATCATTCGCTCGACCGAGAGCCCTTCGAGGCCGGTGAGATGTCCGGCCTGGCTCAGGTTGCTGTCGATGCTGCGGTTGAACGGCATCCATGAATCGAGCTCGTTTTCAAAGCGCTTGATGCGGCGGAAAAAATGTGCCCCCCACAGTTTTCCCTTGCCCGCTTCGAATCGAAGTGACTTGAACGGAATCGCGATCTCGACGTTGAAACCGCTCTCGTGAACGATGCCCTTCGACTCCATCAACAAGTCGACACTGAAGTCTTCGCCGCGTCCTTCGGTGATGATTCCGTCGCCCTGGATTCCGAGTGGATTGAAAAAGATTTCGAAAGCTTTTCGTTTGTCGTTGAACGTGTCGAGCATGAACCCGACGTAGTCGTCCTGAAAAATGTTGTCGCGCTTCGCGACTGTCGCACGAACTTTGTCAGGCTCGTCAGTGGCTTTGAAAGCGATGTAGAGAAACTGCGGATCGAAGCCGATCAGGACTTCTGTTGCGCGAGATGGCGGAATGTTGTCGCCGGGCTGAATCTGGTAGAAGTCTTTCAGCACGACGGCTTTTTGCCAGACGTCATCGTCAAGCTTGCCGTCGATGACGGGTGGTTTCTCAAACTTCGGAATCGTTACGGGCTGTGACTTCTCAGGCGGGAGAACAAAACTGCCTTTTGCGGGCGCGGTGACCGTCTGAGCCTGCGCGCAAAAAGCGGCGGCGCACAGAACGATCAGCATACTCCCTGGAAGCTGGGTAATTTTCATAAAGCTCTTTCGATCAGTCTTCCAGAGCGCAGATCACTTACCGGTTCATGCTCACCTCAGTGCAACCTGTGTCTCCTTTCAAGAGGACCACAGAGACACAAAGCAGACACAGATGGCACACTTACTTCTTCGGGCGAAGCAGAATTCTTCCCTCGCCGGTCTTGAGCACGAATATCGTTCCGCCGTTGCCGATTTTCCAGCGCTTGACGCGTGGCGAAAGCGTAACGTCCTCAGCCACGACAAAACCCTCGTTACTGATTTCGTCGGGAGCGTTCGTCTCGATTGTGAAACTCGAACCGGCCGGCACTGTTAACGAAATCTCACCCTCTCCGGTTCTGGCTGAAACCGCATTGAAGTTACCGTCCAGAGCGATCGCGCCGTCGCCAGTGCGCGCATCCACCTGGCCGTCAAACTTAATCACCCGGATCAGACCGTCGCCGGTGTTCAACTGAAGCTGTCCGCCGCCATTCGCGACCTCGATCGGTCCATCACCGGAACGAAGCGTGATTTGACCCGTGACTCCGTCGAGGTTTAGCGCGCCATCACCAGACGAAACGTGCAGAGAGGTTTGTCGCGGGACGTTAACGTCCAGGTTAACGCTGCCGTCCTCATTTCCTTCCTCGCTCCTGGCATTGATCGTGATCACCTGTCCCTGTTGCTGTGCGTCGACCGTGATCTGCTTGAGGCTCTCGTCGTCGTGTGCGCTCTTGGTCGCGGTGAAGCTCACTTCCGGTTTGTCCCAACCGTGAATTGTGACGCGGCCATCGAACGTATTAATCGTGACGCGCGGCGAACCTGAGACGCTAAATGTTCGCGACTCCTGAGAGGTGATGTGTTTACTCGAATTCTCGATCCTCACCCGATTGACGGTTTCGATCCGCTGAGTGCGCGCGTTCTCGCGTGCAACTTCGCGTTGCGCTCGCTCGAGTTCCTTTTGGGCGTCGCGCATCGCGATTGCGACTTGTCTCTGCGCATCGCGCTGCGCCTCCCGTGCAACTCGTGCACTCTCGCGACCCGCGCGGACGATCTCCCCTACATCAACCTGAACGTCCGGGTTTACTTCGATGTCGGCGTCTGGGCTGTTCCCCTCATTCGGCGCAGACGCACCCGGGCTCAGCGGCAGTCCATCCTGCGCGTTGCTGATCGTAATACCACCATTCACGTTCCCGAGCTTGATCTTTGTACCACCGTTGCCAATCTGACCGTCGAGACTGTGTCCGACGTACTCGCCGTCTTTGACTTTCAAACCGAACGAGTTCGAGATGCCGCCGTGAACCGTGCCCGCACGAACCGCGGCATTTGCGTTGGAAGGAATGATCAGCGTCAGGTTTCCATTCACCGAGCTCAAATTGATCGGCCTCGCCTCGTTAAGCTGCGTGAACGTAGCCTGCAATGGACCATTGACCGTCGAGAGTCTTGCATCGCCCATCAGGCCACGCGCGTTAACACGCCCGTTGATCGACGACGCTTTGACGTTTCCTTCAACACCGTCGATGTCGAGATGCCCGTTAATCAGCTCGATCGAGTCGAGCGTCGCCTTACGCGGAATAGTCAACGTGTACTCGACGATGGCTGGATTGTCGTAACGTCCCTCACCACTGCGAAAATTCTGATTCTCGTCCGGGTATTCGGTCTTGATCCTGATGCTCTCTTCGGTTGACGTGACTTCTATCCGCGCCTCTGCGAGTCGACTCTGACGATACGCTTTTTTCACCGCATCGACCTGGACCGCTGGACGATCCCAGACTTTGATCGTTACGCCGCCATTTATATTTTCGAGACCGACGCGACCGGTCGCCGATAGTGGATACGTTTGATGAAACTCCTCGCGCAAATCCTGGGTCGGTTCACCGGGGCAAGGGGGATCGGATGGGTCGGTTAATGGAACTGGTATGAGTTCCTGTCGGGCGCTGCCCGTCGCCGTGGCAACACTGGTGGTGCCATTGCTTGACAGGGCGGCGATTAGCAGAGTTGTAGTGATCAGAGTCTTAATTAACATTGTCTCTTGTCCAGTCAGTACCGAGCGGGTTAGCGCCGGGTCTATTTTGTATTAACTTGCAATGCGTAGATAGAAACTACGGTTCAGGGTCTTAAAAATTTCACGATCGCGAGGGTTGAATCTGAATGTGTCGTGCTGCCGGGTCCTCATTTTGAACACCGGAGCAGCATCGTGGTCCGAGGGGATTGTAAATTCAAATGCCACTGGATCGATATCGACTTGAGGGAGCCTCTTCAGCTTAGCGACGGCGCGGTTAACAGGTCTCTCGACCTTCGCTAAATCAATTACCTGAGACGGACGCGGCACCACAGCTCGCGGCGCTTTCTCCTGTTCGAGCCAGGGAAGGTCTACTGACGGAAGCGACTGCTTGATTTCACATGTCTGCGCGGGTGCGACCTCGACTTTGACGATCGCCTGCGGGAGCTCGGGTGTTTGTGGCGGAATCGGATTCGGGGCGACACTTTCTGCCAATTGGCCGGCAAGGCGACTCGCGTCGAGCGCGAACTGCTGGATCTGGTTCAACTCCTTCATAGCGCTCGAAAACGCCGTCAGACCCACCGCCAAAATTAGCATCACTTTGTATCGCATCTCTTCGCCACCCCTTAACTTTTAAGGCCGAGAGCAGTTAGTTCTGAAACAACCGTTCCAACCACCCTCGGCCCTTCTGCGTTGCTCTATAGTCAGAACACCGACCTGTGGGAGCTTGTGGCAATAAATTTAGCCACAAAAGGCACAAAACGCACAAAAGTTCTTTCTTGTGCTTTTTGTGCCTTTTTGTGGCTAGATCTTCTTGAGGCGAACGGTGCCACCGAAGGAAGCGACGGAGATCGTGGCGTCCCCTGAGCCGCAGATCGCATTCACACGCCGCAGCGCGTAAGACGGTGCGATTACTATTGGCCTTTGGGGCGGGATCGGGGCGATAACTGGTCCACCCTTAGCTGCTGGTTTGTCTTTTACGGCCGCTTTGTCTTTATCTGCGGGTTTGTCTTTAACCGGCGGAGGCTTTGGGGTGGGTGGTGGAGTGGTATCGTTAACGAAGGTCAGTTTGAAATCAGAAATGATGCGCTGCTTCTCAGAAACCTTTGCATTTAGTTGAAAAGACGCGTCATGCGGCAACTCAAAAACGAGATCGCCGGTCATGTTTGTAAACGCGTAGAAGCCCGATTTTGCCAATGGACCCGTCATCGTGACGGTACCGTTCACGGTCTTGGCATTGACTTTGAAATTACCGACTCGATCCAACTGAATATCGCCGCTGACCGTCCCCACCTCGAAAGTATCTTCAGGCGTGATCGGGCGGATGTTAACTGCCTCGACACCACCGCCCGCGGAACTCAGGTTCACGCGGCCGCTCGAATCTTTCAGAACAATGCTGCCCCCGACACTCCCGGCCTCGACGAGTTTCGTGGCGCGTTCGATCGTGATGTCGCCGTTCTGCGAACCTGCGTAGGCCGCGGCGACTCCGGAAATACTGATGTCGCCGTCACGCGTCTGAACCTGAACAGTCGCACCGGCCGGCACTTCCATCTCGACGTCCGCAAAAGCCTGGCAATCGAGTGTCGCGTTTCTGATCCCGCCCTTTTGCATCACCATTACATCGACGCGAGTCGGAGGCTTTGAAGCGTCTTTGGTTCTGTCGATCCGGCGAAAATCGAGTTGCGCGGCGCCCAGCGAGCGAACGCGAACCTCATTTTTCTCCCAGCCATGAACCGTCAGCGTGCCGGACGCAACACAAAGAGTGACAGTGGCTTCCGGGGCCACGGTGAGCGATCTCTCGATCTTCTCTCCCGGTTGTGGGGCTTTGCTATCGTCGTGTGCGGAGGTTGAACCTGCCAGAGAGACGATGAGGCCGACTAAGGCTGACAGCGCGAACAAGTTTTTGATCAACTTAGGACCGGGCCTTTCAGTGTCCACGCCCCCCACTCAAACGCGCGTCAGCAATCGTGTTGAGAAGGTCCACTTTGCTTTGGTAGGCAGCAAACATGAAATCGGCCGCGTCAGAATCGTTTGGATTACTCTTTGCAGCAGTGCGAGTAGCGACAATAGCACGGTCGACCACGGCGAGGTTGCGTTCATACTCGACCTGCAATGACGGTCTCATAGCCTTTTTGTTCGACTTGATCGTGGAATCGAGTCGGGCAATGGTTTTCAGATACGAGCGCTCACCCGGGAGGAGCTTCACGGGCTGGATTTTCGGAGCGGAAGTTGTCGAAGTTCTGTTCGGACGGACGGTTCCAACGGATCTCGATGGCACACTTGCGACGATGGGAGCCGGTGCAGTGTTTTGCACGTCAACAGGTGTCGTGACTTGCGGTGGGTTGGTTTTGGCTGGAACTGTTGCCGCGACTTCCGGAGGTGCTGACACTTGAACCGGCTTAGTTCGCATCATCAACGCTCCGATAATCGCGGCAAACGCCAACACAACCGCCAGACTTGCAAAGCCGAGAGTTCGCTGTGTTCCGAAGTTCAGGAGACTGCTGAAGAAAGCTGCGAGGCCGCTGCGTTTATCTGTTGTTTGCGCGAATGAAACGCGCTCACCCAAAACCGCCGCATCGATGCGCTGGCGCAGCCGTTCGGTCGGCACACTCGCCTCAAACTCTGCCCCCAAAGCCGTTGTTAAGAAGGCCGACTCTTCTTCCAACTCGCGCGCCGCAGCCGCACACGTCACACATGAAGCCAGGTGCGAGGTAACGCTTTCCATCGTGTCGATGGAGAGCTCCCCGTCGAAATAGCTTTGCAGCTTTGCCTCGTCCAAACACCGTGTCATCGCTTGCCTCCGATTTTCCCGTAAACCCTCGCAAACTCTTTTCGCCCGCGTGCCACCAAACTACCTACGTTCGTCTCTTTGAGCGACAAACTGGTGGCGATCTCACGGTATGAGAGTCCCTGCTGTTTCAAAAGCAGGCAGCTTCTCATTGGCTCTTTTATTTTGTCTAAAGCGCGGCGAGCTTCCTCGATTGCCATTCGGCGTTCGTAGTCTTCTTCCGGCGCGTCGACAAAAAAGCCTGTTTCTGCGTTGCTCTTTTGATATTCGTTGTCGCGAACCATCGAGCGGCTTTGACCCCGCAAGGTGTTTCGCGCCACGTTAAGAGTCACGCGCAGAAGCCACGCCCGCAGTAAATCCTCCCCGGGCGTGGAGTTGAGATTGCGATAAAGTCGTAAAAACACCTCCTGCGTCACGTCTTCGGCAAGGGCCGAATCGCGAACGACAGCTCTAGCCGTCCTAAAGACGGCGCGGTGATGGAGGGTAAACGCTTCGTCGAAACTGAGCGGACTTACCGCCTCAGTCCCGATGTCGTTAGGCATGGACTCGATCAAAGCTCTAGCTTGTCCGTTCATCAATCACCGCTCTCTCAACAGTGCAAACACCGCAAACTGCTGACTTGTGGCAAGTTTGTGCCGAGCCAGGAAGAATGCGGTATTTAGGGCTGTATTGTAGTCGCGAACCCCGTTCTGCACCAATATTCTGAAACAGAATTGAGCGGTGACTGTCTAGTTAGTGTCGAAAAGTTGCGACTCGTTTCTGAACGTGTTGACGAATGGGAAAGTTCAGACGTTAACAACAGCCACAAAGAAGCACAAAAAGGAGCACAAAAACGATAAACATCGAAGTCCATGAACTGTACCTACAAGGAGGGTCATCAAATGGGGCGTAAAATCACTTGGTACCTGTGTTCTGCCTTAATAAGCTACTTCTAAAATCAAGCCACTTGTTCTTATGTGCCTTTTTGTGGCTATAATTCCCATCCTTTGAATCAACCACTTCAAGACAGTGTGTTTATGCGGGCGTGTCGGCGGGAGTCGGTTCCTTACACACCGATCTGGCTGATGCGGCAGGCCGGGCGTTATATGCGCGAGTATCGAGAGGTGCGCGCGAAGACGACGTTCCTCGAGTTGTGCAAGACGCCTTCCCTGGCGGCGGAAGTGACGGTGACGGCTGCGGAGCGCCTGGGCGTCGATGCGGCGATCATTTTTGCCGACATACTGCTGATCCTGGAGCCGATGGGAGTTGAGCTGGAGTTTGCTGAAGGCGAGGGGCCGGTCATTCACAATCCGGTGCGGAGGGCGGCTGATGTCGAGCGGTTGCGCGAGGTTGAAGACGTAAACGCGCTCGAGTTCGTTTATGAAGCGATCAGGCAGACGCGGCGTGCGCTCAAGCCTGACGTTCCGCTCATCGGGTTTTGCGGTGCGCCGTTCACACTTGCGTCATACCTCATCGAAGGCGGCGGGTCGAAGAATTATGTCCATACTAAGCAGTTGATGTATGACGATGCCGGAGCGTGGCACGCGATGATGTCGCTGATCGCGCGAGCGCTCGGGAGTTATCTGAACGCGCAGATCGAAGCGGGCGCGCAGGCGGTGCAGTTGTTTGATTCGTGGGTGGGGTGTTTGAGTCCGGATGATTATCGTGAGTTCGTGCTGCCTCACACGCGAGCAGTGATAAGCAATGTGACGGCGGGAGTTCCTGTAATTCATTTCGGCACGGGAACAGGGGCGCTCCTGGAGTTGATGCGTGAAGCTGGAGGGGATGTAATCGGACTCGACTGGCGTGTGCGGCTCGATGATGGCTGGCGACGCGTCGGTCACGAGGTCGCAGTGATGGGGAATCTCGATCCGGTTGCGTTGTTTGCGAAACAAGAAGCGCTGCGCTCGCAAGCGAAACGGATTTTGGATCAAGCCGGCGGCCACCCAGGACACGTCTTCAACCTCGGGCACGGCATCCTTCCGCATACACCCGTGGAAAACGTGATCGCGCTGGTCGACATGGTTCATGAAATGAGTGCGAGATGAGCCACGGATTACACGGAGTTAAAGCGGATTATGATGCTTTGCTCGTGGTGTCGTTTGGTGGGCCGGAGGGAATGGATGATGTGAGTCCGTTCCTTGAGAACGTGTTGCGGGGTCGCAATGTGCCGCGCGAGCGGATGCTCCAGGTGGCGCACCATTACGAACGGTTCGGCGGCGTGAGTCCGATCAATCAACAGAATCGAGATTTGATTGCGGCCGTAGGAAGAGAGTTGGAGACGAACGGGCCGCGGCTTCCAATTTACTGGGGCAATCGGAACTGGCATCCTCTGCTGCCTGACACGATTCGACGAATGGCATCTGATGGTGTGCGGAACGCGCTGGCTTTTGTTACGTCGGCTTATAGTTCGTATTCGAGTTGTCGTCAGTATCTTCAGAACATCGCCGACGCGCAGGCTCAGGTTGGACCAACTGCGCCGAGAGTCGAGAAGCTAAGAGCGTTCTACAACCATCCGCTTTTTATCGAAGCGAACGTCGAGCACATTCGTGACGCGTGGCAGCAACTGAAGAATCCCGCATCCGCGCAGCTTGTGTTCACGGCGCACAGCATTCCCGAGTCGATGGCTGCGAACTGTGATTACACAGCTCAGCTCAGGCAAACGGGAACCTTGATTGCGCAGGCGTTGAATATTGAGAACTGGGCGCTCGTTTATCAAAGTCGCAGTGGCTCGCCGTCTCAGCCGTGGCTGGGACCGGATGTTTGCGATCACTTGAAAACACTGCGCGCGGCGGGCGTCGAAGAGGTTGTCATTGCGCCGATCGGGTTTGTTTCCGATCACATGGAGGTGGTTTACGATCTCGATGTCGAGGCGAAGAGAGTCGCGGAAGAGATTGGGATGAATCTCGTGAGGGCCAGGACTGCGGGGGCACATCCGGCATTCGTGAAGATGATTCGCGAACTGATGCTCGAGCGAATCAATGACGTGGTGGCAGGAAATGTCTGCGCGCTCGATTGTTGCCGCATCAGTTAGACAGGATTTACATGATTGGTGGCAGGATGAGGAGGATTGTCGTTATCGGAGGGGGCGTTTCTGGACTTGCCGCCGCGCACCGCGTGCTCGAGTTCGGGCATCACGTCACGCTCCTCGAGGCCTCTTCACGACTCGGCGGGACGATCCAGACTACTCACCGCGATGGTTTTCTTCTCGAGCGTGGACCGGATTCCTTCATCTCGGAAAAACCCGAAGCGCTGCAACTCGCAAAGCGATTAGGTCTCGAGTCGCAACTCATTCAAACCAATGAAGAATATCGTCGCAGTTTCATCGTAGGAAACGGGCGACTGCGTGCCGTGCCGGAAGGGTTTCAGTTGCTCGCGCCATCGCGTCTGTGGCCGTTTCTGACGAGCGATATCTTTAGTCTTGGCGCGAAAGCACGAATCGCAATGGATCTTTTTCTGCCACGAAAAGGCACTAACGGAACGCAAGATGAATCGCTTGCCAGCTTCGTGCGCCGGCGACTCGGCCAGGAGGCGCTGGACCGCATGGCCCAACCGATGGTCGGTGGGATTTATACTGCCGATCCGGAAACCTTGAGCCTGCGAGCGACACTGCCTCGCTTCTTAGACATGGAGCGAGAACATCGAAGCCTCATTCTCGCAATGCTCCGGCAAGGTCAGGCGCAGAAGAGCGGGACCAGCGGTGCACGCTACAGTCTGTTTCTTTCGTTTGATCGTGGGATGCAGGTATTAGTTGATGAACTTGGAAGTCTCAAAGCAGACGTTCGATTGAATGCACGAGTTGAGAGTCTGAAATTCGACCGGACCTGGACCATCACCACGAATGCCGGCGAGCAGTTCGAAGCTGAATCGGTGTGCCTTGCAGTGCCGGCGTATATCGCTGCGTCGTTACTCAATGGAAGCGTGGCTGCCAAACTCAACCAGATCAAATACGCCTCAACAGCCACGATCAACTTCGCTTACAAACGATCCGACGTCAATCATCCGCTCAACGGATTCGGCTTCGTCGTTCCACTCACCGAGAAAAGATCTCTAATAGCCTGCACGTTCAGCAGCGTGAAGTTTTCCGGACGCGCTCCGTCGGGACACGTGCTGCTCCGCGCGTTTGCGGGTGGCGCGTTACAACCCGAGATCTTCGCTCTTGACGAGTCGGAGATGGCCGCCCGAGTCGAAGCCGACCTCCGCGAATTGTTAGGCATCAACGCAAACCCGCTATTTACTGAAGTCGCAAAGTGGGAACGATCGATGCCTCAGTATGAGGTGGGCCATCTGGATCGTGTCGACGAGATTGAAAAGGAACTCAGCAAACTGCCCGGCCTGACGTTCGCCGGCAATGCTTATCGCGGCGCGGGCATTCCCGATTGCATTCGCAGCGGCCAATCCGCGGCCGAGTCGATCCTTACTTACCTAAAGCCTCCACCCACTCCGCATTAGTCTGCATCAATGGCCGGAACGCTTCGCGCGGTACAGTCATCTCGATGTGCATGTTGTCGTCCGTATTGATCTTCGCGCCAGCTACCGCTGGTCCGAGTCTGGATTCATCACAAACAAACCAACTCGTGATGTCGGCTTCCGTCTTCAGGTCGACTTTAGTGAAGTCGATCGTCATGCGCGGGTCCTGCCAGCGTTCATTTACGTGGTCCATATTCAGCGGCCGGTTGCTCCCAACGAGGATCAGATCCTTGCCCTTGTTCAAACCACCAACACGAAACATTAGCACGTGCGGAAACACCGATCTGTACGTCGCCAGCACCGAACGCAGACTCTCGTTTGAGAGCTGGTAGATCTGCACCCACTGCACAAATACGCCTTCATCCGTCAAACGAGAGCGGCCGAGTTCGAAGAATTCCTGTGTAAACAAGTTCGCCACACCCGGTACCCACGGATGGCTCGGTTCGCTCACGATGATGTCGTAGCGATTCGGAGTGACACGCAGGAAAGCTCGCGCGTCGTCGATGATCAACTTGAGGCGCGGATCGTCGAGAGGTCGATAGTTGACGTGATTGAAATACGCCGATGCAGCAACAGTCGCGGGCTCGAGTTCGACACACGTCACAGACTGAATCGGCGACTTCAGCATCGCACCGACGGTAATTCCCGTCGCATATCCGATGATCAAACCGTTATCGATCCGCGGTGCAATGAGCAGTGGAATGCGACCGAGCATCGTCTGTGTGGGCATGTCGAAAACACTGTCGGAAGCATTGGTGCGACCGTTGATCGCCAGCGAAACAGTGTTCTGATCCTTACGCACGGAGACGGTCGCAGTCGGACCTTCCTGGTACCAAATCAGCTCGTGAACTTCGGGTTTGTCTGGCTCGCGTGCCTCGGCCTTCGTTCCCTCGCGTGTTTGCGCGAGCACTCGCACGAGACTGTCGTAAGCGCCGATCGAGAGGTCCGCAAGATTCATCGGCGGCGCGAGGAGGAAGAGCACGATCGCGAAAACGGGTATCAAGCCGATCGCCAGGCTCCGCTTCAACGCGGGATCTTTCGTGGCCTCACTCGGTTTATAAGCGACACCCGCCACCACGAGGCAAAAAGTCGCCGCCAGTAGCAACGTAAACCGGGTACTCGTTTTCGGAATCAACACGAACCCCGCCATGAAAGCGCCTGCGATCGCGCCGATCGTATTGACTGCATAACTGCGGCCCACGCGCGCCACCGCTCGTACTTGGTCGGCGCTGGCCCAAACAAGAACCAGCGGCATCACCATGCCCATCAAATACGCAGG
>Ga0105237_10001345_pt1 | contig 32570 bp, 35 predicted proteins | sample KBSC24metaG_FD_81520 | JGI IMG/M metagenome (GOLD analysis project Ga0105237, IMG submission 81520) | Corn rhizosphere microbial communities from Kellogg Biological Station, Michigan, USA - KBS C2-4 metaG | ecosystem: Host-associated > Plants > Roots > Rhizosphere > Soil | place: Michigan, USA... | reverse complement strand
GTTGATTGGTATGTTTATGGCAAAACATCAAATTTATCAGGTTTTGGTGTAGATTGGTCGGACTGGGTGAAGTTTTCCTGCCAGACCACTGCAAATAAGATAAAATATTACATTAACGACAAGCAAGTGTTTGAATTTCATAAACCGGATAAAGGCGTAAAAATAGTAGGCCTTGGCTTTGGTTTCCAGGGGACTGGTTCGGTAAGAAATATCGAGTTAAAAGGTGGCGATGGTACAGCGTTTAAAGCGTTTTGACGATCTTGACATTCAGCATTGGTTAATTTGTAACATTTCTAATACAATCTATCTCCAAAAACAACGTTCTATAGCAATTCCCCTGATAAGATACTTAACATTTACCTATGAAGACGGGAAGTATTACTGTTTTATCCTGCGTTTTGTTACTGTTGGGCAGCTGTGCGAAAAAGCAGGCCACTACGCCTGTAATTAAAAACAGCGGCGATACTACGACAAAAATTACCACCGGCAGCACCTGCAATGCAAAAGTAGCTGACGTTGAAAACATGACCATCTTCCCTGCAGACAATGCCTGGAACCAGGATGTCTCTGCCGCACCAGTCGACCCATATAGCAGCCAGATTATCGCTACCATAAGTGCATCACGCTTAAAAGCCGATTTCGGCAGTGGCTTGTATGAGGGAGTGCCGATAGGCATACCGTTTGATGTGGTTTGCGGCAGCCAGCCAAAGGTTAAGGTTACTTTTCGCGCTAACCAAAATGATGGTAATTACGGCAGTGAAAGCGACCCGGGGCCATATCCAATTCCATCAAATGCGCATATCGAGGGCAACGGCATCGGCGATTCGCATGTAATTGTAGTCGACCGGGACAACAGTATGTTGTATGAATTATACAACGCCAGCTACAGCGGCGGCAAGTGGGGCGCATCCAGCGGTGCGATATTCAATCTAAAATCGAACGCATTGCGCAAAGCAGGCTGGACTTCGGCCGATGCCGCAGGATTGCCCATCTTTCCCGGGCTGGTGCGCTATGATGAAGTTTTAAAAGGCACCATTGACCATGCTATACGTTTCACGCTGCAATCAGCATACGTAAAGCCGGCCTACATAGCGCCTGCACGACATAGTGTTAACAGCCATGGCGGGCAATATTCATTACCATTCGGCGCCAAAATAAGGCTTAAAGCAAGCTTTAATATTACCGGATATTCGGCCCGACTCCAGGTAATCTTAAAAGCCATGAAGAAGTATGGGTTGATACTGGCAGATATCGGCAGCAATATGTACATCAGCGGCGCACCCGATAGCAGGTGGAATAATGATGAATTACAAAAACTGGGTAATGTTAAGGCCTCGGATTTTGAGGTGGTTAAGTTTAATTAAATTTACCACAAACTTTTTAGGCCTAAAAAATCATAATCTGCAAGCCTGCTATCTTTACTGATAAAGATAAGTTTCTTGCTTATGGACTGCCAAATCAGCATTCTATCGAAAGGATCTTTGTGCTTCGTTAAGGGAAGTTTATGGTGATTGGCCGCCTCGGCGGCAGAAAGAGGTAATAATTCGAATCCTAATTGTAAAGCTAATTCAGGCAGGGCTTCGGGAGAAATTCCGTCGATATTTAACTTCCCAATGGAAAATTTTAATGAAATCTCCCAAAAAGTAACAGCGCTTATATAAATAATGTTAGCAGGATTTTCGAGTGTAAGTCTCACTTGCTGTGACAATTTGCTTTTTTCTGATATAGCCCAGATGAAAGCATGGGTATCAAGCAAATAATTCATAATCCAAGAAATTCCTCATCTGTTATCTCAAAGTCGTTATCGAAGCTAAAGGTGGCCTTCCCTTCAAGGATGCCTAATTTGCGTTTGGGCTGCTGCGGCATTTCAGGTAAAAAATATCCAACAATCTCCTTTTTCTTTCCAAAGGTTACCGCAATTTTCTCGCCTGCTTTTACTTGCTCAAGCACATCTGAAAAATGGGTTTTAAATTCACCGACAGACATTGTTTTCATATTCAAATATAAATTTATTTGTCAAGTTGTCAAGATTTTTTACATGTGTTCCACTGGATGTCTCTTAGCCGGTACCATCATCAAATACGAATAAATCGCATCAACCTCTTTATCGGTCAGGTATTCAAATTTTTCCATTGGCGGGCGTAGCTTATGATGAGGCGCCTGACCGTCCTTTAAGGCCCGGCGAAAATCCTCTTTGGTATAATTGCCGATACCAGTATTCTTGTCAGGCGTAATGTTCGATGCCTTTATCTCTTTACCACCTTCACCTTTCAGGATTGCGCCACCTGCAAGGTAACCACTGGTTTGCTCAGGGTTTACTGAATTTAATGATTTTAAACTTTTGGAGTGACAATGATAGCAGCCAACGTTATCGACCAGGTAACGCCCTAAAGCAACCGGGCTGTTTTCTGATGGCCGTTTTACATTAGTGCGGTATGAAGCAGGGTTAGCTTTGAATGCATTATATGTTTTACCGATGACGTTATAATGTGTAAGGCCGACCGTAGTATCCGCAGCGCGAACTGACGGATCATCAGAACGCAGGAAAGCGATAATATCGTTAATATCATCATCCGCCATATTAGGGCGCAGCATATAGTTAAGGAAGCGCCCATCTTTAGCAATGCCGGTCTTTAACAGATACCTGATTTCGGCATCGGTATATTTGGGGGCGATACCATGCGTTTTTGAATGCGTCAGGTTGGCCGAGAAAACCTTGCCTGCTATGGGTGGTACATCGTTCATCGGATTTCCGGCGAATTTATGCAGACCGCGATTATAATGACAGCCTGCGCAAATGGTGAAAGTTAGCGCTTTGCCATGCGCAAGGTTTGAGGGTGAGGCCATGGCTTTGTAATCACTTGTGGTTGTATCGAAATGAGTTTTACAGCTGATGATGGCCACTACCGAAAGAATAACGGCCGGTATGATGATGTTTTTATTTTTCATTATCGGGTGATCTATTTATAATTACATCATCGGTGGCGTAAATGTTTGTTTTTTAAAACAGTTGCCATTTCTTTAATATATTAGTGGGCAAATCAGGACAGCAATGAAAATAGTTTTGGCTTTGTTTTTTTGCTTTCTCCATTTATCTTTTTCAAAAAAAGTTAGCAACCCTTATCTAAAACTGAAATTTGATAAGGTAATGATGTATGACTTTTCAGGCGTAAAAGACTGGAATCAATATATTGTTGATGATAAAGGTAAGCTTGCAACTTCTGTTACAAAAGCGACCGTGCTTGATAATAAAATTGTAACTGAATTTAATGCAAAATTGGGAGATAAGCATTCGTTCGGAGCTGGCAAAGCTGCCTGTTTCGATCCTCATTTGGGCTTCGTTTATTATTTACACGAGAAGATTGTCGCTTATATAACGATTTGCCTGGATTGCAACGTCCTTGTGTCCAGCTTGCCGCTTGAGGCTCAAAAACAAGGAAGGGTTGGCGAAGGTAAAGATGTCTATTATATGGCCGATGGACCCAGCCCTGCGCTCCGGTCGTTTTTAAACGGCCTTTTAAAGAAATATAACTTCTCGCATCAATTGAGAAACTGAAATATTTTTCCCTACTTTTAACCCACCATGGAACCTAAAAACAATCCAAGAACCATCCGCGCCTGGGCATTTTTCGACTGGGCTAACTCGGCTTATAACCTTGTAATTACCTCAACGATTTTCCCTGCATATTATGTGGCGCAAACCGCAAACGCGGCCACTCACGACCAGGTATCGTTCTTCGGCTTTAAATTTATAAATACTGCCTTGTCTAACTATGCGCTGGCAGCAGCTTACCTGGTAATGGCAATATTGCTGCCTATCCTTACGTCCATCGCTGATTATCGCGGTAACAAACGGATTTTCATGCGGTTTTTTACCTGGATTGGCGCGCTATCCTGCTGTGGCTTATTCTTTTTTGACAGCAGTAATCTTGAATTCGGTATTATATGTTTTGCGCTGGCGGCTATTGGCTACGCCGGTGGATTTGTGTTCTACAACTCTTATCTCCCCGAGATTGCTACCCTCGATATGCAGGATAAAGTAAGCGCCAAAGGTTTTACTTACGGCTATATAGGCAGCGTGATATTGCAGGTTATCTGCCTTGTCTTTGTGCTAAAGCCAGACCTGTTCCATTTGACACCAAAATCTGCGGCACAGCTATCGTTTTTATTGGTTGGCCTTTGGTGGATTGGTTTTTCCCATATTCCTTTCTCTGTGCTGCCCAAAGGTAGTCCCAATGCGCAGCCAAGGTATAGCAACATAATCAAGGGTGGGTTCCTGGAGCTCGGCCACGTTTGGAAAAAAATCCAAAAGATGCCGCTTACCAAACGCTTCCTGTCTGCATTCTTTTTCTATTCAATGGGGGTACAAACTATTATGTTGGTGGCAGCGGGCTTTGGCGCCAAAGAACTGCACATGGAAACCAGCGGCTTGATAGAGATTATCCTGATTATACAATTGGTAGCCATCGGCGGCGCAACCTTGATGTCGTACTTGTCCGGCATATACGGCAACGTCAAAGTACTTGCCGGAACCGTGGTGATATGGATATTGGCCTGTATTGCAGCTTACTTCACCACTACAGTAACCGAATTCTTCGGTCTTGCGATTGTTGTAGGGTTGGTAATGGGTGGGATACAGTCGCTGTCACGGTCTACTTACGCAAAATATTTGCCGCAGGACATTCCGGATACTGCCTCATTCTTTAGCTTTTATGATGTTACCGAAAAGCTGGCAATAGTGGGAGGGATGGCGAGCTTTGCTTTTATCGAGGAGTTGACTGGCGGTATGCGTAACTCTGCGCTTGCGCTGGCTATATATTTTGTTTTAGGATTGATTTTCTTACTTTCTTTACAGGCAAAGCATAATAAACTTGATAAAAATTCTGATTTTAGCGGTTTACAAAATCAGAGCTGATGAAGGTTGAGTTATTTATCCCATGTTTTATTGACCAGTTATTTCCTGAAACAGCTTTTAATACCTTGAAGGTATTGCAAAAGGCAGGCTGCGAGGTTAGCTATAACCCGGAGCAAACCTGCTGCGGTCAGCCGGCGTTTAATGCGGGTTTTTGGGATGACGCCAAGACAGTAGGCAGTAAATTTCTGAATTATTTTTCGGAAGACAGTGTTATTATAGCGCCGTCCGCTTCATGCACAGGCATGGTAAAAAACTACTATAACGACCTGTTTACCAATACCGCGCAGCACAATAAATGCCGGGCGATACAGGGCAATATTTACGAGTTGTCGGATTTTTTGGTAAACATCCTCCAGGTGGATTATTTCGGCGCCGAGTTGGATGGCCGGGCGGTTTATCATGATAGTTGCGCCGGTTTGCGGGAATGTCACATCAAAGCCGAGCCACGTCAATTGCTATCAAAAGTACTGGGACTTGAGCTGCTTGATTTAAACGAAGGCGAGACTTGTTGTGGTTTCGGCGGTACATTTGCTGTTAAGTTTGATGCGATCTCCACAGCCATGGCCCAGCAAAAAGTGGATAATGCGCTGGCCGTTGAAGCAGATTATATTATTTCGACGGATGCCTCCTGCCTGATGCACTTGCAGAGTTATATCGACAAAAATATGATACCACTTAAAACGTACCATATTGCTGATGTGCTGGCGATGGGTTGGGGAAACGTATAAAGAGATTTCGGAATTTTTCAGATTCTGTATGTTTTTATCGGCCTTCAAGAGGGCTTCGCCGTTCGGAAGTTCGATTTCGGAATTTTCTGGCGAACCAAATTAATTCCGTTCAATATCCAATATCTCATCGTTTTTCTGCATCGACGCTAATTTAGCCTTCGAAATACCGTACGATGTTGAATCGTCATAGCCTTTTACTGCAACATTGTCGAGGTCGCTTTCCTGGTTTGTCTGGTATTTACTCGCTATAAAGAAAACGCTATCCCGCTCTACTTTTAAGACCTTATATAGTACGTATTCGTTTTCTTTCAATTTTACATGGAAAACATCGTTTGCTTTCGGTGCCAGTACCAATTTGCTCACTCTTTCGGCCTGTTGCTGACCGTGTATCACAACCCATGTTATAAGTATTGCCAATAGCGCTGCACCGCTGAATGTCCATAGGGGCACCCTTGTTTGCGCCTTTACATTTTCATAGCTGAGCCTTAGCGTATCTGGCATTTGTTTGAGCTTCAGTTGCTGCCCGCAGTTCTGGCATAGCGAAATGCCTGTTTTACCGGCCGGGAAAACGGGTATCCAGAATATATGCGCATAACGTTGGTAAACGCTCATCAGCAAGGTGTTGGTTTTGCCGCAATTGGGGCAGGACTCATAAATGTGTTCGGTTTTCTGCAAGGGCGCCCTGGTACCATATACTATCATTTCAATTGAAAAAAGGTTGTTGGTTTGTTTTAATTTTCGTCTAAAAGTATCATAAATCCGCCAAAAAATATTAAATTTGTAACAATAACCTGGTCGCCTTATCCTTTAAAGAATTATTAGCCGAAAAATTAAATATTATATAAAAACACTTTCAAAATCAGTAAAATATTCCGATATTTGCGGGCTTATTGGCTTTTGGTGTAAAGCGATTGTTAAATCGTTGCGCGGAAGCAGGGAAGGTGTGGATTTATAAAAGATTGAATAACAGGTAACTAAAAGAAATAAATAATATAACTTGGCATTAAACAAACCTTTCAACAGAGGACCGAGGCTCCCATTTAAGAAAAAGGAAGCCGAACACAACATTAACCAGTTTATCAGGGCCCAGGAGGTCCGCTTGGTAGGCGACAACATTGAGCAGGGTATTTACTCACTGCGTGATGCGCTGGCTTTAGCTGAAGAGCAGGAACTGGATCTTGTTGAAATATCTCCAAACGCAGTACCTCCCGTTTGTAAAATAACCGACTACAACAAGTTTATTTACGAGCAGAAGAAAAAGCTAAAAGAGATAAAGAGCAACGCCAAGCAAACGGTAATTAAAGAAATCAGGTTCGGCCCGAATACGGATGACCATGACTTTGAGTTCAAGCTGAAACATGCCATCAAGTTTTTGGAAGCAGGCGAAAAGGTGAGGGCTTACGTACACTTTAAAGGTCGTGCGATAGTTTACAAAGAGCAGGGAGAAATCCTGCTGCTGCGGTTCGCACAGGCACTTGAAGAAGTAGGCAAGGTAGAACAATTACCAAAGCTTGAAGGAAAGCGCATGTTTTTAACAGTAGCGCCAAAAGGAACGAAGAAGTAATGTGCGGATGGTTGATGTGCGGATGTGCGAATTAAACTGCAAACAGCTTTCGCCTTTTTGCTTTCAGCTTTCTCCTTAAAAAAGCAATTAATTAAAATAAATATATACAAACACGGTTATGCCAAAAATGAAAACCAATTCCAGTGCGAAAAAACGCTTTTCGATCACCGGAACAGGTAAAATCACCAGGAAGAACGCCTACAAAAGCCACATCTTAACCAAGATGTCGACCAAACGTAAACGTAACCTAACCCACACCAGCCTAGTGTCTGATGCGGATATGGGCAATGTAAAACGCATGCTTTGCATAGGCAAGTAATTAACAATTTTTTTAACCAGGTATTAGAGTTTTACAAGCTCATTAAATTGACACTCACTACCAAACAACAACAACATGCCACGTTCAGTTAACGCAGTAGCGTCGAGAAGACGCAGGAAAAGAATCATGAACCTTGCCAAAGGTTATTGGGGTTCTCGCAGCAAGGTTTATACCGTTGCTAAAAACACAGTAGAAAAAGGTTTACAATACGCTTACCGCGACCGTAAAACCAAAAAACGCGAATTCAGGGCTTTGTGGATACAACGTATCAACGCCGGTGCCCGTCAGCACGGAATTTCTTACTCTCAATTAATGGGTAAATTAACAGCTAAAGAAATCGGCCTGAACCGTAAGGTGCTTGCTGACTTAGCGATGAATCACCCTGACGCTTTCAAAGCAGTAGTTGACGCAGTTAAGTAAGAACTAAGATTCGTAGGATTTATAGAATTTTAGGATTAACTCCTTATATGAAAAAGCCCGCGTCAAGCGGGCTTTTTTTTTATCTATTATCTTCATGGTGTGACGACCGCCGGTGTCGGTATTGTGACCGATTACCCGGATGACGCCACTATAGTACGATGATAACGCCTTCCTTATCAGCGATATCCATGTATTGCTTAAAGTTTTGTACGTCGTCATCAACCAGTTTTTTGAATACTGGGTTTAACACATGAGCCAGGCTGTAGCCAAGGCCACCTGCCGGAGGCTGGTAGGTTATCACTACATCTACTAGTGTGCCGCCGTCTATGGTATCACGGAAGCGTACTTTTCCAGCGTTATCAATGATAGAATCGGGGAGAGAACTCCATCCAATCATATAGCCGGGTTCGTCGTGCACAATCTCGGCATCCCAACTAACTTTGGCAACACCGGTAGGCAACTTAAGCACCCAGTGCGAGCGAGTGTCGTCAATAACTTCAACATCCTCCAAATGATTCATAAACAGCGGAAGGTTATCAAGCTTGCGCCAAAAAGCATAGACTTCTTCGCGGGGTTTATTAACGCTGAATGAAGACCTGATATTAATATTTACCGGCGCGGTGCTCAGCTTACCGGCCCTGGAGTAAAGGTCGCAATGACCGCTGATACCACGGTTGACCAAATAGCCGCCTGCACCCAGCTTTAAAATACTTGAGAACGGACTTTTAAAAATATTCCTGATGCCCGAAAAACTTAGCTTGACGCCGGCAGCTATTGAAAGGTACCGCTCCGGCCAATTTAAATTTATTGCCGCAGTACCATTATGCCGCGGTACGCGCTGTAGTGCTGTTGTTGCCATAATATTGTTTTAATAGGTATAATAATTTAACAATATATATGGAAAGTAGTTTTGAATTTTATGATTTCACCGATTGGAGAATGATTTCACCGATTGCCGAATCAATAATTGAACCTGAATTTCGATAAGTCAGGCACGTTTTTCTTTTTCCTCTCCAGCTCATATTGATAAATTACTTGCCCCAGGTTTTTCATAAAGGGCAGACACACCGTAGCATATTCATATTTATTATCGTTGTAAATACCATCCTCGTTAGATTGCACTACCGCTGTTAAAATAAATTCCACATTGTGCTTAAAATCAACGATATAAGCGTTGTCGATATCATAGCCATATGAATCGCCAACTTTGTTAAATATGCGGATATCCGGATTAATTACTGCGGTACTGTCGCCTCCATAAAACAGGAACTTACAATAAGCAGGGTAGTAGTCGGGCCGGTTATAGGTTGGCTTTTTGCTTTCGCCGGGGAACATGCTCATGTAGCGGTAAATGAATTTGTACTGTTCCGGCGTGAGGTTAAACTGCTGTTCCTTTGAGAAAGCATCAGGGAAAAGCAGCCTTTTTAAAACAGACTGCATATCACTAATGGTATACACATTCTTCTCACTGAAATCATAAGGCTTCATAACCAGTTTGTCGTTTTTGTCGAGGTAGCCTTTGCCCTGCAGCATGTTTTCAAGGTGCATAGGATAATTGCCGGCGTCGTATTGCGCCGGTTGGTGGTAAATTAGCTTATCGTCATTGTAAAAATCGATGGCGTTGGTATGTTTGGCATTTTCGCCGCTGTCATAAATTGCCAACCGCCCGATAATGCGTGTATTTCTTAGTTCGTATTTTTTAAGCTTTTGGTTGATTTGTGCCCGGCCCACAAATTCATACAGCCGGTTGTAAGCATAGTTATCGCTCACAAGGAGGATTTTCTTGATATAATTTTCGATGGAGGGTAAACCGGTAACAGATGAGGTATCTTCCAGCATGCGCGTTTCGTCATTAAATGAGCTATCAGTTTTCATTGTCGACTGCATAGTTAGCCCGGCGATATTTAACTCATTGAGTTTCTCCAACGCAAAAATAGCCGTGGGCAGTTTAACCGTGCTGGCAGGGTAGAAGTAATGATCAGGATTCAGGTGGTAGCTATACGATGTAAAATGCGGAGCGTTCTTTTCATCACGATCAATCCGGGTGTAAAGTATTTGTACTTCGTTATTGGTAGGATGTTCTAAGATACCACCAAATAGTTCCGGCTTTGATTTTAAGAGGTTCTCTAAAAACACAGTATCAGGTTGTGCCGATGCGGCGTTAGTAATCATAAATAACAAACAAAATAGCAGGTTTCTGAGCATTGCGTTTGGACTAACTTAATCAAACTTAGTTAACTCATTCAACCAAATCAACTTAATCACTTACAATATTTGCAATTACGTAATCTTCACCTACATTTGCAGCGCCTAAGGTTCCCGGCTGCAAACCGGGATTAAAAGGGAATACGGTGTAATTCCGTAACTGTCCCGCAGCTGTAAGCTCTATAACCAATGCTCAATCAATATGGTCACTGTTCCGACTCGTCGGGATGGGAAGGCCGGGCAAAGGGGAGTAAGTCAGAATACCTGCCCAGGCATAAACTTATTCATAGCTTTCGGGGATTGAAGCTTGAGTGTGAATGCCCGTCCGGAGGTGTCTTTCCATTCCAACTTTCCGTTTCTGTATGCTGTGAGAAAAAACTCACAACAACATGAAAAAATTTTACTTAATCGCAGTCGGCCTTGGGTTGGCACAATCAGCGCTGTTTAACACGACGGCCCAAGCCCAGGATTCTGCCCGGGTATTAAATGATGTAGTGGTTACTGCCTCACGGTCGCCCAAAAAACAAAGTGAAACCGGCCGGGTAGTTACTATTATTACCGCAGATCAGATTGCCAAATCGCAGGGCAGAACTTTACCACAACTACTCAATTCTGTTGCCGGGATAACCTTTTCCGGCGCCAACAACGCACCGGGCATTAGCTCGTCGGTATTTCTTCGCGGGGCCTCAACGGGCAATACGCTTATCCTGGTTGATGGCTTTGCGGTAAACAACGCTTCGTCCATAGATGGCAGCTATGACCTGAATGCCTTCCCACTCGACCAGATTGACCGTGTTGAAATATTAAAAGGCAGCGGCTCAACTTTGTACGGCTCAGACGCAGTTGCCGGTGTTATTAACATTATCACAAAACACGCAAAAACTCAGGGGCTAAAGGCAAACCTGCAAGCCAGTGGTGGAACTTATAACACCTTCAACGAATCTGCCGGACTTATCGGAAATATTAACAAAACCGGTGTAGCCATCAACCTGTCAAATACAGATTCAAAAGGCTTTGCCGGGGCAACTGATACTACACATGGCGGTCATTTCGCAAAGGACGCTTTCCACCAGCGCTCGGCCAGCGTGAATTTAACGCAGCAAGTGTCGCAGTCATTCAGCTTAAACGGTAACTTCCAGGGAACCTATAACAAAGGCAATCTTCCTTACGGCGCTTTCACAGACGATGCAAAGTATGCTTATAATAATACATTTTTGTTTGGCGGGATAGGTGGTAATCTAAAGCTGGATAGGGGCGGTTTGAAATTCAATATCAGCCAAAACAGCGTTAAAAATAATTACAGCGATGCAGCAAGCCCGGTAAACTTTAACACGGCATCGTATCAAAAAAATACCGGTAACATTACTAATGCCGAGGCAATCTTCAATTATAATATCAATAAGTACCTCGATATTACCAGCGGGGCCGATTTTAAATACAGCAAAACTAACCAGTTTAGCACTTATGATACGCTTAAAGATTTGCACAACAGCATAGCAAGTGCCTACACTTCTTTATTTTTTAAAGCGGGCATATTCCACATGGAATTGGGCGGCAGGTATAACCATCACAGCAAATACGGCAGCAACTTCACTTACACCGTTAATCCATCGGTTTACATTGCCGATCAGTTTAAACTTTTTGGAACGGTGGCTTCCGCATTTAAAACGCCATCGCTGTACCAGTTGTTCTCGCAATACGGAAACGTTGATTTAAAACCTGAGACTACAACTTCATACGAAGCGGGTTTTGATTGGCAGCTTATTAAAAATACGCTATCATTCAATACTGTATTTTATAAATATGACACCAAAGACGTTATATACTTTAAAAACCTGCCCGTTGCCCCATATGCAGTATATTCGAATGGCGCATTTCAAAAAGATAAGGGATTTGAAAGTACCATTAACTTGAACCTGGATAAGCTAAGCGCTTCTGCTTATGTAGCTTATGTAACCGGAAAGCAAACAGATGTGACTGGTAAAGAAACCAATAACCTTTATCGCAGGCCAAAAAATACGCTCGGCGCAAACCTGTCCTACCAGTTCTGCAATAGCTTTTCGGCAACGGTTGACTACAAGTATACCGGCAACAGGAGCGACATAAAATTTAACCCTGACTTTAGTTCGAGCGTAGTGACGTTAAAACATTATAACCTTGTTGATACGCATTTGCAATACACAGCCAGCAAACGAATCAGCTTTTTTGCCGACCTTAAAAACTTGTTTGATGAAAAATATGTGGATTGGGTAGGCTATAATACGCGTGGATTTAATTTTATGGCCGGCATAAGATACCAGGTAAATTGATAATTTTTATTTAGCAGGATAAATAGTTAATTTTACCATTCAAATATCAGCTATGTCTTTAAAAACAATAAACATCCGCACAGTAGTGCTTATCCTGATAGTGTTGGCTGCAACAGCCATGCGCCTGGTAAGCTTTAAATACCCGTTCCTGAGTAATTTTACGCCGGTAGGGGCAATCGCTTTATTTGGCGGCGCTTACTTTACGCCAAAATGGAAATCGTATGTGGTGGTGTTGGCATCGTTGTTTTTTAGCGACATCCTGATAAATTATTTATACACTTCCAAGTGGGTATTATTCTACAGCGGCGCATTATGGATGTACCTGTGTTTTGCCATAATGGTATTTGTAGGCAGCTTAATTAAGAAAGTAAACATACTAAACGTATTTATTGCATCATTGGCCGGCGTTGCCGTTCACTGGCTTATAATGGATTTGCCATGGTTGTATGGTACACTCTATCCGCATACACTGCAGGGCTATGGTATGTCGTTAGCGGCTGCACTGCCATTTGAAAAGAATATGGTTTTAGGTGATGTTGTATTCGGCTTTATATTGTTCGGCGGCTTTGAGCTGGCAAAGACAAAATACACTGCATTACGCAGTCAAAACGAACTCGCTGTTTAACATAAGATTTATTATTAAAAAAGCGGTTCGGTAAAAGGGCCGCTTTTTTTGTGGGTTGATTTTTTAAACATAATCCGGAGACACAAGTATTGCGTCTCTACACGAAAAATAATTGTAGAGACACAACACTCGTGTCTCTGAAAATAACAATCATCATGAAAAAAATTGTAGTACTAACCGGTGCAGGCATCAGCGCTGAGAGCGGTTTAAAAACCTTCCGCGATAGCGATGGCCTGTGGGAGGGATACAACATTGAAGACGTAGCCACGCCTGAAGCCTGGCGCCGCAATCCTAAGTTGGTACAGAATTTTTATAACGAGCGCCGTAGGACGGTGCTTGAAGCCCAGCCAAATGCCGCGCATATTGCCCTGGCAAAACTGGAGGAGAAATACGACGTAACCATCATCACCCAAAACATCGACGATCTGCATGAGCGCGGTGGTTCAACAAATGTGGTGCACCTGCATGGCATTATCACGCGTTCGCAGTCCGACAAAAATCCCAACCTCACATATCCGATTGATGGATGGGAGATAAAGATGGGGGATAAGTGTGAGCTTGGTTCCCAACTGCGCGCCCACGTGGTGTGGTTTGGCGAGGCTGTGCCGATGATTGAGAAAGCAGCAAGGATTTGTAGTGAAGCGGATATTTTTATACTGGTAGGTTCATCATTAGCTGTTTACCCGGCAGCTGGTTTGGTGGATTACGTCCCCCAGGAAACGCCAAAAATCATCGTCGATCCGAAGATTCCTTATATAAGCAGCAATACCTTTATGAAAATAGAAGAGCGGGCAACAATCGGCGTACCAGCATTAGTCGCTGATTTACTTAATGACTAATTGCATTTACTTTTGCTCTAAAATCGATTTGATAGCATCCATGCCTTTGCCGGTTAGGTGGCCGTATTTCATTTTGGCTGTAGAAGGACGAGCCTCGATGTCGTAATCGTAGCTAATGTTTAAAATGGCTATGCAACGGCCTGTTTTGTTATGAAAAGTAATGTATTTATCAAAATAAGGCGTGGTGAGCTCTCCCCATTCATAGCTTGAGGTATCGTTTACTGCCTTAATGATATTATTTAATTCATCAGGCTTAAGTAATTTTGGTTTGCCGCTCTTAAAATCATTAATATGCACTATTGCGTAAGCAGGAGTTTGGGTAGGGAAACTAATATGATTTTCTGATTCAAATTGGCAATCCGTTCGATAGCTTTCTTCGCTTGACGTGGCATCGTAACTGGTGTCCGCTTCCTTTGCGTAATCTGCATATAACTTTTTTGAAGAAGACTCTTTTCCTGGATTGCCGTTACCGGTAAGCTGTTTATGCGGACTTTGCGTACAGCCGAAACTACCTGCAATTGCGCATAGGTAAATAAATGGCATTAATTTAAAAGACATCAGTTTATCTGGCTATAATTGGAACTATAAATATCGAAATAAAGCACGAATTGAAGAAAGCATGTATTATGAACTGGAGCGGGGGCAAAGACAGTAGCCTTGCTTTATACAATTGCCTCCGAAACCCAGGGTTAGATATCAAATATCTCGTCACGACTATTAATGATGCTGCAGACAGGATATCAATGCATGGTGTCCGTGTCGAGCTTTTAATCCGGCAGGCTGAAAGTATCGGCATTCCCTTATACCAGATCCGGCTGCCTGAAATGCCAGACATGGAAACTTATGATAACACCATGCGCCGGCATTTGGAATTTTTTAAGGAGGAAGGAATTACGCACTCCATCTTTGGCGATATTTTTTTGGAGGATTTAAAGCAGTACCGCGATGAACGTTTAGCTGAAGTTGGTATTACCGGCATTTATCCATTGTGGAAACGCGATACCCGGGAATTAATCAGTGAGTTTTTCAGTTTGGGTTTTAGAACCGTGATAGCGTGTACGCAGGAACATCTGGGCCCAATGGCAGGGCAGGAGCTAAGCCCTGAATTAATCGAAACATTTCCGCCGGGTGTTGATGTATGCGGCGAAAACGGCGAGTTTCACACCTTTGCCTACAAAGGCCCCATCTTTAAAAACGAAATAAAATACGGGCTGGGAGAGAAGGTGTTTAAAACTTATACCGCTCCTAAAACGAATAGCAATAGCGACGATTCTATAGGAGACAATAACCTTTCTGGATTTTGGTACCAGGACCTGATTTCCGTCTAGCTTCCCACTTATTTGTAAAAAATAGCCTTACAAATTTTATTTGGCGATGTATTTAAATTTGTAATAGTAAGTTTATAATCAGATAGTTATATTAAAATATGGTCTGTTTGAATTAAAGTTCCCGTTTTATCAACTGCATTTTAACGCCCATTTTGCCAAATTATATTTTGTTCGGTTGGATTCTCATCTATAAACATCTGTAAAACAATAACTTGCATCGTATTAATTATAGCGGTCGTACGCCTGGCTGAAGTCTCCGCGCATTTCTTCGAAACGGGTTGAAACTGTTTTCAAAAATGCATCGTCGAGCAATTCAAAAACGCTGTTTACGCCGTCCATAAGGTCGGCCTCGGCAACTTTATAGGTTTGTTCAAACGCCCCCTGCTCTATCTTCACAATAAACTTGCGGTTCATATTCAGGATGGATATTTTAAATTCGGGATGGGGGAGTTCGGCGATGATTCTCATGGTAATGATTTTAACCTTGCTAAATAAAACATTAAATATGATATTGGCCTTATTAACTTTTTAAAGCGCTTAGCTATTTTTGCACTATGGCAGAAGATTTAAATATCGTAAGCTCAACCGATAAGGCCGAGCAATATCAATCGCTTATTCCTCAAATAGAAGCCCTGCTGACGGGTGAGCCGGACTTAATTGCCAACCTGGCAAACGTATGTGCCGCTTTAAAAGAGCAATTTAAATGGTTTTGGGTAGGTTTTTACCTGGTAAAGGATAACGAACTGGTATTAGGCCCGTTCCAGGGGCCGGTAGCTTGTACCCGAATCAGCCTCGGCAGGGGCGTGTGCGGTGCGGCATGGCAGCAGGAAAAAACCTTGATAGTTCCGGATGTAGACGCTTTCCCAGGCCACATTGCATGCAGTTCTCTTTCAAAATCCGAAATCGTATTGCCGCTGTTTAGTGATGGAAAGGTAGTCGGTGTGCTTGATGTGGATAGTTCGGAACTGGATGAATTTGATGAAACCGATGGCAAATACCTGCAGCAAATAATTGAACTCATCAGCTTTAAATGAGCAAGGCCTATCTGATACCGGGCTTAGGCGCTGACAGCCGGATTTATAATAATATCATTATCGATGGTTATGAGTTAATTAAGATTGACTGGATTGAACCGGATAAAACTGATACTTTAAAATCTTACGCGCAAAAGCTTATTTTACAATATAATATAGCGCCACTATCCATCGTGATTGGCAATTCTTTAGGCGGAATGGTAGCCATTGAGATTGCTAAAATATTGCCGGCGAAAAAAGTAATCCTTATTTCCAGCATCAAGACCATCGACGAAGCTCCTGCTTATTTTTCTTTCTTTCGTGCGCTGCCGGTTTATAAAATCATTCCCGGGAAATTAATGACATCGATGGGATTCGGCATCAGGTTTATGTTCGGCAAAATGAGCGAAGCCGATAACCAGCTGTTTATCGATATGCTCGAAAACTCTTCACCAAAATTTATGAAGTGGGCTATGTACGCCCTGCTGCATTGGGATAATAAAACTATTCCCTCAAATGTTACCATCATCACCGGCGATAAAGACAAGGTGTTTGATTATCGCCGCATCGGCAACCCTGTCATCGTTAAAGGGGGTACCCACATCATGATTTTTGACAGGGCAGCGGAAATTAATGCAATCTTGAAAAACATCCTTGCACAATGAAGTTACCGGCATCATATTACACCAGCAAAGATGTGGTAAGCCTGAGCAGGGACCTCATCGGCAAGTATTTATTTACCCGTATTGACGGTGTAATTACTGGTGGATATATTGTTGAAACAGAGGCTTATAATGGCGCTGTTGACAGGGCGTCGCATGCCTTCGGAAACAGGCTGACACCCCGCACCAAAACTATGTTTATGCAGGGTGGAGTGGCTTACGTGTACCTGTGCTACGGTATCCACGAGATGTTTAATATTGTAGTGGCCGATGAAGGCATTCCCCATGCCATCCTGGTGCGGGCAGTAAACCCAACGGATGGCCTGGAAGCTATGCAGGTGCGCCGCAATATGCCGGTAGTTAAACCAACCATCACTAAGGGGCCGGGCTCTGTAGCCAAGGCTTTGGGAATATCCAGAAACGTTAATGCTTTTGATTTAACGGGCGATACTATCTGGATTGAAGACTGTGGCCTATCGTTTCCCGATGAAGAAGTTGCAGTTGTACCCCGTGTTGGTGTGGATTATGCAGGTGAAGATGCACTGTTACCGTACCGGTTTTATCTGAAAGGTGACCCATATGTGAGCAAACCTAATAAATAGGATAAATCGATACTGACAAAATGGTGTCATCGTTTATGACAGTTAAATTGACTATCTTGTAAGGTTTGGTCTTGTGTTGCGAACTCCATCAAATTTCGGTAGCTGCCTTAATCCGGAAAGTTCTTTGACGATATTTTTACCTATTGAAATGCGGGAAATAGAAGAAAAATAAGCATATTTTCCTTACCGTTGATACCTAAGACGCGGTTTATGTACCGAATGGGCATAATGGTTTTAGCCCGTTTTGAAGGTGTTTTTGTAGATGCGCAAAACGGGTTTAGCCCGTTTTTAGTCTATTTTTTGTTACGGGCAAAACACGTTATGCCCGTTTTGAGGGTCATTTTCGTTATGGGCAAAAGGCTGTTTACCCATCTACAAAATTGTTTTTCGGTAATTTTAGGGCGTAGACAGGCGTCGCTATGGACTAAGTTTATCCGCATTACTGTTGGTGCTGTATTCATTCATCGTCTGTAGAATTCGTAGCTTGTGACACCTCTCAAATATATTTCCAATATTTGTTGCATGAACTACCAGAACACATTGGCATTCGCGGCTCAATTGGACGAGCAGGATACGCTGAAGGATTTTCAATCGAAATTTTTGGTTCCAAAACATCATGGGAAAGATGTAATATATTTCTGCGGCAATTCCCTTGGCCTGCAACCGGTAACTGCCCGCGACTATGTAAACCAACGATTTGACAACTGGAAGGACCTTGCAATCGAAGGCTTTTTTACAGGCAACGATCCATGGCTCGGTTTTCATAAAAAGCTTACGCATACCCTCTCGGGCATCGTAGGTGCTAAGACCGAGGAAGTAACGGTAATGAATTCACTCACAGTTAATCTTCACTTACTGCTTGTAAGTTTCTATAAACCAACACAAAAACGTTTTAAAATTATAATGGAGGGTGGCGCTTTTCCATCCGACCAATACGCATTAGCCAGCCAGACGAAGTTTCACGGATATGACCCAGAAGAAGCCATTATCGAGATTTTTCCGCGCACCGGCGAGGAGATTTTGCGTACGGAAGATATCCTGAAAACCATCGAAGAAAACAAAGATGAATTGGCGCTGGTACTTTTCGGCGGCATCAACTATTACACGGGACAGTGCTTCGACATGGAAGCTATCACTAAAGCAACGCACGCTGCAGGTGCCTATGCAGGTTTTGATTTGGCACATGCTGCCGGCAACGTGGTACTAAAGCTGCATGACTGGGATGTTGACTTTGCATGCTGGTGTTCGTACAAATACATGAACTCCGGGCCGGGCGGCATCAGCGGTATTTTTGTAAACGAAAAACACTTTAACGACGAGAGTTTGCACCGTTTTGCCGGGTGGTGGGGCCACCGCGAAGACAGGCGCTTTCTAATGCCCCACGACTTCGAAGCCGACAACGGCGCTGCGGGCTGGCAGGTAAGCACCAGTCCGATTATGCTCCTTGCTTTACATAAGGCCGCCCTGGACATTTTTGAGGAGGCGGGCGGCATAGAACCTCTTCGAAAAAAAAGCGAAGCGCTGACGGCTTATTTGGAGTTCGTCATCGGCGAAGTTAATTCAGCCAGTGGCGATGAGCTATTCAAAATAATCACCCCAAAAGATAAAACGGCCCGCGGCTGCCAGCTTTCAGTAGTCTGCAAGCAAAACGCAAAAGCAACTTTTAACTATCTCACTAAAAACGGTGTTATCGGCGACTGGCGCGAACCGAATGTAATCCGTATCAGTCCGGTGCCGTTGTACAACAGCTTTACACAGGTTTACGAGTTCGGTCAGATATTGGCGAAAGCAGTGATTAGAGATTAGAGACCAGAGATTAGGAAAAAGCCGACACGACTAATCTCTGATTAACTAACCTCTAATCTCTAATAATGACAAACCTCAAAATCGCTTACGATCCTATCTACGCTCACCCTTTGCCCGAAGGGCATCGTTTCCCGATGCTGAAGTATGAGCTGATACCGGAGCAGCTATTACATGAGGGATTAATAAAATCTGAAAACTTGTTTTCGCCCGAAATGTTGGAGGAGGAAATTATCCTGCTGACTCATGAGGAGAATTACTGGCATCAGCTTCGCGATTTGACGCTTCCTGCAAAAGAGCAGCGGCGCACAGGCTTTCCATTATCAGCAAAATTGGTAGAGCGTGAAATACGTATTGCAAGGGGGACTATCGATGGTTGTCATTATGCAAAAGAGTTTGGCGTAGCCTTTAACGTAGCCGGTGGAACACATCATGCCGGTACCAATTGGGGGGAAGGTTTTTGTTTATTAAACGACCAGGCTATTGCCGCTAACTACCTGTTAGATAAAAATTTAGCTTCTTCTATTTTAATAATCGATTTAGATGTGCACCAGGGCAATGGCACGGCCCAAATATTCGAAAATAACCCGGCTGTATTTACTTTCTCTATACACGGCGCTAATAACTTCCCTTTCAGAAAAGAGAAATCTGATTTGGATTTAGCCTTGCCTGACGGCACCGGTGATGAAGAATACCTGGCTTTACTTAAAGATACTTTGCCGCGCTTGATCAGTCAGCAAAAAACCGATTTTATATTTTATCTTGCCGGGGTTGACGTGTTGGCTTCTGATAAACTCGGTAAAATGGCGCTCACTAAAACCGGCTGTAAAAACCGCGACCGCTTTGTATTTGAACAATGCCTCGCTCATAAAATTCCGGTACAGGTAAGCATGGGCGGCGGATATTCGCCGGATATAAAGGATATTGTTGAAGCGCATTGCAATACGTTTAGGGTGGCTGATGAGCTGTATTTTTAATTTTGTGATTTCACCGATTATTGTTTTGTGATTTCACCGATTCGAGAATGATTTCACCGATTAAGAACAATTGATTTAATACTATAACTAAAAGATTTACAGTTTGATGCGAAAGTTTATTCAATTTATATTTCTGCTGATTTTAGTGTCAGAAAGCTTGACTGGCTTTGCGCAATCACAGTCTCATGATTTGCAATTCGACACTTTGGCGACCCAGTGGGATGAGGCTATACCGCTGGGTAATGGCACTATCGGCGCGCTTATCTGGCAAAAACAAAACCGTCTTCGTTTCTCTCTTGACCGGGCCGACCTTTGGGATGAGCGCCCGATGAAAGGTTTGCACCGGAAAGAGTTCAGCTATCAATGGGTTTACCAGCAGGTTCAAAAGAAAACAACTTACAGCGAGGTTCAAAAGTATTTCGATGATCCTTATGATGCTGAACCAGCACCTTCCAAAATCCCCGGAGCAGGGATGGAGTTTGATACCAAAGGATGGGGAAAGGTTCAATCTGTGCACCTGGATATCAATACCGCAGTATGTGAAGTAAAATGGATAAGCGGCACATTATTAAAAACTTATATACACGCAACTAAACCTTTTGGATGGTTCAAATTCGAAAATGCACCTAAAGATTTCGTGCCCGAATTAATACCGCCGCTATACCAGGCGCCGCCAACAAAGGGCGAGGTAAACTCACTTGTGGGCGATGATTTATCAAAGCTCGGCTATAAACAGGGTACGATAACACGGGCTGGAAACAACATAACTTACAGGCAGGAGGGATGGGGTGGATTCAGCTACGAGGTAAATGTACGCTGGCGGAAAACAGGCAATATCATAGAAGGCGTTTGGAGCATTTCTTCGCACCAAAGCAATAGTGTAGCAAAGCCTGCGGCAAATACGATTACGTCTGCCGCAGTGCAGCGAAGTTTCGAAGGCGACTACCTTTCACACAAATTATGGTGGAGGAATTTCTGGAGCAAATCATCGCTGCACGTGCCTGATAGCCGCATTGAAAAACAATGGTATTTGGAGCAATATAAATTTGGCGCTGTGGCCCGCAAAGGTGCGCCGCCAATTTCACTACAAGCCGTTTGGACCGCCGACAATGGCCGCATACCGCCCTGGAAAGGCGATTATCACCATGACTTGAACACACAATTGAGCTATTGGCCTTCATACAGCGGCAACCACCTCGAAGAGGGCATCGGCTATCTTGATAACCTTGATGCCAACAAGGCAAATTATAAACGGTACACCAAAATGTATTTCAATAAGCCTGGACTCGCTGTGCCAGGCGTAACCACGTTACATGGTACCGAAATGGGCGGATGGATACAATATTCATTATCGCCAACGGTATCATCATGGCTTGGGCAACATTATTACCTGCAATGGCGATATAGCATGGATAAAGAATTTCTTAAAAACAGGGCATATCCATGGATAAAAGGCGCAGCTACGTTTCTCGAAAATCTTACTGTTATAGACGATGCCGGGAAAAGAAAACTACCAATGAGTTCAAGCCCTGAGATTAACGATAACGATATCAGTGCCTGGTTCCCGGATAATACGAATTACGACTTGTCCCTTATGAAATTTACTTTTCATGCTGCTGCTGAGTTGGCCGGAAACCTTGGCCTGACGGAAGAAGCCAATCACTGGAATAAGATTTATAACCAGTTCAACGATTTCGCACTCACTAAAAATAACGAGCTGATGTTTGCGCCGACGATGGCTTATAACCAATCGCACCGGCATTTCTCAAATGCGCTGGCCATCTATCCGTTGGGTTTAATAAAATGGGAAGACGGCGCTAAATCACAGTCGGTTATAAAAAATACAATTCATTTATTGGATAGTATTGGCCCGGCTTATTGGTGCGGCTATTCGTATTCCTGGTTAGCCAGTATGAAAGCCCGTGCAAAGGATGGGGAAGGGGCGGTGAAAGATTTAGACATATTCGCAAAAGCTTTTTGTTCGATAAACAGCTTCCACTTAAATGGCGATCAGACCAAATCCGGCTACTCAAAATTCACCTATCGCCCTTTCACGCTCGAAGGGAATTTTGCATTTGCATCCGGCCTGCAGGAAATGCTGCTGCAAAGTTACGCCGGCTTTATCGAAGTGTTTCCGGCTGTACCGGCATCATGGAAAGATATTTCCTTTAACACGCTGCGAGCCGAGGGAGCTTTTCTTGTAAGCGCAAAAAAGGAAAATGGGCAGGTATCAGAAGTAAAGATAAGCGCTGAACGAGGCGGCATAACGAAATTTAAGCTGCCGTTTAAAACGTGGGTAATAGCTTCAAAACAAAAAGCTAAAGTGATTGAAAATCAAAATGGTATTCTCTCAATAAAACTTGAGAAAGGTGGTTCAATTCTGTTAAAGAACGGCTATGAATGAGCCGCTAATGCCCTGTGTTTTTTGCTGATAAATTGAAATCGGAAAAATAGCAGGATTGCAGAAACCATTAGCCCGAGCACGAGGCCATACCATATCCCGGTAACTCCGAAATGAAGTGTCATGCCCAGCAAATAACCCACAGGTAAACCTATTACCCAGTAGGCGACAAATGTTATCCCCGTGGGGATATTTACATCGCCCATACCGCGTAATATTCCAAGACCTACGACCTGTGTTCCATCAAACAACTGAAATAGCGCCGCAATGATAAGTAGCTGTCCTGAAATAGTTATAACTATTTTATCTGTAGTGTACATTAGCGGCAGCAAGTGATTGCCAAGCGTAAAAAAACAAGCTGTAATAAACATAAAAGCTAGCACAATGTGATAGCTCGATATAGCAGATTGCCTTAAACCTGTATGGTCTTTTGCTCCAAAATAGTTTCCTGCTTTTATAGCGGCTGCAGCTGAAAGTCCGCTTGCCATCATATAAGTCATCGCTGCAAGATTTATTGCTACCTGGTGCGCAGCCTGTTCGTGATAACCGATTGTGCCAATTAAAATTGCAGCGCCGCTAAAAGCGCTTATCTCAAACGTATATTGTAAAGCCACCGGCGCGCCGATTCGCAATATTTGTAGTACCCTGGATCGGCTAATCCTGGTGAAAATAAAGCTCTTTAAATATTTTTTAAACCTGGCTGATTTGAAAACGTAGAAGCCCATCGCCAGCGCCATTATGGTACGGTCTATTAGCGTACTGTAGCCCACGCCTTTAACGCCCATAGGAGGGATGCCAAATAATCCCTTTACAAACGCTATCCCTAAAATGATATTGATAATATTGCCCCAAATTGAAATCAGCATGGCTTGTTTGGTAAAACCTAGCCCCTCAGCAAATTGCTTAAATGTATTGAACAGCATCATCGGGATAACTGATAGACCAAGCAACATCAAAAAGGGTTTGGCCTGACGTACTACCTCCGGTGTTTGATGCAGGTTAGGCAACAAAAAAACGGCAACGGTAAGCGTAATACCAAATAGCAACAGACCGCAAATGATATTTATAAAAAGGCTGTTAGAAAGCAGCTTACCGCACTCATCATAATTGCTTCGACCATTTAATTGTGCAATCAATGGCGTAGAACCATAAGAGATCCCCAAGCCGATTACCATTAATACGCTAAATATATTAGTGGCGAGCGCGACAGCTGCAAGGCTTACAGTGCCGGCGAAATGTCCCACAATCACGCTGTCTGAAAACTGTACGAGCGTGTGTCCAACCTGCGATATCACCACAGGTATAGCCAGCCTCAAGTTATCGCGGTAGTGGTTTTGATATTTGCTGTAGAATGGCATGCGGTCAGTATTGAATTAGCGCCGCAAAGATACTATTAGACGACAACATGCATATTGTCACAAGACAAAATCGTCAACTTTGAGGTCCCCTAATTAACAGACCGCTAACTAAGCAGCTGTATAATATTCTTCCTTTTCGGTCGTGTTTATGCGGATTACGCCCGATAGTATCAGGTCAACCAGCAGCTTTTGCGCTTTTTTTCGACCTATATTCAGCAATTGACAGCATTCTTTTATCGTAATCCGGTCTGATTTATCAAGATGTTCAAGCAGGGTTTTCTCGTTGTTCGAATACGTTATCAGTACACCTTCATCGTCCGAGGAACGTTTAAGTACATCAACTACAATTTTGCTGGCCAATACACTTTTGTCCTTAACCCTAACGTAAACCCACCATTTACCGTCCTCGGCCAGCGCATAATGCGGTTTCATATTGCTTTGTTCAATTTCTACCACAACTACTAGCTTATCGTCGACATAAACTTCCTCAAAAACCGGTTCAAGTGCAGGCCGTGCAAAAAAATGAGCCGCTTTTGTTATCATATAGCGCTCCTCATCTTCGGATTTTACGCCTTTTATACTGCCATCATCAGCAACGCCGATTAACAGCTTTCCGCCTTTATTATTAGCATAAGCCACCATTGTGCGTGCTATTTTCTCGCAACTGGTTATAGTTTTCTTAAAGTCGAGCGACACGCCTTCACCCTCAAAAATCATTTTCTTCAAATTCATTTTTCGTCTTCCTCTTTTTTTGCGGAACTATATGGGCTGTGTATTTCCATCCATACGTTCGGCTTTGCTAATTCTGTAAATCCGAATTGCTTGTATAACCCGTGTGCGTCAGCTGTTGCCAGCGACCAGCGCCTCAATCCCTGTAACTCCGGGTGCTGAACAATTGTTTGGATCAACCACTTTGATAATCCTAAGCGCCTGTATTTCGTCAAAACAAAAACATCGCAAAGGTAGGCGAACGTTGCTTTATCGGTTATTATGCGGGCAAAACCAGCTTGTTCCTCACCGTTGTAAATACCGAAACATAGTGAATTTTCGATAGCTTTTTCCATGCGCTCGCGCGGGATACTTTGCGCCCAGTATGACTCTTTGTCCAGGTAATTATATATCAGGTTTAGATCAAGCAAATTTTTATCTGTGGAAATATGAAAGCCTTTTTTCAGGAAGGCTGCATCGTTTATTATAGTATGCATTTTAGTAATATTTACAGGGTAGGGGACTGCAAAGTTCCAAATCCCGTTGCCATTAAATATCAGGATTTTTTGCTGATAAATGGCCGGAGTTGTGTTGAGCAAGCGTAATTTTTTTGAATGACTGTTGAAAACGCTTGGATTTTTAGTGATCAGCTTACGCTAAAATATTTACGGAAATTGGTTATTTGTTCTAATAACGAAAGTTTTACAAACAACAACGAAAATCATAGTGTTATCCCTAAACATTTAAATAAAAACGAGATACAAACCTATGAAAAAACAAGTTTTAACCTTTGCGCTGATCGCAGGAATGATTGGCGCAATTGCTACAGGCTGCAGTTCATCTAAAACTGCCAGCGACAGCGATACCACTAAAAAGGATACAACAGCAATGAAACCGATGCCAGCTGATACGATGAAGAAAGACACCGGCATGAAAAAGGACGCTACACATCATTAATTCATGGTTGTATGATATGGAATAGACTTACGAAGTTTTAAAAACTTCGTAAGTCTTACTGAAGCTTAAAATGGACTTTTCACCAAACCGCCGTCGGCTCTGATGGCGGCACCATTAGTTGCAATTGATAAATCACTCGCTATATAAGTCACCGTACTAGCAATTTCATCAGGCGTTATAAACCGTTGCAAGATGGACGTAGGCCTGGCAGTTTTAAAGAATTCTTGTTCCATAACTTCCGAAGTGACATTTTTATGGGCTGCCATGTCCTGAACAAAAGTTCCCACACCTTCAGAGTATGTCGGCCCTGGCAACACCGCATTAACCGTAACATTTGTATGTTTGGTTAATTCAGCCAACCCGCGGGCAACTGCAATTTGCGCTGTTTTCGTCATGCCATAGTGAATCATTTCTTCAGGTATCTGTAACGCGGATTCGCTTGATATAAAAATAATACGGCCCCAGTTTTTCTTCAACATTTTATCAAAATAAGCCCTGGACAAGCGCACGCCACTCAACACATTTACCTCATAAAATTTCAGCCAATCCTCGTCCGGAATCGCGCTGAATTCTTTAGGCTCAAAAATCCCGACGTTATTTACCAGGATATCCACTTCGGGCAATTGGTTAATTAGTTGGTTAACCTGGTTCACATCTGCAAAATCAGCAACCAAACCTTTTATGTTTTTATTTCCGGTTTCCTTGATTAGATTTCCTACAGCGTTGTTAACGCGCTCGCTTGTACGGCCGTTTACATAAACTTCTGCGCCTTCGTTACCCAATGCTTTTGCAATTGCATAACCGATGCCCGCTGTTGAACCCGTTACCAGCGCGATTTTGTTTTTTATTTTTAAATCCATTTTTAAAAGTTTTAGATACAAAACAAGTTTAATGATGTTTTTTGTTTTAAATAATATGCTTCTAAAAAGATGAGCCAATGGCGACAATTGAAAAAAAAAGCCAACACTAAATAAAAAGTGATTGTTCACATAATTAACATTATGTTAAGTAATATATTTCAAGAGAAGGGAGAACTATATCTCCCTTCTCTTGATTTTCAACGATGGCCCTTATTGCAAGGCATCAATTTTCTGTTTTAATTCGTTTGCTTTGGCTTTATTTTCCGCTGCATGAGCTGGGTCTGATTTCGCCCTGTAGTAGCTTCTAAGGTTTGTTAAAGCATCACGGTCGTTTGGTTTTAAATCCACCGCTTTTTGCAAATATGGTTTGGCCACGTCAAGCATAGTGTTTGACTTAGCCATAGCTGCATCATATTCTTTTTGCTTGTTCGATGGCAAAGACTGTGCTTCGTTATAAATATCAAGCGCAGGACGCATTAAAACATAACCCAGGTTCATATTGGCTTCAAAATAATCCGGGTCGATTTCAATAGCCTTTTTGTAAGCTTCTGCGGCTTTTGTATACCCTTCCAATGCAGCATTGTGGTCAGCTGTTTTGGCAGCAGCATCTTTGTCTTTTGCAACCTTAGCATTCTGGGCATCTGCAACCTGAACATATGTTAGCCCCTGGTAATAATAAAGGTCTTTGTTTTTAGGATCAGCAGCTATTGCGCTCTGTATCTTGGTCACAACATCGTTTGCTTTACCCGATTGCAGCGCAATTTCAATTTCCCGTTTACGTAATGACGATGCTGTGGGATATTTAGTGATGCCTTCGCCTGTTACTTTCAGGGCGTTGGCCGTATCCTTAATCATCAGATATATCGACGACATATCCAGGTAAACTTTTTGGTTGCCGGAGTATTTTGTGGTAACCAATTTCCCGTAATTAGTAAGCGCCAGCTGATAATATTTGCTGTCTTTTGTTGCTTCTGCCGCGTTACTGGCAGCCAATGCAGTATAGTACATGGCGTTAGTATCATCAGGCAACGAGGTACGGTAGTAGTCAAATTCTTTGTAGGCATCTTCAAACTTCTTGGCTTGATAGTCCCTTACACCAGCGTTTAATTTATACTGTGCCAGGTTCAGGTTCGCATCATCAAGAAGCTTTTTGTTCTCATTTTTAGTATCCAGCTCTTTTGCTTTTTTAATGGCTTCATCAGCAGTTGCAAACAATGGCGCCGAGGTGGTTGCAATAGTATCTTCTGAAGCTAATGAAGAATAAATTGCTGCCTTAAGCGCTTGTGTTTGCGGCAAACTAGCGGTTTTTTCGTTTGTTGATGCCTTATCAATTGATGTTTTTGCATCATTAAGGCTTGCCTTAGCTTTAGTTTGTATGGCTGCTACTTTTTGAGTCCGCAATCCTGCGTACGTGTCATAGTTGCTTTGCGCATCTTTAAGTTCGCCTTTTTGCGCGAAAGCAGCAGCTGAAGCTACGCCTAAAAGGCACGTCATCAAAAGTTTAATTTTCATAGTTTACTATTGATTGGTTATTTGTTTTAGTTTATTAGTTACCCTTTCAGTTTGTTCGTCGTTTCCAGCCTGCGCATATGCTAATTGAAGCATCTGCAGGCAATTGGTGTTATTAGGTGATATTTCGTTAGCCTTTTCCAACCATTGCGCCGCACGCGTATTATCAGGAGTATTACCCCTCTCCTGCTTCTTTGCAGCCTCCTTTAAATACAGCAAACCAAGATTAAATATCGGGTCGTATGCCGAATTATTTAAATCGATGGCGTGTAAGTACAATGACTCAGCTTTATCGTATTGGTTTAAACGGTCATAACAAATGGCTGCAACAAATGCAATATCGGCGTTATTTGGATTATTATCAAGTAATGCAGGTAATAATGGCGCTAATGAGTGGTAGTCCTTACGGTTGGTATAAATATTAGCCTCATCCAGCAACAGCGTTTTATCGTCGGGTAACAGCTTGCGGCCTTTTTTTATAATGGTGAGCGCGGCGGATGTATCGCCTAATAATTTGTAGTTATTCGAGGCTTCTTGGACGTACTCTAGCTTTGTGGTATCGCTGTTTACCAAATCGGCATAATATTTTGCAGCTTCACGCATGTTACCAAGCTTATTGTTTGAATAAGCTATATATGCATTTAAAGGCTTAAAACCCGGCGCGTATTTTTTGGCAGTCTGAAAAAGCTGCAGCGCATTGTTAAAATCCGATTTCCTAACATAGACGAAAGCATTACGGATATAAACGTTCGCTAAACATCTTTTTGCGTAGCCGATTTCCGCCTGGTATTTATACGATTTCCTATTTATCGATAATTGGTCGACAAGGTTAGTTGTCTGCGTTAAAAAAGCGGCCGGTTGATTTAGTTTATTAAGCGAATCGATATATAGAATGCTTGAATTTACTACTGCCCGGTAAACGGTCTTTTGAACGTCAGCAGAATCCGACTTTGTAGTAATCAGGCTGTCGACAGATTTTTTGGCGGCTGTTAAATATTTCAGGTCCTTTTTTTGCTTGTAAAAAGCCAGGCTGTTTACCACTCCCTTTAGCACCTCCGTCTGGCTGAACGCTGCAGAGGCGCTAAAGGACAAAATTATAAGCGGTAATATAAGTTTACGGCAATTCATTCATTATTCTTTTGGTTCACCTTCCTCACCTTCGGCGGCATCGGCTTCATTTTCGCCTGTTTCGGTGTCTGTAACTTCACCTGTTGTTTCGCCTGATGTATCTTCTATCGCTGCAGCATCGATTTCCTCATCCTCTTCATGTTCAATTTTTGCAACTGAGGCAATTTCATCATCTCCTTTAAGCGTTATCAACCTAACACCTTGTGTCGCACGACCCATAGTGCGCAATTCGCTGATGGCAATCCTGATAATAATACCCGATTTATTAATAATCATCAGGTCTTCCTTATCAGTAACACCTTTTATGGCAACAAGTTTTCCGGTTTTTTCAGTAATGTTTAAAGTTTTAACACCCTTACCGCCGCGGTTAGTTACCCTGTAGTCATCAATATCTGTACGTTTGCCGTAGCCTTTTTCCGAAACTACCAGTACGGTTGTTTCCGGATCGTCCACGCTTATCAGGCCAACTACTTCATCTGATTCATTTTCAAGCGATATACCGCGAACGCCTGTAGCCGTACGGCCCATCGGCCTTACAGTCGACTCATTAAAGCGAATTGCGCGGCCTGACTTAAGCGCCATCACTATTTCGCTGCTGCCGGTGGTTAATGTCGCTTCCAGTAACGAATCACCCTCATTAATATTGATAGCGTTGATACCGTTTGCTCGCGGACGTGAATAGGCTTCAAGCGAGGTCTTCTTAATAGTACCTTTTTTGGTACACATAATGATGAAGTTGTTCTCCAGGTATTCAGTGTCTTTCAGGCTGATCAACTTAATATAAGCCTTGATATTTTCCTCTTTCGGAATATTTATGATATTCTGAATAGCCCTGCCTTTAGAAGTACGTGTTCCTTCCGGAATTTCAAAAACCCTTAGCCAGAAACACTGCCCGGCTTCGGTGAAGAACAGCATGTAGTTATGGTTCGAAGCTATTAACAGGTGCTCTATAAAGTCTTCATCGCGGCTGTTGCTGCCGATAGCACCCTTGCCGCCCCTGCCCTGTCTGCGGTATTCGGTAAGCGGGGTACGCTTAATATAGCCTTCGCGCGAGATGGTGATTACAACGTCCTCATCCTCAATGAAATCCTCTGTATTCATTTCGGCTGATGAATGCACCATTTCGGTTTTACGCTCATCACCGTATTTATCTTTTATTTCAGTAAGCTCGTCTTTAATAATCTGCATCCGCAAACCTTCATCTGCAAGGATGGATTTTAAATACTCAATCAGTTTCATTAAGCCTTCGTACTCATCCTTAATCTTATCACGCTCAAGTCCGGTTAAACGGCGTAAAGTCATGTCAAGTATGGCGCGTGCCTGTATGTCCGTCAGGCCGAACTGGGTCATTAAGCCTTCGCGCGCGTCATCCGGCGTATTTGAAGCCCTTATCAGCTTGATTACTTCATCCAGGTGGTCAAGCGCTATCAACAAGCCTTCCAGTATGTGTGCGCGTTTTTCGGCTTCTGAAAGCTCAAATTTGGTACGGCGGATAACTACCTCGTGCCTGTGCTCAACAAAATGATGTATCAGGTCTTTCAGGTTCAGCAGCATCGGCCTGCCATGTACCAGCGCAATATTGTTGATGCTGAATGACGTTTGCAGCGCAGTATATTTATATAGGTTATTTAAAACGATAGCTGCATTGGCATCACGTTTTATTTCGTAAACAATGCGGATACCTTCCCTGTTCGATTCATCCCTGATGGCGGTTATACCTTCCAGTTTTTTCTCGTTAACCAACTCGGCAGTACGCTCAATCATCAGCGCTTTGTTTATCTGGTATGGTATCTCAGACACAATTATGCGTTCGCGGTCGTTATTATAAACTTCGATTTCAGCCCTCGAGCGGATTACTATCCTGCCGCGGCCTGTTTCAAACGCCTGGCGCGCTCCTTCATATCCGTATATAATAGCACCGGTAGGGAAATCCGGGCCTTTAATGTGGGCCATCAGGCCGTCTATCGTAATTTCGCGATCCTCGATGTAGGCCAACGTGGCGTTTACCACTTCGGTTAAGTTGTGGGGCGCCATGTTTGTCGCCATACCTACCGCAATACCTGACGCACCGTTAACCAACAGATTAGGAAACTTGGCGGGCAAAACGGTCGGCTCCTCAAGCGAGTCGTCAAAGTTCAGCTGGAAATCGATGGTGTCTTTATTGATGTCGGCCAGCATCTCCTCAGCAATCTTTTCTAAGCGTGCCTCGGTGTAACGCATTGCAGCCGGCTGGTCGCCGTCTATCGAGCCATAGTTACCTTGTCCTTCAACAAACGGGTAGCGAAGGCTCCAATCCTGGGCCATACGCACCATGGCATCATATACTGAAGTATCTCCATGCGGGTGGTACTTACCCAGCACCTCTCCTACTATACGCGCAGATTTTTTGTAAGGCTTATTGTTACTTAGGCCGAGGTCGAGCATGCCGTACAATACACGCCTGTGTACCGGTTTTAAACCGTCTCGTACATCTGGCAAAGCTCTCGATACGATAACCGACATCGAATAGTCAATGTAGGCTGACCGCATTTCTTCATCAATATTTATCTGAATTATTCTGTCTTCTGGTGTGTGTGGGGTTCCGTTTCCTGTTTCTTCGGCCATTGTTTTTTCCTGTAGATTCTTCTCAGTTCGGTATGTTTAAATTGTGCATTTAAACAACGGGCGAAGTTAAGAAAATTTATGGTTTTTTCCCCGAATGTTGGTAACAAATCTGCTGTGGAGAAGTGGATGGAGTCCGGAAAGTCGGGAAAGTCCGAAAGATGAAAAAATTACCAGATTCAGAGTCTGAATATGGTTTTCGGGCTTTACTGACTAATATTATTTCTTTTTCCAGAATTCGGTTACCTTATTGCCGTTGGGCAACGTAGTGCATAGGGTAAGGGTATCGTTTGCGAGCGTGTACTTATATTTTATCCTGATATTGAGCAACTGCGAATCCTGCGCACTGAATGTTTGTGTCTGGTAACAGGTGTCGGCCTCCAGGGAGTATTCACCAGCTTCATATTTTTGCGGTTTCTCCCCTTTTTCCATCAGGAAGGATTCAAATTTATCTTTCGTAAACCTGCGTTCCAGCGAGTATTCTGTTGGCGCACCTTCAGATTTGCCGTTAAATATATCACCGGCATATATCCAGGTCCCCTTTAAAGGATAAGCATCGTTAAAAGCCATCGTTAAGACGGTTAAAATTACCAGGCCGCTATATCCGTACAATTTTTTCATCTTCAATTAAATTTACGAAATGCGTTTTATCCCAAAATCCGACTTCCTGATTTTACACATGCGGTCGCCGTCAATCTCATGAAAAACGATTCCCTCTATGTCTTCGGTGGTTAAATAT